>Ga0210105_1000131_pt1 | contig 10933 bp, 10 predicted proteins | sample RushSE_TuleC_D2_FD_185569 | JGI IMG/M metagenome (GOLD analysis project Ga0210105, IMG submission 185569) | Wetland microbial communities from San Francisco Bay, California, USA, that impact long-term carbon sequestration - RushSE_TuleC_D2 (SPAdes) | ecosystem: Environmental > Aquatic > Marine >... | reverse complement strand
GATCCGCCATGGCAGCGTGCGCCGGGACCTTCGTGAGATGATCCGGCAGGGAACCTACCGGACGATCTTCCGCGATCGGGAAGAGTGCTCCGACCTGTTCCGCAGGATGGAGCAGGACCGTCTCCCCCTCCCCGTGCTGGAGTCGCTGGACTACTTCCACCAGAAAGACCCGTACACCTACAAGCACACGCTGATGGTCTTCGCACTCTCGTGCCTCCTGGTGCGAAGGCTGGGGGGGGAATTCCGGTCCGGAACCGACGAGAACCGCGCGGGGCCCCTCCACGACGTGGGAAAACTCTGCGTCCCCCTGGACATCCTGCGCAAGTCGAGCCCGCTGCGCCGCACCGATCGGGACGTCCTGGAGCACCACACCCTGGCCGGCTACGTGCTGCTGTTCCACTACCTCGGGGAAGCCGGCGAACTCTCCGCGAACGTGGCCCGGGACCACCACGAGCGGAAGGACGCCTCCGGCTATCCCCGAGGGATCCGGCTGAGGAACCGGCTGGCGGAGGTCATCGCGGCATGCGACGTGTACGACGCCCTGGTCTCGCCCCGCCCGTACCGGAAGGAATCGTTCGACAACCGGACGGCCCTCGAGGAGATCACCGCGATGGCCGAACAGGGGAAGATCGGGTGGGGCATCGTGCGGGCCCTGGTGGCGCACAACCGGAAGGACCATCCGCTGCCCGGGCTGTGCAATGTTTCCTCCGAGAAGCGCGGGACCCCGCCGGAAGGGAACTTCTACGGCATCATCGTCGAGGACCCGCCCGCCCCGCCGAACCCGGCATGACCCGGAGCGGGTTTCCGGATTCCTGCGCGCCGGTCGGCCCGGTCACCCCTTACTCGGAAAGGATCTCCCGGAGGCCCTTCACGAGGCGGTCGATCCCCAGCACGGCGGTCTCCTCCCGCAGGCTGCCGTAGGCGATCCGGAGCCAGCACCCCCGCGTCACGCCGAACGTCTCCCCGGGGATGACGGCGACCTTGTGCTCCCGCACGAGTCGTTCCGCCAGGACGACGGCGCTGATCACCGTGTTCACCTTCGCGAACAGGTAGAACGCTCCCGTCGCCTCCGGTACCTGCAGCAGGCCCGGAACGGCTGCGATCCGCGCGAGGACCTCTTTCCGCACTCTGGCGAGGGAAGGGAGGTGCGCCGCGCAATATCCGCGCCCCTCGCGCATCGCGCGCAGGCCGACGAACTGGGCGATCGCCGACCCGCAGACGACGACCGTGTCCTGGATCTTCATGAGGTCCCGGTGGAGGTGCTCCGGCGCCACGAGGAACCCGACCCGCCAGCTCGCCATCCCGTACGCCTTGGAGAGGCTGTAGAGGGAGATCACGTGGTCGCCTCCGAGGGATCCGGGGGAGAAGTGCCGGGCGCCGTCGTACGTGAAATATTCGTACGCCTCGTCGCTGACGTGGTAGATCCCGCGCTCGGCGCAGAGCCGGTGGATCGCCGCCAGCGTCTCCCGGGGGTAGACCGCCCCGGTCGGGTTGTTCGGCGACACGGTGACGATCGCGCGCGTCCTCTCCGTGATCGCCGCGGCGATCGCGGGAAGGTCCGGCTGGAGCCGTCCGTCGACGGGGACCGGCACGGGAACCGCGGAGGCGAGGGTGACCGCCATCTCGTGGTTGAAGTAGTACGGGGAGAGGAGGATCACCTCGTCCCCCGGGTCGCAGATCGCGAAAACCGCGTTGAGGAACGCCTGGTTCGCGCCGGCCGTCACGTAGATCCCGCGCTCGAAGGGGGCGTCGATCGCGTTCTCGGCGCGCAGCTTCCCTTCGAAGGCGCTCCGGAGCCCGGGGAGGCCGGCGTCGGGGATGTACTGGTGGTGGGGAACGGTCGCGAGGAACTCGGGGATCGCCGCGAGCGCGGCCGCCGGCGGCCCGTAGTGGACCACCCCCTGTCCCAGGGAGATCGTTCCCGGCGTCTCCGCGATCCACCCCGCCACGATCGGGATGATGGGAAGCTGGACTCCCGCAGCGCGGATCGAGGGGACGATGCGACCCGGCTTCATCCTGCGTCGGGCGTCCCGGCGGCGGGGCTCTCGCATCCGGCACCGGGATCCGTTGTCCGGTCGATGCACGGGAAGTAGATCCGGAACGCCGTCCCGCCCCCGGGCCGGCTGTCGACGGAGATGTACCCTCCGCTCTGCTTGACGAAACCGTAGACCGCGGGGAGTTCCATCCCGTCGTCGCCCGGCTTGAGCGAGAAGAACGGTTCGAAGATCCGGTCGCGGGCCTCCGCGTCCATGCCGCAGCCGCTGTCCTGGACGGTAAGAAGCGCGTACCGGCCGCGGGCGGGCTCGATCCCCTCGATCGGTTCGACCTCTTCGACCGCGGTCGTGATCACACGGAGCTCCCCCCCGCCGGGCATCGCGTCGCGGGCATTGGCGACGAGGTCGGTCAGCGCTCGACGCAGATGGTCGGGGTCGACCCGGATCGTTCCCACGTCGTCGCCCGGGGAGAAGGTACATCGGACGGAGCGGCCCGCGAGGTCGCGCACCGTCGTCGAGAGGCTGGAAAGGAAGAGGTTCAGGTCCACCTCCCGGGGGCGAAGGACCTGAAGCCGGCTGAAGGCGAGCATTTGCCGGGTCAGTTCCGCCGCGCGCTCTCCCGCGCCGCGGATCTTCACGATCTCCTCGTGGAGGGGATCGCCCTCCGGCACCCGGGTCAGGAGGTGTTCGCTGTACCCCATCACCACGGTCATCAGGTTGTTCAGGCGGTGCGCCAGTCCCCCCGCCATGCGGCCGATCGCCTCGAACTTCTGCACCTGCCGCAGGCGCTCCGCGTTTCTCCGGATCGACTCCTCCGCCTGCTTCCTCGCGGTGATGTCCCGGTCGACCCCCCGGTACCCCCGGAACCTCCCGTTCGCGTCGAAGAACGGGTGGCCGCTCGTCTCGAGCACGACCAGGTGGCCGTCCCTGTGGAGGTTGGCGTTCTCGATCGCCTGGAACGGCTCCTGCCTGGCGGCGTGCGGGCCGAAGATCTCCTTCACCCGGAGCGCCTCATCGGGAGGCATCAGGTCGAAAGGGGTCTTCCCGAGAATTTCCCCCGGCTCGTACCCGAGGAGATCCCGGATCTTCGTGCCGACGAACGTGTAGACGTTGTTCTCGTCTACCTCCCAGACCCAGTCGGAGACGGTCTCCACGAGGGTTCGGTACCTCTCCTCGCTCTCCCGCAGTGCGGCGTTCGCTTCCGCAAGGTCCCTCGGGGGGACGCCCTCCCGGTTCCCACGGTCCTCCATGTCGGTGGTCACGGAGACCCCTTCTCCTGATGGGAGCGGACGATGTCCACGACCGTGACCTCCGGAGGGGCGAGGAACCGCATCGGGGGCCCCCACGTTCCCGTTCCCCGGCTCACGTGCAGGGTCCCGCCTCCCGGGACGGGGTGGTCCCCCGCAAGGAGGGGGAAGACCAGCCGGGTGAGGAGGCGGAACGGAAAGATCTGCCCGTGGTGGGTATGTCCCGAGAGCTGAAGGTCGAATTTCCCTCCCGGGTCCGGGTCCAGTTGGGGGCGGTGCTTGAGGAGGAGCGTGAACCGTCCGCCCGGTGGATTCCCCAGGATGGCGGCTTCGGACGGGCCACCCGTTCGCCCGAACCGCGCCCCGGCGGGATCGTCGACTCCCGCGATGCGGACCGCGTCGTCGATCGTCACGGATTCGTTCCGAAGGAGCGTGAACCCCGCCTTCCGGGTGAAGGCGATCGCACGGTCGATCCCCGCGTAATATTCGTGGTTCCCGAGGACCGCGAATTTCCCTCGCGGCGCCGGGATCCCGCGCAGGATTTCCGCCAACCCCGCGATGCCGTCCAGCTGCCCGTCCACGAGGTCCCCCGTCGACACGAAGATGTCCGGGCGTTCGCGGGCGACGATCGCCGCGACCTCCCTGGCCTTGCCGTTCCGGTGGATGAGACCGAGGTGGAGGTCGGTGATCTGCGCGATCCGAACGGAGGGGACGGACGCCGGGAGCCGTTCCGTGACGATGCGCACCCGGACGACTTCGATGCGGGACGCCTCGACGATGGCGTACGCCGAAAGCGCGACGGCGAGCATGGCGATGCAGAGAAACGCAGGGAGACCCGCAAGCCTCCTCGCAGCGTTCGCGGCGATCCCGTCGGGTCCCATGGCCCTCAGGGGCAGGCGGAGGAGGTCGACGGAGAGGCTCAGGCAGACGAAGAAGAAGAGAAATCCCATCCAGAGGTAGCCGAGGTGCGAGACGAACCGCGCCCCGTCCTCGTAGCCGTGGCGACTCAGGTGGTGCGTGACGATCGGCGCGCACAGGAGGACCGTGAAGAGGAGGAGAAGCGCGAGCGTCGCCCCGGGACCGGGTGCCAGCGCCGATCTCGCCTTGAGAAGGGCGTAGGCGTGCATGGAACCGTAGACCAGGAAGAACGAAAGCAGGAACAGGCTCATGTCGAATGTGCGATAATCACCCGGTACGAGGACCGGTTCCGACGGAGGAGAACTTGCCCACCTACGAGTACAAATGCCCCGAATGCGGGGAGTTCGAGAAGGAGCAGCGGATGTCCGCCCCGCCGCTCAAGAAGTGCCCCCATTGCGGCAAGGCGGTCACCCGGCTGGTCGGCGGCGGCGGCGGATTCGTGTTGAAGGGCTCCAACTGGGTCTCCAAGATGTCCTCTCCGGGGGAATCCATGAAAAAGAAATCCGACCGCTTCATGAAGCAGACCGTGGGAGAGGTCGCCGAAGACATCGCGAAGCACTCGCGTTCGCATTAGACGGGCACGGTGAGCAGGACGGAGCGGGGGACGCCCTGCGAAAGTTCGACCAGCTCCCCGTCCGCGAGGGGACGCCACCCGGGATCCGCGTCCAGCGGCTCGCTCGCGACGACCGCGAGCCCGTCCCCGGAGTTCAGGTACAACGTGTAATATTCCCCGTTCCTTTGGTACCGCCGGAACGCGAAGAGTTCTTTGCCGGCGGCGATCAGGAGGTTCGCCGCGGAATATTCCCCCACCAGTTCGCGGGAGGAGAGAATCCTCCGAAGGGTTTCCGATAATCCCTCCAGCGTCCGTTCCATCCACCGGTTCTCGAGGAGTTCCAGGAATACCACGGTGTCGCAGACCTTGCGTGCGTCTCCCTCCGCGCCGATCTTCCCGTAAAAGGTGCCATTGTGCGCGAGGGTCACGCCCAGCGCCTGGAACGGGTGCGAGTTTGCCGCGCAAACGGTTTCCGGATTCGAAGCATTCCGGACGTGGCCGATGAACCGGTCGGTCACGGCGTTCATCTCGGACAGGAGCGGGTCGGACGCGGCGGGATTCCCGCTTTTCACCATCCGGATCTCGTCCCCCGCGCGCCAGGCGACCCCCCACCCGTCCGGGTGGTTCCCTCCCGGGCGCTTCTCCCAGCCCGCGACGAGGTTCCCCGATTCGCAGAACCGCGCAAGGGAGGCGAGGTACGGGGAAACGTCCCGCGGTTCGCTCGACGAAAACGCGATCATCCGGCACATGCCTACATGATAACCGCTTCCGACACCCGCGGGGAGCCCCCCTGCGGAGAATCGGTCTCACGGCGGGCGTCCGGGTGCGGTGTTCGCCTACTTCAGCGTGCGCAGGTAGGCGACGACGAGCCAGCGCTCCTTCGCGGTCAGGTCGGAGCGGAACGGGGGCATGCCGTTCCATCCGTGCGTCACGATGGCGAACAGCAGCCCTTCGGGGGCCTGCCCGAATCCCGTTGCCGAGATGTCGACGGGGGTCGGGACGAACTTCTTCGCCACGGGCCCGTCGCCCTTGCCCGAAGCGCCGTGGCACGGCGCGCAGTAGATGCCGAACAGCTCTTTCCCGGTGAGGAGGGAGAAGTCGGTCGCCTTCTCCGGATTCCTGAGGGCCGCGGCCTCCGGGGTCCCCGGCATCGGGGTGTGCTCCAATCCCTTCGTCGGGACGGAGCCCGCCGGGGGAAGGCGCACCGGCTCCTCCTGGGGGCGGAACGCCGGGTTGTCGTACATGTTCCGGTCGAGCTTCTCGCAGCCGGCGAGGAGCGCCATGGCGAGGCAGGCGGCGGAAAAAACGACGAGCCGGGCCAGGGAGATCCTCCTCACAGTTCCCCCTCCTCGGGCCGCACGTCGATCCCGCCCGCGCTTTTCATCGCCTCCATCGCCCGTTTCGCTTCTTCGTCCCCCGAGACCCGCGCGCACAGCAGGATCTTCCCCTCCTGGATCCGCGGGTCGTGGATCAGCCGGGTGCGGAACCGGCAAAGCCCCATCTCCCGGAACCCCGCGATGACCGTTCCCGCCAGCGCGCCGAGCATCGCAACCTCGTAGGTGATGATCAGGGTCGGGGGAACGGAGATGATCGCCTTCCCGCCCGTGATCAGCGGGTAGAGAAGGTAGGTTCCCAGCGCGAGGGAAAGCCCCGCGAGCGCGCCGACGAACCAGCCGACGAGCGTGACCCTGGGGAAACCGATCCCGCGCGGGTCCGTGCAGACGGCGCCGTCCGGGAGCGGCATGGGGGAGAGGGTCGTGACGTCCCCCTCCGGGAGGGGGAGGGCGCGCAAGGCGCGCGCCGCCGCCGCCGCCGGATCGACCGCGTCGAACAGCCCGACGACAACGATGCCGTTCATCCGTGCCCCCCTTTCCCCGTGTCGTGCGGCATGGCGATCGACTCGACCGTTACGCCGCCGATCTTCCGGTCGGAAGTGTGGAAGAGGTGCTCCTGGATGTCGCTGATCGCCATGATCGGGAAGAGCTTGGTGAAGATCGTGTACAGCAGGAGGAACAAGGCCAGCGCACCGGCCATGATCGAGAACTCCACCCAGGAGGGGAAGTAGTCGTGCCAGATGAACGGGTCGTTGCGCCGCGCCAGCGACGGGACGACGATCAGGAACCGCTCCGCGTACATCCCGATGACGACCAGGAGGGAGACGAAGCTCAGGGCGGGGATCGACCGGCGCACCCTGCGCATGCACAGCAGCGGGAAGGAGACGACGAAGTTGCACAGGATCATAACGAGAAACAGGGGGAGAAAGTCGCCGGCGTACGAGCGGAAGACCTCCCACTCCTCGGGATTCCGGTTGTACCAGACGGTGAGGAAGTCCGAGAAGTAGAAGTAGCCCCACAGGAGCGACATCATGCACAGCAGCTTCCCGAGGTTCTCGAACTGCACCACCGTGAGCACCCGTTCCAGGCGGAACACCTTCCGGAGCGTGGCCATGACGATCACCACGGCGGCGATCCCGGAGAAGATCGCGCCCGTGACGAAGTAGGGGGCGAAGATCGTGCTGTGCCACCCGGGGACCTTCGCCATCGCGAAGTCCCATCCGACGATCGAGTGGACCGAGACGGCCACCGGGATGATGAGGATCGCGAAGATCGTCGATGCGACGTGGTAGCGCCGCCACTCGTTGTGGGACCCCCGGAACCCCAGCGCGAGCACGGTGTAGAACTTCTTCCGCCACCCCGTCGCGTGGTCGCGTGCGATCGCCAGGTCGGGGATCATCCCGAAGTAGAGGAAGGTGAGGCTCCCGAGCAGGTACGTGTTGATCGCGACCGCGTCCCACATGAGGGGGGATCGGAGGTTGGGCCACAGCTGCCGCGAGTTGGGGTAGGGGATCATGTAGTAGAACCGCCAGTTCCGCCCGATGTGGATCAGCGGGAAGAGTCCGCCGACCATCAGCGTGAAGGCGGTCAACGCCTCCGCCCCGCGCAGGATGGGGGCGCGCCAGGTGGCGTTGGTGAGGCGGAGGATGGCGGAGATGAGGGTGCCCGAGTGGGACAGGCCGATCCAGAAGACGAAGGAGGTGATGAAGGAACCCCACATGACCGGGCGGTTGAGCCCGGTGACCCCCATCCCGGTCTTCATCATGTAGACGAAGCAGCCGATCCCCCAGAGGGCGAGGATCGCCAGCAGCCCCATTCCCAGCCACCACTTTTTCGTGACGGGGAGGTTCGACCGGGAAAGCTCCCGATAGAGCGCGCCCGGGTCGGTCCGGGAGAGATGGTCGCTCCCGTTCATCTGCCGGCCCCTTTCAGGCGCTTGAGGTATACCACCCTCGGTTCGGTCCCGAGGTGCTCCATCAGGCGGAAGCGTCGGGGATCCTTGAGTTTCCGGGCGATCTCGCTGTGCGGGTCGGCCACGTTCCCGAAGAGGAGCGCCCCCGGCGGGCACGTCTGGACGCAGGCGGGGACGGCCTCCCCGTCGCGGATCTCCCGTCCTTCCGCCGCCGCGGTCTCCTTCGCCCGGCGGATCCGCTGGATGCAGAAGGTGCACTTCTCCATGACGCCGCGGGAGCGCGTGGTGAGGTCGGGAGAGAGCTGCTCGTCGAGCGGCTTCTCCCACTTGTGGTCGAACCAGTTGAAGACGCGCACCGAGTACGGGCAGTTGTTCCCGCAGTAGCGGGTCCCGACGCACCGGTTGTAGACCATCGCGTTCAGGCCGTCCTCGTTGTGGTAGGTCGCGTAGACCGGGCAGACGGTCTCGCAGGGGGCGCGTTCGCACTGCATGCACGGCACGGGGAGATAGACCGCCTGCGCCTCCGGGTGTTCCCCCTCCCAGTACCGCGCGACCCGGATCCATTGCATCAGGCGCCCTTTTTCCACCTCGGCCTCGCCGACCACCGGGATGTTGTTCTCGGCGACGCAGGCGACGACGCACGCTCCGCATCCGGTGCACCGGTCCAGGTCGATCGCCATCGCCCACTTTATCTCCATCTCTTCTACCGCCCCCCGTCCGCGAAACGTGGATGTTCCCGGGAACTCCCGGGGGTTACATCAAATTGCTGATCTTCCATTGCCCCTCCGGGTGCGCGAACCGGACCAGCCGGGTGGAAAGTTTCGTCTTCGTCAGGGAGACGCGCGTCGCCTGGAGGGCGTACGTCTCGCCCGCCGGCAGGAGGGCGAACGGGTTCTCCCCCCTCCCGTTCGCGGTTTTCCCGTACCGCGTGTGCCCCTGCCCCAGCGGCATCGCCGCGACGTCCGGGGCGACGCCCGGGTTGAACGTCACGTGCGCCGCGATCTTCCCGGAAGGCGACGTGACGGTCACGCCGTCCCCCTCGGAGAGGCCCAGCCCCGCGCCCGTCTTCGGGTTCACCTCGACCCAGTTCCGCCACACCGCGGTCGAGATCGGGTCCGGCATCTCCTGGAGCCACGGAAGGTTCGCCCCGCGCCCGTCGTAGAGGGTCACGGAAGGGTAGAGGTGCAGGGCCAGGGGAAACGCTTTCGGGTCTCCGTCGGTGGGGCGCTTCGTCGCCTTCGGGAGGATGGCGTTTCCCGTTCGGGCCGCGAGCCGGGGAGAGGACGACTCCCCGAAGAAGCCGCCGCGCCGGAGGGCGGTCTCCATCTCCCCGCCGGGGCCGCCGTACGCCTTGTCGAGGCACTCCTTGAACGACCGCCACGGCAGCGCCTTTGCGGGTTCGCCGCCCAGTTCGCCCGCCGCGGCGATCAGGACGTCTGGCATCGACCGGGTGTCGTGGAACGGCACCACCGCCGGCTGGCAAAGGGTGACCGCCCCGGAATGCCCCACGGGGGCGAGATCGTCCCCCCACGCCTCGAGGGCCGTCGGGACGGGAAGCACGAGGTCGGCCAGCGACGTCGTCTCGTCGAGAAAGGAGGCGAAGGCGACGACGAAGGGGACCTTCGACAGCGCTTCGCTGAATTTGAGCGAAGGCGGGAGGGTGAACGCGGGGTTCGTCGCCCCCGAGAGAATCGCCATCCGGAACGCCCCGCCGCGCATTTTTTCGATTGCGTCGCGCATTCCCCCGTACCCGCTCTCCGGGGATGGGGCGAGCAGGGCGGCTTCCGCCCCGTACTTCGCGAAGGCGAGCGCGCGGTTCGGGAACGACACCCCGCCGGGCTTCCCGACGTTCCCCGCGAGGACGTTCAGGAGCGCCACGGCGGCGCAGTGGAACGCCCCGTCGGGGCCGGTGGCGGCTCCCGTTCCCGGGATCGCGATGCCCGGCTGGTTTCGCGCGAACTCCTCCGCCACCGCGGCGATGTCGTGCGTGTGGACCCCCGTCAGTCTCTCGACCGCCTCCGGGGAATACGCGGACAGGTCGTCCGCGAGCCGCCCTGGTACCGCGACCGCGGCGGCAAGCCGGTCGCGCACCATCACGTGCGCGATCCCGAGGGCGACGATCCCTTCCGTGCCCGGGGCGCACGGCAGGAACAGGTCGGCGGCGGCCGCGGTCATCGAGAGCCGGGGTCCGAAGTGGACGAACTTTCCGCGGATCGTCTCGCGGTCGCCCCGCATCCGGCCGTACCCTCTCGCATAGTGCACCGGGGAGATGCCGGTCTCGAGGAAGTCGCCGGAGAAGGAGAGCAGGTAACGCGTATTCGCCAGGTCGTGCTCCGGGAGGTCGCGAACGCCGTGGACCGCCTCGTTCGCGGACAGCATCGCGTCGGCGCCGAACGGGTCCCAGGCGACACGATGCTTCGATCCGAACGCCTTCATGAACCGGCCTGCGACCAGCCCCGCGTGGCCGCGCATCGGGTCGGTGAGCATCAGGAGCGACCCCGGCGCCTCGGCCTTCACCTTCTTCAACGGGACCATCAGGAGGGAGAGCGCCTCTTCCCAGGAAATCGGCGCGTAGGTCCCCGAACCGCGCCCCCCGGAAAGCTTCATCGGCCGCGAGAGCCGCTCCGGGTGATAGAGCGCCTGAAGCGCCGCCTGGCCACGGGCGCAGAGCCGACCGCCGTTTACCGGGTGGAGCGGGTTCCCCTCGATCTTCTTCGCACGCCCTTCGGAGACGCGGACGACGATCCCGCACCCGGCGGGGCACTGTCCGCACACCGAGGCGTACCAGAGCGCCTCGCCCAGCGTGACGTTCTCCGGGGGTATGACGAACGGGATGAGTTTGCGCGGAATCTTTTCGCATCCGCCGAACAGGGTGGCGAAGGCCGTCGCGCCGCCGAGTTTCAGGAATTGCCGCCGATCGAGCATCCGTTTCCTCTCGCGTCCCCGTCAGTAGTGGCAGGTCCAGCAGTCGATGG
>Ga0210105_1000129_pt1 | contig 10975 bp, 7 predicted proteins | sample RushSE_TuleC_D2_FD_185569 | JGI IMG/M metagenome (GOLD analysis project Ga0210105, IMG submission 185569) | Wetland microbial communities from San Francisco Bay, California, USA, that impact long-term carbon sequestration - RushSE_TuleC_D2 (SPAdes) | ecosystem: Environmental > Aquatic > Marine >... | reverse complement strand
CCCTTATTTGCAGGATGGATTAGGAAGAAGGGCAGATATTTTCATCCACACTGAGATTTCTAAAGTCAATGGGCACCCTTGTCCCAAACCAACTAACCTTTTCAAGAAGCTCATTCAAAGAATATCCACAAAAACAGAAGAAACCATCCTCGATCCCTTCATGTGGATGCACCCTCTGATCATGATGATGGCGGTGGTGGTGTTGGGTGGATTAGGCAGCCTCAAAGGGAGTTTTGTCGGGGCTTATATCCTGGGTTTTGCTGAAGCGCTGGTGGTTTTCCTGATCCCCAAAGGGGCGTTCCTGAAGGGTTCAGTGGCTCTGTCCGTCATGATCCTGGTGCTGCTCATCAGGCCCGAAGGTCTCTTCGGCGTCGCCTTTGAAGAAGAGAGATGATCATGGGTTTGCTCGGCTTTTATCTGAGAAAACTTTATTCCATCGTGAAAAACGAAATCCTTATCCTTCCCAGCCGGGTCGTGGTCGTACTGTTCTTCCTGTTCTTGCTTTTGTTGCCCTTTTTTTACAAAGACCCCTACGTGTTCCGCATCCTGATTCAAGCGAGTATCTTCGCCATCCTCGCAGCGAGCTGGGATCTTCTTTCAGGTTTTACCGGCCAGATGAATTTCGGCCATGCTCTCTTCTTCGGCGTGGGAGCTTACACGGCCGCCCTGCTGAATCTGCATCTTCACGTCCCGCCCTGGGCCAGCGTCCCTCTAGGGGCGCTGGCTGCGGTCGTTGCCGGCCTCGTCATAGGCATCCCTTGCCTCAGGCTAAGGGGAACGTATTTGGCCCTCACCACGCTGGCCTTCCCCATCATCTTGATGGGCATCGTCTTCTCCCTCCCCGGCATAACCGGCGGGGAATTGGGAGTATCGGGGATCAGCCGTCTTTCCGGCTCCCGCATGGGCGATTACTACATCACCGTGGTGCTCATGCTGGGCCTGACCACACTCATGTGGAAGATCACCGACTCCAAGACGGGCATCATTTTTCATGCCATCCGGGAAGATGAGTTGGCGGTGAGGGCATCGGGCATCAACACCACACGGTACAAGCTGCTGGCCTTCAGCCTGAGCGGTTTTTTTGCCGGCCTGTCCGGCGGGCTCTACGCCCATTTCATGAGGATTGCCGGTCCCTCCACCCTGGAAGTCGGCTTGTCGTTCACCGTGGTGATCTGGGCTGTATTCGGGGGGATTGTGACCATCTACGGCCCGGTGGCAGCGGTCTTTATTCTTTTTCCGCTCCTGGAGTTTCTGCGGTTCTGGCCCGAGTACCGGACCTTGATGTTCGCGGCAGTGATCCTGTTGATCCTTTTGTACATGCCTGAGGGCTTGATCCCCTGGGTCCGGGACAAAATTGAGAAAGAGTGCCCCAGGTGCAAGCTCAGAAATGTGGCCGTGCGCAAGACCTGCAGAGTGTGCACGGCCTCCTTGGATTAGCAGGTTGCTGAAAAACGCCCATCTACGGCGTTGCCCTCATCCCTCGTCGTTGCGACGTACTGGACTGTACGACTCACTCCTCGGCCCGCCGGAGGCGGATAAAGATTGTCGGGCGCCTTGTATCTGAGCGTTTTTGAGCAACCTGCAAGCAGGGTCTTTTTCAGCACCCCGCCGGTCATTCCAGAAAAGATTCCAATGTCCCACTGAACACAAGTTCGCGGGTTTGGGACAAGTGACAGCTTAGGACTCAAAAGAAAGAGTTGTTTTTGCAGACTATGCATCGCATGGATGAACATCAGGCCAGGCTCAAGAAGTGGATTGACGAGGGAGTCAAAGAGCTCACGGTCACCGGCCTGTCCGGCTCTGCCCGGGCTTACTGCCTGTCAGGACTTCTCCTTGAGCTGGAAAGACCCTGTCTCATTGTTCTGCCCACCGCCAAAGAAGCAAAGAAATTCCTGAGGGAATTGGAGTTCTTTCTCCCCAAGGGGTGTGTTGCCGGCGAGATTGGCGAGCGCAGGTTGTACGCCTTTCCCATCTATGACATATCGCCCCTCAAGGGGCTGAGTCCTCACCGGGAGATCGTTTCCCAGAGAATCGAAGCGCTCTATGCTCTACTCTCTGAAAGAGCCCCTGTAGTGGTGACTTCCGCGGAAGCGGTTCTCTTCAGGATCCTGCCCAAGAAGGAAATGATGGCGGCCGTTGACCTCCTGCAGGTGGGTGAGGAGGTGGACAGGGAAAAGCTCTTGCGAAAGCTCGAGGCTTCGGGATTCCAGCGTACCTCCCTGGCGGAAGAAAGGGGCGACTACTCGGTGCGAGGCGGTGTCATCGATCTCTTCCCTCCCTTGTACGCCAATCCGCTGAGAGTGGAATTCTTGGGAGACAAGGTGGACTCCCTCCGTTTCTTCGATCCCCTGAGCCAGAGGTCGCTCCGCAGTCTCAAGGAGGCGATCGTCCTGCCGGCCAACGAGATCATCATGAGGGAAGCCAATGTGCAGAGGGCAAGGTCCATGGGAAGGCTTCCTGTGTTGATGAAGGAAAGAGGCGCTTTCCCAGGGCAGGAGGCGTGGCTCAATCACTTTTATGAACATCCGGATACGGTCTTCGACTATGTCCCAGATCAGGGTCTTCTTTTCTTTGTGGATGATCTCCAGGTTGAAAAGGAAATCCAGGCGTTCACCGAAGCGTTTGCCCACGAGGAAAAGAAGCTCCGCCTGGAGTCGGAACAAAGGGAGAGCCCGCTACCGGAAATCGAGGGGATCCTTCTTGCTCCTGAAGACCTCCATCAGCGAGTCAGGTCGTTTCAGAGCATCCGGTTTGGGGAGTTACCCCTCAGCAAAGAGGGTGAAGGAGCCAGAGCGCTCCACTACCCAGGGCTCTTCAGAGTGGAGGACGACCTTACCCTAAGGCTGAGCGGCAAGGGAAGGGCCTCCATGGCTCCTCTTGCCGAGAAAGTCGCCCAGTGGCTTAGAACCGGGTTTCGGGTCGTTCTGGTCTGCCGAACAGAGCAGCAGGCAAACCGACTCAGAGACATTCTTCACAATTATCAGGTGAGCGTTGAGCAAGTCGTGCCCCATTGGAGCGAGGTGCCTTCAGGAAAGGGGCTGACCATCTGTCTGGGCCGTTTGTCCGAGGGGTTCTCGTGGCCTGAGCTCGGCCTCTACGTGGTCAGCGAAGATGAGATCTTCGGTCCTAAGCGGTCCCTGGTCAAAAGCAAGGCGGGAATGGGCGAGGTCGATTGGACTAGCTTCAGCCAGCTCAAGGCCGGGGACCTGGTGGTCCATGAGGATCACGGCATCGGCCGATACGGCGGCCTTTCCAAGATGGAGATCGATCAGAAGGTCAATGACTTTGTCGTCATTGAATACGCGGGCAATGACCGTCTCTACATCCCGGCGGATCGCATCAGCATCCTCCAGAAATACATCGGGGCTGATGAGCAGGAACCCAAGCTGGATCAGCTCGGGGGCCGCTCCTGGGAAGTGGTCAAGCAGAAGACCAAGACATCCGTCCGAGAGATCGCCCAGCAGCTCGTGGAGATCTATGCGCTCAGGAAGTACCGTCAGGGATTTGCCTTCTCCCGGACGGACAACACCTTCATGGAGTTCGAGACCGGCTTCGAACATGAGGAGACTCCGGACCAGGTGAAAGCCATCGAAGATGTCCTGTCCGATATGGAATCAGATCGCCCCATGGATCGGCTCATCTGCGGGGATGTAGGGTTCGGGAAAACCGAGGTGGCGATCCGGGCGGCCTTCAAGGCGGTGATGGATGGCAAACAGGTGGCCATGCTCGTCCCGACCACGGTGTTGGCAGAGCAGCACTTTGAAACTTTCTCCAAAAGGATGAAGTCCTACCCGGTCACGGTGGCCGTGCTCAGTCGCTTCAAGACCAGGGCGGAACAGAAAGAAATCCTGGCCAGGGTCCGGTCGGGCAGGGTGGATGTTCTCATCGGCACGCACCGGATTCTTCAGAAGGATGTGAGTTTCAAGGACCTTGGTCTCCTGATCATCGATGAAGAGCAGCGCTTCGGGGTCAAACAGAAGGAGGCGATCAAGGGGTTTAGGGCCCTGGTGGACGTCCTGGCCCTCACGGCAACGCCCATCCCGAGGACGCTTCACATGACGCTCATGGGAATCAGGGATTTGAGCATTATCGAGACCCCTCCTGAGGATCGACAGCCGATCCAGACCTTTCTTTCTCCCTATGATGAAGGCGCGATTGCCCAGGCCATCCAGCTCGAACTGCAGAGAGGAGGACAGGTTTTCTTTGTTCACAACCGGGTGCAGACGATCAATGCCGTGGCCAACAGGCTCATCAAACTGGTTCCCCACGCACGGCTTGCGGTTGCCCACGGACAGATGGGGGAGAGGGACCTTGAAGAGACCATGATCCGTTTCCTGAGGAAAGAGATCGACGTGCTCGTGTGCACCACCATTATTGAAGCCGGCCTGGATATCCCGTCAGTGAACACCATCTTCATCAACGAGGTGGATCGTTTCGGCCTTGCCCAGATCTACCAACTGCGGGGAAGGGTGGGCCGCTCCGATGAAAACGCTTATGCCCACCTCCTTCTTACAAGGGATGCCGCTCTCACCAGGGATGCAGAGAAACGGCTCAGGGCCTTGATGGATTTCTCTCATCTCGGGGCGGGGATCCAGCTGGCCATGCACGATCTCAAGATCAGGGGCGGGGGAAACATTCTCGGCTTCTCCCAGTCGGGTCATATCTCGGCCATCGGCTATGAGCTCTACGTCAGAATGATCGAGCAGGCCATCTCCGAGTTGAAAGGAGAGGAGTGGCATGAGGAGGTGAATCCTGAAATCAACGTGAACATGCCCGCTTACTTGCCTTCGAGCTATGTGGCGGATGCGGATGTGAGGCTGAATCTTTACCGCCGGTTGTCCGGTCTGCATGAGGACGGGGAACTGGTCTCCATGAAAGATGAGATGCACGACCGGTTCGGCCCGTTTCCCCCCGAGATGGTGAACCTCCTGGAGGTCATGTCCGTGAGGCTGTTTCTGAAAAAACTGCGAATCACGAGACTCGATGTGGTCCCGGACGGTCTGATTGTCACGTTTTCCGAGGACACCGCCGTCAATCCGGCCAAACTGATCAGCCTGGTGAAGAAGCAGCCCAAAAGGTTCCGGTTCCTGACGGACAGGAAACTGAAGGTGAGGCTCCCCGCCTGTCAACCCCTTGAGGCACTCCTCGAAGCGAAGAAAGTGATCCAGGCTTTGGCCCCCCCTTGACATGAGGGACACCTCTCTTTTTATCCAAATGATTTCCAAAAGTTGTCCCATTTCTCCAAGCCGAGATTATACTTGCATTTTCTCTATGACCTGGTAGTCTAAAAAGCTGGCATCGTGTTGCCATATCTTGTCTCTAGGGAGTGAAAAGAGCAATTTCTAAACGTCTCTTGTTTGCGTTCGTAGCCCTTGTTGCGACTTGGCCGGCATGCGAGCTCTTTGAACGGCCGGCCGATAGGGCGGTTCTTTCCGTGGGCAGCCGAAAAATCACTCTGGAGGGCTTGAAAGACCAGCGCAAGCGCATGGCCTTTGAACCGGAGGGGACGAGTCAAGAGCGCCTTGATTCTTTTGTGGAGAGGGTGGTGAATCACTACTTGATTCTGGAATACGGGAAAGAGCAAAACCTCTCCGTGACTGACGAGGAACTCGAAAACGCAGTGAGAGAGATAAAAAAAGATTACGCGGAAAAAGATTTCCAGGAACTTCTTCTCAAAGGTTACATTGATTACAGCGAGTGGAAAGAGGGGCTGAGGGAACAGTTGCTGATCAAGAAGATCACCATCAAAGCCTCTGAAGCCAGTCCGGAAGTTTCCATTGAAGAGATCAAGGCCTATTATGACTCCCACTCTGAAGAGTTCCGTCGTCCGGCCATGGTCCGGTTCAGGCAGATCGTGACAAGGACCAGGGAAGAAGCGGACATCTTGCAGAAGAGACTGGTGCAGGGAGGCGACATAGCGGCAACCGTCGCCGAGTCCTCCAAGGTCCCTACTTCAGCCGGGAGCCCTGAGCCGGGCTGGTTTGCAAAAGGAGACCTGGATGAATCCATTGAAAAGATGGTTTTCTCCCTTCCGGTCGGGAAGGTGAGTGGGGTGGTCGAGACTCCATACGGGTTCCATATTTTTGAAGTTCTGGGACGGAGGCCCGAGGGGGTGAGAAGCCTTCATGAGGCAATGGTGGAGATCGAAACCAAGCTTCGCTCCGAGCGACTGGAGGTGTTCTATTCGGAGTGGCTCCAGAGCCTCCGACAAAGGATTCCTGTGGAAATCGATCGTGAACGTTTAAGAGAACTGGATCTGGGATGATGGGGTTTTTGCGACGTTTGTCTTTCCTGATGCTGGTGACGAGCCTGTGGCTGGACCCCGTGTCTGCCGCGGAAGTGTGTAATCGGGTGGTGGCGGTCGTAAACAACGACGTGATCACCCTCTATGAACTGAACAACCGGATGAAAGAGATGACAGGGACGACCGCCGACGAACTGATGGTGAAGAACGCGGCCATGTATCGGGATGCGCGACAGAAGATCCTGGATGTGCTTATCGATGAAAAAATCACGCAGGCGAAAATCAAAGAGCTGAGGATTCAGGTCTCAGACAGACAAGTGGACAGCTACATGGAGAGGGTGAAACAGGAGAATCAGATGACCCAAGAGGACCTGGTCGCAGGGCTGGAAAAGGAGGGCCTCTCCTACGAGAAATACAGAGCCAAGATCAGGAAGGATATCGAGAAGGCGCAGCTCATAGAGTTCGAAGTCCGATCCAAGATCATTATCCGGGATGAGGCGATTCAGAAGTATTATGAAGAGCACAAGGGGACGTTCGGGGTTGCGGAGAAAGTTCAGCTGGCCGGGATCTTTCTGATGCGAAAGAACTTGAAAAGCGAAGAGGAGATGCGAGAGCTTTACCAAAAGGCTCAGGACATTGCGGCCAAACTCAAAGCCGGTGCCGATTTCAGTCAAATGGCCCGTACGACCTCGGAAGGTCCTGGGGCGCAACAGGGCGGAGATCTGGGCGAGTTTACCGTGGAGCACCTGGAACCCGGATTGAAAAGCGTTGTGGAGGCGCTCCCGGAGGGGGGAATCAGTGACCCGATCGTGAGGCCGAACGGCATTCAAATTATCAAGGTGGTCAAGAAGCAGACGGGAAAGCTCCGCTCCTTGGAGGAGATGAAAGAAGCCATTTACAGGATTCTCTATCGGGAGGAGGTGAACATTCGGTACCAGGAGTGGATCAAAGAGTTGAGGGAGAATGCATATACCCGGGTCGTCTTCTAGCACGGAGCAGCCCGATGACGCGCGCTCAGGTGGCTCTCTGAAAGGGTGTTTGGGTTGGAGACAGAGCAGAAGGAAATCCAGGGGACGGAAAGAGAAATCGCACAGCAAAAAGCTCCGCAGGCTCCACAGAGTGTCGGCGCCTTGCTGATGACTGAAAGAGAGCGGTTGGGCCTGAGCCGGGAACGGATCACCGAGATGACCCGGATGAGAACCCAGGTCGTTAAGGCGATTGAAAATGAAGCCTGGGACTCTCTCCCCCCTCCCGTTTTCGTCCGCGGTTTCTTGAGGTCTTATGCCAAGGTGCTGGGGATCAGCCAGGATGTGGTGATCGACCTTTATGCCAAGCGCGTGCCCCCAGAATCTCCCAGCTTGGAACCTCCCCAAGAGCCTACCAGGAGTCGTCGACGGAGCGCATGGCTCGTTCTCCTCGTCCTGACTGCTCTGGCTATGGTTTATGGCATGTGGCACTTCTATCCTTCTATGCAGGTCAGCCAGGGATCTCGCGAGGCCGAAAAAAAAGATCAGCAGATGGCCTTGCGGGCCCTCTCGGCAGACAAAAGAGGGAGTTCTCCCCCGTCTCAGGCGGCGGTAGCCAGTCCACCGCCGGTTCGTGCAGTAGAGGAGCGTTTGAACCAGGAACCGGCTCCGGTCCAGAGCGCGGGCGAGGACACGACCCCCGGCCCACAAGGGGATGAGAGCCCGGCAAGGGATCAGGTCGGCGAGGCAGAAGGGAGGCTTTTCCTCACTGGCATCGTCAGGGAAAAGACGTGGGTCCGGATAACGATCGACGGCAAAGAAGAGAAAGAGTACCTCTTCCAGCCGGGAGCTAGGCCTCGGTGGAGGGGGAAGGAAAGCTTTTACATGCTCATCGGGAATGCGGCGGGAATTGATTTCGATTTGAATGGAAAGCGGGTGGGGAATCTGGGCAACCCGGGTCAGGTGATCCGGCTGACCCTTCCCAAGGACGCTGGCCAGCAAGAGAGGACAAACTGAGGTGAGCAACGTTCTTGACACCTTTGAGCAAAGAGGTTTTGTCGAACAGGTGACGGACCGTGCAGAGCTGAGCAGCGCTCTGGATGCGCCGATGACCTGCTACATCGGCTTTGATCCCACGGCGAGCAGCCTGCACGTCGGCAGCCTGGTTCCCATCATGTCCCTCGCCCATATGCAGAGGGCCGGCCACAGGCCGATTGCCGTCGTGGGCGGGGGGACCACGTTGGTGGGAGACCCAAGCGGAAAGACGGAAATGCGGAAGCTCATGAGCCGTGAAGAGATCAACCGGAACGCGGAAGGGATCAAGAAACAGCTGTCCCGATTTCTGGATTTCGGCTCAGAGAAAGCCTTGATGGTGAACAACGCGGACTGGCTGTGCGACCTCAACTACATCGAGTTCTTGCGGGATATCGGCCGCCATTTCAGTGTCAACAGGATGCTGGCTGCGGAGAGTTACAAGGTTCGGCTCGAGAGTGGTCTCAGCTTTATTGAGTTCAACTACATGCTTCTGCAGGCCTACGACTACTGGCATTTATTCAAGCACTACGAGTGCCGCCTGCAAATGGGTGGAAACGACCAGTGGGGGAACATCCTGGCTGGCGCGGACTTGATCCGCCGGATGGAGGGAGAAGTGGTTCACGCCCTCACGTTTCCTCTGATCACGACGTCCTCGGGAATCAAAATGGGCAAGACGCACAAGGGGGCTGTGTGGCTGGATCCGGAACTCACGCCCCCCTATGACTACTACCAGTACTGGATCAACCAGGACGACAAGGACGTGGAGCGGTTTCTGGCTCTTTTCACTTTTCTTCCCCTGGAGGACGTGAAGAGACTGGGGGCTCTGAAGGGAGAGGGAATTCGGGAGGCCAAAGACGTACTTGCCTTTGAAGCCACCGCATTGTGCCATGGGGAAGGGGAAGCGGAAAAGGCGAGAAGCGCCGCCCGGGAGCTTTTTGGGGGGGGCGGATCAGAGTCCTCCGAATCCGTCCCGACGTGCACCATCGGGGCGCAGGAACTGGAACAAGGTCTTGCCGCTTACTTGCTTTTCGAAAAATGTGGCCTGTGCAAAACCCGAGGGGAGGCCCGGCGTCTCCTCTCGCAGGGCGGAGGGTATGTCAACGGCAAGCGAATCGATGCCTTTGACGAGGTGGTCGGTTCGAAGGATCTTGCGAACGGATCGATTCTCCTCAGAGCCGGCAAGAAGAAATATGTCAGGGTAACTCTCAGCTAGAAAGAAGTGTAGGGAAGGATGAAAAAGCCCCGCAAAAAAAAGACCGGACCCGTTAAGCCGAAAAAGCCGCCCAAGGTCGAGGTGATCGAACCGGCTCGCACACGGGAAAGGAAAAAAAAGACAAGCGCCCAGCAAAGCCCGGTCAAGGAGCGCGAAAACCGAGAAATCATCAATGAATTGGATCTCCGGCCGGTGGTCACGACGAGGGAGAGGGGTCTCGTCCCCTATGATCCTCTCCAGATGTATCTGATGGAGATCAAGAATTTCAGGCTTCTCACGAGAGAAGAGGAGATCGAGCTGTCGATCCGAGTGAGGGAAAAGAAAGACCAGAAAGCCGCCTACATTCTCGTGACCTCGAACCTGAGGCTGGTGGTCAAGATCGCCATGGACTTCCACCGGTACTGGACCAAAAGCCTGCTTGACTTGATTCAGGAAGGCAACGTGGGGTTGCTTCAGGCGGTGAGAAAATTCGATCCCTACCGGGGAATCAAGTTCTCCTATTATGCGTCTTTCTGGATCAAGGCGTACATGCTCAAGTTCATCATGGAGAACTGGAAGCTGGTGAAGATTGGAACGACCCAGACCCAGCGCAAGCTTTTTTTCAACTTGGCGAAAGAGAGAGACAAGCTGATCTCCCAGGGCTATGATCCTGAACCTCGCCTTCTCGCCGATCGGCTCGACGTCAAGGAGAAGGAAGTCGAGGAGATGAGCCAGCGTTTGGGAGGCGGGGAAGTCTCGATCAATGCGCCTGTGGGCGATGACGGCAAAGAAGTCTATGGATCGTTCTTGCCGGATTCCGGCACCGCAGTGGACGAACAGCTCTTTGAGAAGCAGAACAGGGAAGTCCTGCTCAGCAAACTGGAAGAATACAAGAGCAAGCTCTCAGGAAAAGAGCTCGACATCTTCGAAAACCGGATCATGGCCGAGAATCCTGTGACGCTGCAGGAACTGGGTGAGAAGTACCATATCTCCCGTGAAAGAGTCCGACAGATTCAAGAAAGAATCGTCAAGAATATTAAGAAATGGCTGACGGAACAGATCCCTAACTTTGAGGAGAACTACTCCAATTTTATCAAATAAAGGGGACCCTCAAGTCCCGCATTGAAGGATCAAATGGTTTTTGCACACCGACACAGGTTCCTTTGTTTTCTGGCCCTCCTCCCGCTCCTCTCCTGCTCAGGTCTGGAGCCCAGAACTCAACCTGAGCCGCTGATGGAGGGCGCAGCGATTCAGGATGAAGAACAGGCAGACCGGCAGGAGCTGGCCTATCGCTATTTCATTTCAGCCTCCCTCGCTGAAACCGATGGGCAGTACGAGGAGGCGCGACGGTTTCTCCTGATGGCCATCGAGCAGGATCCTGACTCCGCCTATCTCCATGCGAAAATGGCCGCCGTACTCAGGGTTCTCAAACAGGATCAGGCGGCCCTGCAGTATGCATTGAAAGGCGTCGCGCTGGAGCCGGGAGATATAGAGAACCGAGCCCTCCTGGCGGAGATCTATTCCCAGGTCAATGACGAT
>Ga0210105_1000126_pt1 | contig 11153 bp, 6 predicted proteins | sample RushSE_TuleC_D2_FD_185569 | JGI IMG/M metagenome (GOLD analysis project Ga0210105, IMG submission 185569) | Wetland microbial communities from San Francisco Bay, California, USA, that impact long-term carbon sequestration - RushSE_TuleC_D2 (SPAdes) | ecosystem: Environmental > Aquatic > Marine >... | reverse complement strand
CAGTCAAAGCTGAGATTCCCGAGATGGATTCGATCCGGAAAAAGTGACAGCTCTTTTTCATCCGGGTGATATCGGATGGTGTCTTCCGGTTTCATTCGCAGGAAATGGTCATTTTTCTTTTGCTTGATATACTTGCGCAACGTTCGGATATCGTAACACCCTTTGAGCCGATTGATGTAAAATTCGAACAGATTCGATTCGCTGACCAGAATGTCCCTTCTCCGAATCCGGTCTTCCATATCTTTTATGTTATCAATGAGATTCCGGTTGTGAATCATAAAGGGGAATTTCTCTTTGACGTCACCCTCGACCAGCGCACTTTGAATAAAAATATCCGTTGCCAGGTCAGGATTAATCCTGCCGTAGGAGACCAGTCTCTGGGGGATGATGACAAGCCCGAAAAGGCTCACCTGTTCGAATGCCACCACTTCGCCCCTTTTTCTTTCCCAGTGTGGATGGAGATAGGTATATTTGCAGAGGCCGTCCCCCAGTTTTTCCAGCCATGCGCTGTCGATGTTTGCGCATGTCCTGGCAAAAAGGCGGGATGTCTCAACCAACTCGGCCGCTACAATCCACTTCCTTGCGCTGTTGAACAACGCAGATCCCGGGAAAATCATGACTTCTTTCTCTTTTGTCGCCTGAAAGATGTTTTTCTCTTTCTGTACCGCGATGTTTGACAGAAATCCGCTTAAAATGGATTTGTGAACGGCCGCATAAAGACGGCTGAATTCCGTATCCGCTATGGAATTTTCGCTTTTTAGCGGTTGGGGTAAGGCGTCCCTTTGAATTCGCCGCTCTGTGGCGGTATTATTTTGATCATCGAGACCGGCCTCTTTGAGAACTTCGGAAATCTGTGCATGGATATCACGCCATTCTCTCATCCGCTTGAAAGAGAGGAAGCGGGTTTTACAGAATTTTTTTACGCTCCCTGTTGTTTTTTCCTTTTTCAAGATTTGATGATAGTGTTTCCAGATGTTGAGCAGGGTGATAAAATCGGACGAAGGGTCACGGAAAACCATTTGCGCCTGATCCGCTTCCTGGGCTTTTTCAGCCGGCCGTTCCCGCGGGTCCTGAATACTCAGAGCGGAAGCGATGACGGTAACCTCTTCGAGACACCCTTCGGACCTGGCTTCAAGGAGCATTCGAGACAATCTGGGGTCAACCGGCATCCTCGCCATGAGTTCACCTTTTTTTGTAAGGAAAAATCGCTGTTTCTTTTTTCTCTTTTGATTCGGTTTCGAAACAATGGCGCCGAGTTCGCTAAGAAGATCGAATCCGTCCCGGATGCTTTTTGGGGCCGGTTTGTCGATGAAAGGGAAATCCGATATATCGCCGAGTTCAAGCGAGATCATTCTCAGGATGACCTCGGCGAGATTGGCCCTTAAAATTTCAGGTGAAGTAAAAAGCGGCCGATTTTTGAAGTCTTCTTCGGAATAAAGCCGGATGCATACGCCGTTTTCCACTCGGCCGCATCGACCCTTGCGCTGGTCGGCGCTGCTTTTTGATATGGCGGTCACCGGGAGGGAGGTCGTTCTCGACCTCGGTGCATACCGGGATATCCGTGCAAGCCCCGTATCGATGACATATTTTATACCGGGGATGGTTATCGAGGTTTCAGCGATGTTCGTGGCAACGATGATTTTTCTGTCCGAACCACGTGAGAAAACTCGAGACTGCTCGGAAGCCGCCAGTCTTGCAAACAGGGGTAAAACAACGGTGTTTCTGTAGTTTTTTGACCGGATGAGGTCACAGGTTTCACGAATATCCTGTTCAGTGGGCATGAAAACCAGAATGTCTCCGGAATCGGTTTTTTTTAAGAGAGCGTCCACTTCGCCGACGGTCATGTCGACATGGGTCTCTTCGTTATTGTCATCGATTTTTGAGTCCACGGGCAAATAGCGGACTTCAACGGGGTACATGCGGCCGGATACTTCGATCACCGGCGCATGATCAAAGGCATTTGAAAATTTTTCGGTATCAATGGTTGCAGAGGTTATGACAACTTTCAGGTCTTTTCTTTGTTTTAAAAGTGTCTTCAGTATGCCCAGGATAAAGTCGATATTCAGGCTTCTTTCGTGCGCTTCGTCCACAATGATGGTGTCATATTCGTTCAGATACGGATCGTTTTGCGCTTCGGCAAGAAGGATACCGTCGGTCATGATTTTAATGAAGGTATTGGGGCTGGTTTTGTCTTTGAACCTGATCTTATAGCCTACCGATCCGCCCAGCGGTTCTCCGAGTTCTTCGGCAATACGCCTTGAAACCGTCATTGCGGCGATTCTTCTGGGCTGGGTGCATCCGATCTTTCCATCGATTCCGCGGCCTGCGGCAAGGCAGAATTTCGGTATTTGCGTGGTCTTCCCGGAACCGGTTTCACCGGATATGATGACGACCGGATGGTTTGAAATTGAATCGATTATTTCATCTTTTTTGGTCAGGATGGGGAGGGCGTCGTTGTAGATCGGTTCCGGCCGGTTCGCTTTGCGCCACGCTCTCTTTTTATCACATTCCAGATTCGAGCTGTTCGAATTTTTTTTCAAATGCAGCCTTTCGCTCTTCAAAGGCGGTGGTGGATTGTTCAAGTTCCTCAAAGAGCATATCGATGGTTGACCGGCAATCATGGATGGACCGGGAGAGCACACCGATCTTTTCACCATCACCGGACTGTGAGGCAGTCAGTAGATCGGCATTGAGTTCTTCGAGCCGCTTTTCATGTTTTTCGATATTGTTTTCAATAGATAAAATGCGTCGTTCAATGGGTTTAAGCACTTTTGATCGCTCAGCAACAAACTCCGATCGTATGCGTCTTATTTCTTTTTTGGATAACCGGACACTCGGTTCTTTGTCAGGGGCGTTTTGGGGGTAAGATGCCGAAGTTCCTGTTTCTTCCGCCCATCCATCTTTGTCCAGAAAGTGCTGATAACTCCCTTCAAACACACGAACACTGTTGTTCTGAAATACGATCAGACGCTCGGCGAGGGCGTGCAAGAACATTTCATTATGTGTGACCATTATCACCGTACCTTCAAAACTGTCGATGGCGGCAAGCATCGCATCGCAAGATTCCATATCAAGATGGTTGGTCGGCTCATCGAGAATCAAAAGATTCACCGGTGTTACGAGAAGCTTGCCCAGAATCACCCTGCTTTTTTCTCCCCCGGAAAGAACACCGACTTTTTTTAAGGCAGCGTCGCCTTCAAACATCATTGCACCGCATATATTTCTTGCCTGCTGGCGGTCGACCTCCGGGTGCGAAAACAGGATTTCTTCCTCGACGGTTTTTGATCCGTCCAGGTCTTTGACATTGGTCTGTTCAAAATATCCGAGTTTGACGGAGGGGTTAAGCGTGATTCCCCCGCTCTGAGGTTTGAGTAACCCTGATAAAAGCTTTAAAAGCGTTGTTTTGCCTTTGCCGTTTTTCCCGATAACACAGATTCGTTCCTGTGCCTTCGCCGAAAAATTGAAATCTTTGATCAGCGGTTTTTGGGGGGTGTATGAAAACGAGACGTTTTGACTATTCAACACATGCTTTTTGGGAAACGGGATGCTTTTGAAAGAAAAGTCAAGGGTCTTAAGTCTTTCCAGCTTTTCTTTTTTTTCCATCTTAGACAGTGTCTTGATACGCGACTGAACCAGGTTCGCAAGCCTCGCCTTTGCCCTGAATCTGCTGATAAACAGCTTTATTTCCTTGCGCTGGCGTTCATCATTAAGACGGGTTTTTTCGTAAACTTCTTCGTCTTGGGCGATTTGCGCATAATACTTTTCGGTATTTCCGGGCAGCTTTCTGATTTTTCGACGATGGATGCCGAGGGTGTGTGTGGTAACCTTATCCATCAAGCTTCTGTCGTGGGTGATTATCATCAACTCGCGCGGCCAGCGCATCAGAAAACGTTCAACCCAGCGAATGGAGGTGATGTCAAGATAATTGGTCGGCTCGTCCAAAAGCAGCAGATCCGGTTCGGAGACAAGCACTTTGGCAAGATTCAGGCGAACCTGAAATCCTCCTGAAAATTCTTCAGGACGCCGTTTGAAGTCCTCTTTTGAAAACCCGAGTCCTGCGAGAATTTCTTCCGCTTTCCAGTGGTGGTTTTTTTCGTCTTCACGAAGCCCGGTCATTCCCTCTGCAAGTAACGTTTCTTCTTTGAATTCGAGCTCCTGGCGAACGTAACCGATGCGGTAATACTTGGGAATTATGATTTCACCCGAATCCGGGGCTTCCTGGCCGATGATGAGTTTAAACAGGGTCGTTTTTCCGTGTCCGTTTCGGCCGACGACCCCAATTTTTTCCTTGGGATTCAGCTTAAAACTCACGCTGTCAAAAAGAACTTCATCATTGTAACTTTTTGTCAAATTTTCAACGGTTATCATGTATTACTGCTCGCTGTTTCGTATCTTCTGGTGATATGTTTATCCGCCTCCGGGGGCTTGTCAAAGGCACAAAATTGACAACTAAGAAACTAAAATATTATGTCACGCTTTAAAGTCAAGGCTCATATCGCATTTTATGGAATTTATAACCATCCATAATTTCTTGACAAGAAAAAGATTAACCCATAGTTTGTCCAAAAAAGATTTGCAACGCTTTGAAGTCGCGAACGGGAAGCGTGGATGGCTGGGAAAACGGGTATATCACCCTGGAAAAATCAATATGTTTAAGCGGTTGTTAAATTTAAAGATATTTTCTTATATCGGACTTTTAATCGTTAAGATTTTGACCTCAACTTACAGGGTTAGAATTGCCAACCCCGAAATTGAAACAGACATTCTAAAAAGAAAACAGGTCCCGATTTATGCGTCGTGGCATCAAAGATTCTTCCCGGGGATAACATTTTTCGCGACGCGCAAACCTATTTCAATCATGATCAGCCAGAGCAGAGATGGAGAGTTAATTTCCAGAATTGTGAATACGTTGGGATGGTATCCGGTGAGAGGTTCTTCATCAAAGGGGGGGCGACAAGCATTGAGAGAGCTTCAAAAACGGGTTCGGGAAGGATACAGGGTCGGTCATATTGTCGACGGTCCCAGAGGGCCCCATGGCGTCGTTAAACCCGGCCTGCTTCTCATTGCCCAGGCATCCGAAATGCCGATTGTCCCCGTCATTATCTCTTCTGAAAAAAAATGGGTTTTTAACAGCTGGGACAGGTTTATGGTTCCCAAGCCTTTTTCCCGTGTAATCATCCGGTTTGGGGATGAAATCCGCGTTTCAAAAAACCTGCAACAGTCGGAATTCGAAGAGAAACGGCTTTCCATTGAAAACACCTTGAAGCATCTGTATTTAGAAACGGATGCCATGTGGACAAATCCGGCGGAAATCCATCGATTGTTCGATACCCGGCCCCTATAAACCCGCACCAGAAAATAATTTTATCACGAAAACACGAAATTTTAAAAACACGAAAAAGAACATTTGCTTTATTTCGTGCTTTCGTCCTTTCGAGTTTTCGTGATTGTTTTTTTAATTTTTGCCACAAAAAGTACAACATCGACAACAAGAAATTAAAATGCGGGGTTATGCGGCGAGGTCAGGGTATCAGGAAGGCGTTTCGTAATAAAAGTTGCGGGTTCTGGACGAATACGGAAAATTCGAAAGTTCCTGAAGGTTTAAACATCCCGGTTCAACGATCCGGACGGTTGTGCCTTGGACGATTTTCGATTGGATGACTTTGGCTCTGATATTTATGCCCAGCAGTTTTGCGATTCTATTGACCTCTTCGACAAATCGGTCATTGTTATGGCTGGTTTCACCCAGCCATCCGCCGGTCTGATGAACCCTTTGGTGAATCATCTCATGCAAAAGAACATCCCTGACCAATCTTTTGTTTATACGGTGAAGTTCCAATTTGAGACTGTCCGTGGGGTAGATGGGGCGCAATAAGTTTTTATGTAAAACAATGAGATTTTCCATTCGGGAATAATATCCAAGACTCCTGTCCTGAGGGGTCGCCCCCCAAATAATCTCACCGGCTGTATTTTCTCCCCCGAAAAAAGTTTCATTCAACGTTTTCCATTCATCAAAAATCCATGCCCCAAAATCACCAAAATTTTTAACGGCTTCGGTTTTTAATTCTGGAAACGTCAACATAAAATTTATTTTACCTGAACTGATCGGTTCCAGGTGTAGAGTTAAAGGTTCAAGGCTTACAACTAATTGACATTGTTTTAAATTCTGTTCAATATCCGGAATGCCCGACATAACCCATTGGGTGGACCGGCTTAATAACCGCGATGAAGGCAAGATCCCTTTAACATGAGTTGTTTGCGGTTTTTTTAACCTTGAACCTTGAACCCAGAACCGCTCAACCTGGATTTTATTTGCTTATCTACGCGTTTAATCCACGTTAAATCGGATAGACGAGATGTGAGATGGATCATCGATATTAAAAAATGCCTGCTGTATATCTATCCCAGGATAAAATCGGTAATGTACGGATTATCTTCCATTTCCCTGCCGATGGTGGAAGTCGGGCTTTCTCCGTAATCATGCCCCGGCCAAACGATGGTCTGTTTCGGGAGGACGATGAGCCTTTTCTCGATAGATTCAATGAGCGCATCCAGTGAACCGCCGACCAAATCCGTCCTTCCCGCCGCACCGACGAAGAGCGTATCACCGCTAAAGAGATTTTCTCCAGCCAGATAGCAAACGGATCCCGGCGTATGTCCCGGTGTGTGGATAACTTCGATCCTGAGCGTTCCAACTTCGAGGATGTCTTTGTCCTTAAGTCTGATATCTGCGGGATCAGCCGGTGTCAGTCCAAGTTCCTGAGAGGATATTTCCCGGATGTCAGGGTCGGCGAAAAATGTGTCGTCGGCTTCATGCATGCATACCGGGACGTTGAGAAGGCTTTTCAATTTATGATTTCCCAATACATGATCGGAGTGGCCGTGTGTATTCAAAATGTATTTAACACGGAGATTTTCCGTTTGAATCACGGCCAAAATTTTGTCTTCATCTCCGGCCGGATCAATGATAACCGCATCTCGGCTTTGGCGGCAGGCCACCAGATAGGTCAGAACCTGGAACCGTCCTGCGGGGATCTGCTTTATAATTGGTTTGCTCAAACTGGGCTACTCTATAAACACTTTTTGTCCCGGATATATTCTGCTGCTGGGTTTCAACAGGTTGATTTGCAGGAATCTTCCAAGGGGCATATTGTGTAACAGAGCGATATTGAATGGACTGTCGCCGTCTTTAACCCGATAAATCTTTAAATTCTCAACATTGGGGGGTTCATCCGGGTAACCGGAAAGCTTTAAAACCTGGCCGACATGAAGCTGTGTCGTCGACAGGTTGTTCAATTCCTGGATCTTTTTGGTGGTGGTACCGTATCGTTTGGCAATATTCCAAAGTGAATCGCCGCTTTTTACAATGTGACGGGATGGCGGGTGAAGTTCTTTTTTTGGGGATGTTTCCGACATGTAGGTCGTGAATCCCCTTTGAGGTATTTTGAGTTTTTTGCCTGCAACGATATAACTTGATTTTCGCAGGTTGTTTGCGCGCATAATTTTATTTACACTGGTATGATAGCGTCTGGCAATGGCGGAAAGGCTCTCGCCGGGTCTGATCCGGTGATAGACATAGGCAGGTTGCGGCGGATGAGATACCTTTATGTTCTCCAGGTTTGCCATTAAAATTTCGCCTTTGCCTGGAGGCACCCTTAGCGTATATTTATCCGGAGGCAGTATTCCGTAACGAAGCTCGGGATTAAGTTCTCTGAGTGTGTTTTCAGCAACGCCGATTTCTTGGGCTACATTTTTAAGGTGAACCTGTTTTGAAACCGTTACGTTTTCATATTCTGACGGTGTATCGACCAGAATAGCGTCGAGTCCATATTTTTCCGGATTGTTGATGATAAAAAGTGTGGCCATGAATCGGGGCACATAGCGAGCGGTTTCCCTGGGAAGGCGTTCGTAAAGATCCCAGAAATTGTCCAAGTAGTTGATGTTCTGAGATCTTATGACGCGAAGTACCTGCCCTTCACCGCAGTTATACGCCGCCAGGACCGTTGACCAGTCACCAAAAATTTGATGCAGTTCTTTCAGATATGCAATGGCCGCCTGGGTCGATTTGATCGGATCGATCCTTTCATCGATGTATTTATCGCGTTTGAGGCCGAACTTGTATCCGGTTGATGGGATGAACTGCCAGAGTCCAAGGGCCCTGGCTCTTGAAAGCGCATTGACTTTGAATCCGCTTTCGATTAACGGGAGCCATGATAATTCTGCCGGGATTCCGGCCGCCTGGAGTTCGGAAACAATATAGTCGCGATAAATGCCGGAACGCTTGTATGCCTCCATGAAAAAACTTTTTTCATGGTATTTGGTAAAGAGATCGATTTCGCGCTGAACATGCGCATTCATCACCAAAGGAATGGCCTTGTGATTTCCGTTAACGACAATGTTGCGTGATGCATAAATTTCAAGAATGCGTTTTGAAATCATAAAACGCAGGTCTTCTTTTTGCTGTATGAGCTTGGGATTGTCCGTGGTATCGGTTTCGAGGATTAACGCGTAAGCCTGGTCCAGTGCGTTCAACGCGTTCTCAAGTTCTCCTTTTTGCCAAAGGTCCTGTGACGTTTGGCAAAAATCGAGGGCTTCATCAAGGGCGGTTTGTATTTTTTCCCCGGGAGGACCGTCGTTTTCTGAAACAACCGGATCTTCGGATGAAAGATTTTGGTCCTCAGCGTCAACGGCTTCGGATGAATCCAAAAGATCAGCGGCAGGTGTTGATACGGACCCATCGTCACTGTTATGTGAAACATAATTCTGGTTGTGGCGATCTGAATCCCGGGATGTCTTTGTGTCGTAACGTGCGCTTTCACCTTCCGAGACGTAAGGCTCAGCCGGCGATACGGGATTTTTTTGGATATTTTGTACGCAGCCGCTTAAGAAAAACAACATGAATACATGCAGAAAAACAACTCTTGATTTTAACAAGATACACCTCAAATGTTTATTGGGTTGATGATGAAGTATCCCTATCGATATTTTAACGGCCTCAAGTCCGATTACACAACATTAAACCTTTTTGTCAAGGTTTTATCTCGTCGATATGAATTAAGCTTTGATTATGGGAAGTTAGGGTAACCTTTTCGGTTCCCTTTTCAAAAAAAATACGATTCCAATAATTTTTTCTTGCTTTTACGACAGTATATGCTTTTATTGGGAAAATAAGCAAATAATATGCCAGGACAAGGAAAGCGGATCGGGAAGTATTAAATAGTAACATTAATAACAATTAGTTAAAAAATTCTATGGGGATATCAAGTATTGCCTTCCAATGTTTTTCGTCAATTTTTGATCACCTTTTATACCAAATGGCAAAAAATGATCGGGGTATCATTTTTTTAAAAATTAATGAAACAAAGAGTAAATGGCAATAATTATGATATTCATGATGATTATTTGCTATATTTATTGATTTTCATAAATTACGACTAAATTCTGGGCTTGATAAAAAATAAAGATACAAGTAGAAAAAATAGTTTTATGAGGGACCGACAAAATGATAATCGAGCCCTTAAAATAATGAGGTTTAGTTTTAAATAAATACAAACATACTGATGTTAAGCTGAAAATCGAACGTTATAAATTGTGCCGCCAGAGTAGCTCAGTTGGTAGAGCGCCTCACTTGTAATGAGGATGTCGCGGGTTCAACTCCTGTCTCTGGCTCCATATATGAGAATGTCTTTAAGGTGGGGTTCCCGAGTGGTCAAAGGGAACAGACTGTAAATCTGTCGGCGAAGCCTTCGGAGGTTCAAATCCTCCCCCCACCACCAGCCTCAAAGTAGGTCGTATGTAGGAGATTTCGGTTTATTTAGCGGAATCGACAGGAACTACATGGCTTCTTTCATGACTCTTACTACACATTTTGAGGAAACTTATTTTTTCAAAATCATCACCAAACGAAGAGGTTCAATACAAGGTATCATTTATGAGATATGAGCGGGAGTAGCTCAGTTGGTAGAGCTCTAGCCTTCCAAGCTGGATGTCGCGAGTTCGAGTCTCGTCTCCCGCTCCAAATTGAATATAGACTGCATTAAAGGTTTTTTAGGCAGCATCATCATAGGAGTACACAGGAGCGCCCACGTAGCTCAGTCGGTAGAGCGCTTCCTTGGTAAGGAAGAGGTTCACCGGTTCGATCCCGGTCGTGGGCTCCATTATTTTAGACAATAGGGCGCATACGGGAAAACTTTGAATAGGATAAATTTGTTTAAAGCCAAAGCACCTTGCTAAAAAATCAATTCCAACAAAGCATGGGAGGATTTCGAAGATGGGTAAGGAAAAGTTTGAGAGGACCAAGCCGCATGTAAATGTGGGTACGATTGGTCATATAGATCACGGCAAGACGACTTTGACGGCGGCGATAACGAAGCACATGGGCATGAAGGGTCTGGCGAAGTTTGTTCCTTTTGATCAGATAGACAAGGCGCCTGAGGAGAAGGAGCGAGGAATAACCATAGCGACGGCGCATGTTGAGTATGAGACGGTGAATCGTCATTATGCACATGTGGATTGTCCGGGTCATGCGGATTACATCAAGAACATGATAACAGGTGCGGCTCAGATGGACGGTGCCATTTTGGTTGTTGGGGCCGACGATGGTCCGATGCCCCAGACGCGTGAGCACATATTGTTGGCGCGTCAGGTGGGAGTTCCGCAGATTGTTGTATTTTTAAACAAGTGTGACATGGTGGATGATGAAGAACTGATCGAGCTTGTTGAGTTGGAGCTACGGGAGTTATTGGACAAGTATGAGTTTCCAGGGGATGACACACCGATCATTCGCGGCAGTGCGTTAAAGGCGCTTGAGAGTGATGATCCGGACAGTGAGGAAGCCAAGTGTATTTTTGAGTTACTAAATGCGGTGGACACGTTTATTCCAGAGCCCAAGCGAGATATAGACAAGCCGTTTTTGATGCCGATAGAGGATGTTTTCAGCATATCGGGTCGAGGGACGGTGGTAACGGGTCGTGTTGAGCGAGGCGTTGTTCATGTTGGGGATGACATTGAAGTTGTTGGGATTCGTCCGACGATGAAGACGGTGTGTACGGGAGTAGAGATGTTCAGGAAGCTTTTGGATGAGGGTCGAGCCGGGGACAACATTGGTGTATTGATGCGGGGGACGAAGCGAGATGAGGTTGAGCGTGGTCAGG
>Ga0210105_1000125_pt1 | contig 11170 bp, 8 predicted proteins | sample RushSE_TuleC_D2_FD_185569 | JGI IMG/M metagenome (GOLD analysis project Ga0210105, IMG submission 185569) | Wetland microbial communities from San Francisco Bay, California, USA, that impact long-term carbon sequestration - RushSE_TuleC_D2 (SPAdes) | ecosystem: Environmental > Aquatic > Marine >... | reverse complement strand
GCCTCTCGCACCAGAAGGGGTGTGATCTTCTCATCCCAATCCTCGACGAGCTCGCGAGGATGGAGCTGGGGCTCGTGATCCTGGGAGAGGGTGAGGGGCACTATGAAAGCGCTCTGCGGGAGGCGGCGGAAAAATATGCGGGAAGTGTGTTCGTGAACATCGGGTTTGACGAAGCCCTGGCCCACCGCATCATGGCCGGAGCGGATCTGTTCCTGGTGCCCTCGCTTTATGAGCCGTGCGGGTTGACCCAGATGTATGCCATGAAATACGGGACCGTCCCCGTGGTCCGCGCCACCGGTGGATTGGACGATACGATCGAAGAATTTGATCCCGTATCCAAGAGCGGAAACGGGTTTAAGTTCGTGCTCTATGACCCAAGGGTTTTTCTGGGTGCTGTCGAGCGAGCCGTGGATCTCTTTACCGACGGAGAGACCTGGGAGGCCCTGATGAGGAACGGAATGGCTGCCGATTTTTCATGGGATGTTTCAGCCGGGCGTTATCTGGAACTCTATCAGTCGCTCGCCCTGCGCAAGAGAGGGTAAAGCTAAAATCTCAGGGCTGATCGAGTCTTTGACTGCGGCCAAAGGTTGGCATCGACGAGAAGGAGGAGCGCTTGGATTTCACCAAACTCTTTGAACCAAAAACCATGGCAGTGATCGGTGTGTCGCTTACCAATGATAGGCACCCGGCCAATGTCATCTACTATAAAAATCATCTCCGGTATCCTGTGAAGGTTTATCCGGTCAATCCTCACGGAGGAGATCTCCAGGGAGAAGAGGTTTACCCGCACATTGGGGATATCCCTGAAAAGGTTGATCTGGCGGTGATTGCCGTTCGAGCGGAGCAAGTCCCCGGCATCACCGAAGAATGCGTCCGGGCAGGAGTCGGCGGGGGGGCCGTCATCTCCGGCGGTTTTGCAGAAACCGGCCGAAAGGATTTGCAGGATCGTTTGGTGGCGATTGCGAGGGAATCCGGGTTTCCCTTCATAGGTCCTAACTGCCTGGGGCTTTATTCTCCAAAGTGCGTAGACACCTTTTTCATCCCCAATGAGCGGACGGTGAGGCCGAACCAGGGGGGAGTGGCCATGGTCAGCCAGAGCGGCGGGGTCCTGGTGGACCAGATGGTCAAGTTCGCGCTGGAAGGGGTGGGCATGTCGCTGGCCGTGAGCATCGGGAACAAGGCGTTCGTGAAAGAACTGGATCTTCTGCGCTATCTGATTGTGGATCCCAGCACCAAAGTGATTGCTTTCTACGTCGAAGGGTTTGGCAAGAATGAAGGCCGCGAATTCGTTCAGACCGCGCGCCAGTCGCCAAAACCCGTCATTGTGCTCAAGGCAGGTAAAAGCCCTGGCGGCGCCATGGCGGTTTCCAGCCACACCGCTTCCCTCGGAGGGGACTACAAGGTTTTCTCGGAGATCCTGGCCCAGTTCGGGGTCGCTGAGGCCAGAAATGAATTCGAACTGGTTTCCTTTTGCGAATCCCTGAGCTGTTACCCCAGATCGATTGAGGGCAACATCGGCATCATCACAGGGAGCGGAGGCCATGGGGCCATGGCGGTTGATCTCTGCTCCAATCAAGGCCTTCAGGTTCCTTTTCTCTCGGAGAGCGTGCAGCAGCAAATCCGTGAAAAACTTTCACCCAGTATCCAATCCATCGCTTCTCTGGGAAACCCCGTGGATCTTACAGGAAGTGCCGTGGATGATGATTTTGTCCTTGCCACAAGCGTCCTGAGCAAAGCGGCGGATGTCGATTGCATCGTCATGCTCCTGCTTCCCTATCTTCCGGGCTGCACCATGGACCTGGGAGCCCGGCTGAGCCAAGTTTATCGGAGAGAAGGAAAACCGATTGTGGCCTATGTCCCTCACGTCGAGAGGTATCGGATGCTTATTGAAGGGTTTGAACTGAACAATGTGCCCGTGGCTCCCTCTATCGATGGGGCGGTGCTGATGGCGGAGGCGATGAGGAGGTGCCAGCCATGCTGAGTCAAGAGATGCTGGAGATCCTTTCGGCTTCCAAGAGAGCAGGGTGGGTTGTGGAGCCGGAGGCTAAGAAGCTCCTGGCTCTTGCGAGGGTCGCCGTGCCGCGATTCAAAGTGGCGGCCCAGGAAGAAGACGCCGTCCGGTGCGCGAGGGAGATTGGTTATCCTGTCGTGGCCAAGGCTGTTTCTCCCAAAATTGTTCACAAATCCGAGCATGGCGCTGTGGTGGTAGGGATTCAAGCGGATGAGGCAGTTCGTTCAGCGTTTCAGCATCTCAGAAAGCTCCCAGGCTTTACCGGCCTCCTTGTGGAGGAAATGGTTTCGGGCATTGAGTTGATTGTGGGGGCGAAGATCGACTATCAGTTCGGGCCGGTTATCCTTCTGGGCATGGGCGGCACAGGGGTCGAGATCTACAAGGACGCCACTTTGAGGATGGCGCCTCTGAAAGAAAAAGATGTGGCCTCCATGATCGGAGGACTCAAGGCACACGCGCTCCTGGAAGGGTATCGAGGGGCAGAACCCGTGAACCTTCCTAGCTTGACCCAGCTTCTTCTCGCCTTTTCAGAACTGGTCATGGATCTCCAAGACCGCATAGAGTCCATAGACTTGAATCCGGTCAAATGCTCTGCCGAGACTTGCGTTGTGGCCGACGCGAGAATCATGCTGGTCTCACGAGACCCGGAGAGCGCAGAGACATAACCCCTCCGTGGCCACGGCGCCTGTGTGGCGCGCGGTATTAACGATGTTTCTTCTTCTCGCTAAGATAGTAGAGGACGGGCACGGTCATGCGGGAGAGGAAGAGAGAAGCGACTTCCCCTGCCATGAGGGAAAGCGCGAGACCCTGGAATATCGGATCGAAAAGGATCACTCCCGCACCGACCACGACGGCTGCGGCGGTGAGCATCATGGGGCGGAATCGAACGGCACCGGCATCTACTACCGCTTCGGCTAAGGGCATTCCTTGTTTTAGGCGGAGTTCGATGAAGTCTACGAGAATAATCGAGTTGCGCACGACAATGCCGGCTCCGGCAATGAACCCGATCATGGAAGTGGCTGTGAAAAAGGCCCCCATCAGGGCATGGGCAGGAAGAATGCCCACGAGGGAAAAGGGAATGGCCGCCATGATGGTCACCGGTGTCTTAAAGGACTGAAACCAGCCCACCACCAGGATGTAGATCAAGACCAGAACCGCAGCGAACGCCAGGCCGAGATCCCGAAACACCTCGTAGGTGATGTGCCATTCCCCATTCCACTTCATCGAAAACCGCTCCAGAGACCCGGGCTGGGTGGCTACAAAACGCTCCAGCGTGTACCCCTCGGGCAGTTTCATCTGGTCGAGGGTTTTGTTCATTTTCATGATCGCGTACACCGGGCTCTCTTCGCTGCCGGCCACATCTCCGGTCACATAAACCACGGGCATGAGGTTCTTGTGGTAGATGCTCTTTTCAGCGATTTCTTCCCGGATGGAGACCAACTCTCCCAAAGGCACAAGATTTCCCTGATGTCCCATGACCTTCAAGGTTTTGAGATCCTGGACGCTGGAGCGCTCGCTTTTGGGCAGTCTCAGGATAATCGGGACATCCTCTTTTTCCTTGGGCACGTGGAGCAATCCCACCTTCATCCCCTCCACGGCGATTTGAAGGGTGAGCGCGATCTGTTCCACGGAAATACCGTTCAAAGCCGCCTTTTCACGGTTCACTTCGAAAACGAACTTGGTCTGGTCGTCTTCCACGTACCAGTCCACATCCACGACGCCTTCTGTCTTTTCGAAGACATCTCTGATCTCGCGGGCGATCTGGATCTGACGCCGGTAGTCTGGTCCGTATATTTCCGCCACAAGGGTTTGAAGAACCGGAGGCCCGGGCGGGACCTCGGAGACCTTCACTCGCGCCTGATGCCTGGTTGCAATCCGGTCGAGCTCCAGCCGAACTCTTTTGGCAATGTCATGGCTCTGAGCCTTGCGCTGACCTTTTGGAAGCAGATTGACCTGGATGTCTGCCGAGTGGACTTCCCGGCGGAGAAAGTAGTGGCGCACCAGGCCGTTGAAATTGAAAGGAGCCGCGGTGCCCACATACAAGAGGACCTCCGTCACTTCAGGGACCGCGCTGATGGCATCGGCCATCTCACGAGTGACCGCTGCGGTTTGCTCCAGAGTCGTCCCTTCCGGCATGTCGATGATCACTTGGAACTCGCTCTTGTTGTCAAAGGGGAGCATCTTGACCCGAACCGCCTTGAAGGCGAAAAGGGAAAGAGCGGCGAGAAGGAGGATGACGACGGCGAGAAGAAACCTCTTTCGCTTCCGGGGATTGTTGATCAGCGCAGACATCACCCGTCTGTAAGTTCTTGTGCTCCGACCCTCTTGAGCATGAGCGGCTTCCGCCTCACGATTCAGAAGACGCAAGCTGGCCCATGGGGTGACCATGAAGGCCACCATCAGAGAAAACAGCATGGCTGCAGAGGCTCCGACCGGAATGGGTCTCATGTAAGGACCCATCAGTCCGCTGACAAAGGCCATGGGCAGGATCGCAGCAATGACGGCCACTGTGGCGAGGATCGTCGGATTTCCGACTTCGTCAACCGCCTCCACGGCAACCTCTGAAACCGGTCGGCCTTTGCTTTCCGGAAGGCGGTAATGACGGACGATGTTTTCCACCACGACGATGGCGTCATCGACGAGAATGCCGATGGAAAAAATGAGAGCAAAGAGAGTGACCCGGTTGAGCGTGTAGCCATAGAGGAAAAAAACGGAGAGGGTCAGGGCAAGGGTCACCGGGATGGCAATCGCGACAATCCCTGACTCTCGCAATCCCAGGGTCAGCCAGATCAGGGCGGCGACCGAAAAGATGGCGATCATCATGTGTAGAAGAAGCTCATTGGACTTCTCGCTCGCCGTCTCCCCGTAATTTCTGGTCACAGTCACATGGACGTCTGCTGGCACCAGCCTGCCTTTGAGGCTGTTGACCTTGTGGATCACCTTGTCCGCTATGACGATGGCATTGGTTGCCTTGCGTTTGGCCACGGATAGGGTGACCCCGGGAAGAAGCCCTTGCCCCTGATGAGAAGCCGCCCCTTTGCCGTAGCCGATAAGAACGTAGTCCGCAGGTTCATCCGGTCCGTCTACCATGGAGGCGACATCCCGAAGGTACACCGGTCGTTCATTGAACACGCCCACCACCACTCGGCCCAATTCCTCCGCCGATCCCACGAATCCTCCGGTTTCCACAAGAAACTCCCTGTTGCCGGAAGAAAAGTGGCCTGATTGGAGTTGCTGGTTGGACTGCTGGAGAATTGGAACCAGAGCGGCCGGAGCAATGCCGAACGCGGCCATCCGAGCCTTGTCGAGGGCAACCCTCACCTGTCTCTGCCGCCCGCCGATGATTTTCACTTCAGAGACATCGGGAATCTGTTTGATTTCGTCGTGAACCTGGGCGGCGACCCGACGCAGCATGAAATGGTCATAGCGTTCGCTCCACAAGGTGAGGGCCAGGATGGGAACGTCATCGATGGACCGCGGCTTGATGAGAGGCTGGCTTGCGCCTGGCGGGATGAGATCGAAGTTGGCGAACATTTTCTGGTTCAGCCGAACAATGCTCTTCTCTTCATCTTCACCCACGTAGAAGCGCACGATGGTCATGGAGGCACCGGGGGAGGATGTGGAATAGATGTATTCCACCCCCGGGATTTCCCACAAAAGCTTCTCCAGGGGCTTCGTGACCCGCTCCTCCACTTCCTGGGCAGAGGCTCCGGGCATTTGCACGAAGATGTCGATCATGGGAACAATGATCTGAGGCTCTTCTTCCCTGGGAAGGAGAAGGACCGCTCCGACGCCGAGCAGGAGGGAAGCGACAATGAAAAGCGGGGTGAGCTTGGAATGAATGAAGGCGCGGGCGAGTTTTCCCGCGAATCCCAGCCGATCTGTCATGGCGTTTTCCCTTTCACCATTCTACTCGGGCACCGTCAAAGACCGAGAACAGGGGTTCGAGAATCACCTGGTCGCCCTCGCTGAGGCCGGAAAGGATTTCCACGCGATCGCCGTATCTCTTCCCGGTCTGAATCAGCCGCATGTGCGCGATCTTAGCAGGGTCAACGACGTAGACAAAGGTGAGTTGACCCCGCTCCAATACGATGTGAACCGGGACCGTCAAAACCTGCTTGGTTCCTGTATTGAAGCGGGCTTTCCCGAAAAGCCCTGATCGGAAATTCGGCGGAGAATCAGGGTTTCGCAAGTCAATCTTAATGATGTAGGAACGGCTGGATGGGTCCAGTTCCGGCACAATCTCTGAGATCTGTCCGGGCATCGGCTTCTGCCCTAGAGCCTCGATGGAAACGCTTACCGTGTCTCCGAGGTGGATCCGGCCGATGCGGGATTCCTCCACAAGGGCTTCCAGACGGTAGTGGCTCTCATCTTCTACGCTGAGGAGGCGGGTTCCCAGAACCGCCATCTGTCCAAGGTCCGCCGGCTTGCTCGTCACGATCCCGTCAATGGGAGAAAGGATGTTGGTGTTGCTCAGGGAAGCCTCTGCATTCGCTCTGTCGGCCTTGGCCTGGTCAATCCTGGCGATCACCTGGCTCTTTTTGGCTAGAAGGGCCTGAAGACGTTCTGAAGCTTGTTCGGCCTCTGCCCTGGCGGAGGTGTTTTTTGTCTGTACTTCATCAAATTCCTGGGAGCTCACCGAACGCCGTTCATAGAGACCTTTGTAGCGATCGAGCGTAGACAAAGCCAAGGCAAGTCTCGCTTCAGCAGCGTTCTTTTCAGCCTCCCCCGCGCGAATTTCTTTTTCGGTTTCATCGAGGGCGTACTCGGCCTCCTGCAGGCCTGCCCGTGATTTTTGAAGTTGTGCTTTCATCTCCCTGTCGTCAATCTCTACGAGCAGCTGGCCCTCTTTTACTCTATCTCCTTCTCGAACATGAATAGAGACGATGCGGCCGAGCACTTTGGAGGAGAGGACGCTGATGGTCTTCGAACGGACCGTGCCGACGGCTTCGTAGGTATCATCCACGGGAGAGGCTTGAAGCTTCTCGATCTTAATGTTTTGGATGACGGTGGTGTTCTTTAAAGGCTCCTCCTTGTGCTCACAGGAAAAGCACAGGGCGGCCACCCCGACAACCAACACGCAGAAATTGGTTTTCATAAATCCTCCTCAGGTCCTGCGGTTGACGAAGGAGCAGGGTCAGTGTGGACTATTTGATGGCTTAAGGAGAAGGCCCTTCCTTTTTCGACGGTGGAGAAAAAACAGTATCCATATCAGCGCTCCGCTCGACGCAATCCCGGCAAAGAAATAGAACTCGTATCGCTTGACGTTGCCGATGACCGCTTCCACAGTGTTGCCGAAAAGGTACCCCACGGTGCCCACCGCCACCGCCCACACGATCGCTCCCATGACGTTGAAGAAAGCAAATTGGGGGACGGAGATGTTGGACATGCCGACAGCGAAAGGGATCACGGAGCGCAACCCGTAAAGGAAGCGGAAAACCAGCAACAAAGGGGTCTTGAATCGGTCCATGAGCTTTCGGGCTTTCGCGACCTTTCCTTCCCACGCCGGATGTCTTTCAAGCGTGACCCGGGCACGCCATCGGCCGAGGAAGAAGAAAAGCTGGTCTCCACATATAGTTCCGGCTAGCGCAGCGGCAATCACCCAAGGCAAGCTAAGGTAGCCGCGGTGTGCAGCAAAGCCCCCCAGGATGAGAATCGTCTCCCCTTCGAAAAACGTGCCGACCAGGATAGCCCAGTACCCGTAAGTCTGAATTGCGGTCTCCAGGGTCATGACCATTTTCCCCTACAGGGCAGTTCCCTGCGGGTGCGGTCCGGAGTGGGAAGGGGAAGGAGGCTGGAGATCCTTCTCCGATTTGGATCCTCGAGGTTTCCCCGTGATTTTGGCCACCAGAAACCCTGCCACAAACCCGACAAGGATGGCGAGCGGAACAAGAATGATTTTAGGCATGAACACCTGCCAGAAGTAGAGGCGCAACGCGACGTCATCCATGTTCTGGAACAGGAAAATCACAAAGAGAAGGCCAACGACCAAGCCTGCGATGACTTTGGGATTTTTCACGTTTCCTTCCTCCCTGAGTTGCCTTAAGGATTGCCCGCAATAGTACTTCTTTTTGAGGATTGAATGCAACCCAAAGAGGAATACCTTTTTCAGGACGCTCAGACAGGGGGAGGGTTTCTCTGTCCAGAGGAAAGGGGCCGTGGTATAAGGGTAGCCATCTCATCGTACCGGGAAGACGGGACCCTGTGAGGATAGACGGGAAGGACATGGAGGAGACAGCCCAATGGTCGAGGATGACCTTTCGAAGCTTCACATTGACAAGAAAAGCATGGCGCTAAGGCGGGGAAGGAAGAAACGCTCCCTCCTGCTGGGCTTCATGCTTCTGGCCGTGGCAGGAGGCGGTATCCTTTACAGCAAGGGTCTCCTTAGCCCCAGTCTCACGGTCCAAGTGGTCGGGCTTCAAAGCATTTACCCATCCCAGACTTTGACGGTCCTCAACGCAAGCGGCTATGTGGTTGCGCAAAGAAAGGCTGCAGTGGCCTCGAAAATCACGGGCCGGCTGATTTCCTTGTCCGTGGAGGAAGGAAGCCGGGTCAAGAAAGGAGAAGTCATTGCCAGGCTGGAGAACGAGGACAGCCAGGCAGCGCTCAACAGGGCCCAGGCGAACGTCAACCTTGCCCGTTCCAATCTCGACCAGGCAAAGGCCGAACTGGAGGACGCGGAGTTAAGCCACCAACGAAATGAACAGCTGGTGGGAAAGGGTTTCATCGCGCAATCCACGGTGGATGCTTCTGGGGCAAGATACAAGCGGGCAAAGGCGACTGTAGCCGCCCAGGAGGCAGCGATCCGGGCCAGCGAGGCGGCGGTGGAAGAAGCCAAGGTCCTGGTGGAGTACTCCAATATCCGGGCGCCCTTTGATGCGGTGGTGCTTACCAAGAATGCGGACATCGGTGACATCGTTACTCCCCTTGGAGCGGCAGCCAATGCCAAGGCCGCGGTCGTGACCATCGCGGACATGGGGTCGCTCCAAGTGGAGGTGGATGTCTCTGAATCCAACATCAGTCAGGTCAGAGTTGGTCAACCTTGTGAAATCAGGTTGGATGCCTTTCCTGACCTTCGTTTCAGGGGAGCGGTCCATATGATCGTACCCACAGCGGATCGGAGTAAGGCGTCGGTTCTCGTCAAAGTGGCTTTGAAGGAAATGGATCCGCGGATCCTCCCGGAGATGAGCGCCAAGGTGGCTTTCCTATCCAGGGAGTTAGGGCCGGAGGAGGAGAAACCTTTGAAGGCTGTCCCTTCGTCTTCAGTGATTTCCCGGGGAGGGCGGAGTGTGGTTTTCGTGCTGGATGGAGAACGGGCGCTGGAAAAATCCGTCCGAACGGGGAGGCGCCTGGACACGATGACTGAGATTCTTGAAGGGCTTCAGCCTGAAGACAAAGTCGTCCTCGATCCCGGAAACAAGCTGAAGACCGGCGCAAGGGTCAAAATCCCGGAGAAGTAGATGGAAGAAAGAGCAGCCATGGTGGAGCTAAGACACCTATTCAAGTCCTATCGTCGCGGCGGTCAAATTCTCCCGGTGCTCAGAGACATCACCCTCAACATCCGTGAAGGGGATTTCATGGCGCTCATGGGGCCGTCCGGGTCAGGAAAGAGCACTCTCCTGAATCTGATTGCAGGGCTCGATCAGGCGGATTCAGGAACCATCCATGTGGCCGGTGTAGACATCACCACGCTTTCTGAAAGCGAGCTTGCGGAGTGGAGGGCTTTGAACGTCGGTTTCATCTTCCAGTTCTACAATCTCATCCCGGTGCTCACCGCGTTCGAGAATGTGGAACTGCCGCTCATTCTCACCGATCTCTCAAAGAAAGAACGTCGGGAGCATGCAGCCACCGCGCTGAACCTGGTCAATCTCGAGGACCGGATGGACCACTATCCAGGCCAGCTCTCAGGGGGGCAGCAACAACGGGTGGCCATTGCACGGGCCATGGTCACGGATCCGACCATCCTGGTGGCGGATGAACCGACCGGCGATCTCGATCGAACATCGGCAGAGGAAGTCCTCAACCTCATGGAGAGGCTGAGCCGGGAGGCGGGCAAAACGATTATCATGGTGACCCACGACCCGAGGGCGGCGCGGAAGGCCCGTTCCATGATGGTCCTGGAGAAAGGAGTTCTTGCCGGTGCTCCTGAGATTGGTTCTTCGCAATCTGCTTAGACACAAGCTCCGCACAGGCCTCACCCTGTGTGGGATCTGTGTGGCCATTCTTTCTTTCGGTCTCCTTCGAACGGTCATCAGCGCCTGGTATGCCGGGGTGGAAGCCTCTTCAGCCAACCGCCTCATTACGAGGAATTCCATTTCCCTGATTTTCCCCCTTCCTCTCTCCTATCTGGAAAGAATTCGAGGGGTGGAGGGCGTCAAGACGGTCTCGTACGGCAACTGGTTCGGCGGAATCTACATTGAGGAGAAAAACTTTTTCGCGAACTTCGCGGTGGAACCGAGAACCTACCTGGAACTCTATTCCGAGTACCTCCTCCCTGAAGAGCAAAAAAAAGCTTTCTTCAGAGACCGGAGGGCCTGCATTGTGGGCCGCAAGCTGGCTAAACGATTCGACTGGAAGATCGGCGACCTCATCACCCTGCGCGGGACCATCTTTTCGGGCAACTGGGAGTTTGTGCTGCGAGGGATCTATTCCGGCCGGGACAGTCGCGTGGATGAAAGCCAGTTCTTCTTTCACTGGGACTATCTCAACGAAACGATAAAGAAGACAGAACCTCTCAGGGCGGATCAAGTGGGGATCTACATTCTGAGCGTCGCCAACCCGGAACTGGCTGCGGAAACGGGTGCAAGGGTGGACAGGGTCTTCAAGAATTCCTATGCAGAGACCTTGACTGAAACCGAAAAGGCTTTTCAGCTGGGGTTTGTCGCTCTCACGGAAGCCATTCTGCTGGTGATTCAACTGGTCTCTTTCGTGGTCATCGTCATCATCATGGCGGTGATGGCGAACACGATGGCGATGACGGCGCGCGAGCGCGGGTCCGAGTATGCAACGATGAAAGCGCTCGGTTTTTCGGGCGGCTTCGTCGCGCTGCTGATCTTCGCCGAATCGGTCGGCATCGCGCTGGCGGGCGGGCTTGCGGCGGTGGCGTTGACGATTCCGCTGGCCGGCGCCTTCGCGGAACGGATGGGCTCGCTCTTTCCG
>Ga0210105_1000122_pt1 | contig 11290 bp, 9 predicted proteins | sample RushSE_TuleC_D2_FD_185569 | JGI IMG/M metagenome (GOLD analysis project Ga0210105, IMG submission 185569) | Wetland microbial communities from San Francisco Bay, California, USA, that impact long-term carbon sequestration - RushSE_TuleC_D2 (SPAdes) | ecosystem: Environmental > Aquatic > Marine >... | reverse complement strand
TCATCCTCAGAAAAGGGACGGCTGCGGCTCACTACATCATGGGTGGCCCTACGGCCAACAATCACAATGCCTTCACCCTGGGCACCCCCACGACGGAGATCTACGTGATGCACGGGGAGACAGCGTCTGTCGCTTCCTTTGCCCGTCGCCTTGTGAAAGAGAAAGACAGCGGCAAACCGCTCCAGCCGATCATTGACAAGATGAACGAACTGGCCGAGGAGTACTACCGAAAGTCCAGACCGGTTTACTGTGCGAACCGGGGTTTCGTGGATGAGATCGTTTTTTTCCCCAACCTGAGGCAGTATATCGCCGCCTTTGTGGGATGCGTGTACCAGAATCCCACATCCATTTGCCCGCACCATCACATGATGCTCCCGCGGATCATCAAAGGTTGATGGTCTGAACCTACCTTTCACTGCGACCGGCCCCCTGCTCCTGCAGGAGGCCGGTCTTTTATTTTCTCGCTCTAATGGTGATGATCTCGTAAGAAGTCAGAAAACGCTCTTTTCCGTCATTCCAGCGGAAGCCGGAATCCAGAAATACCAAGAACTTCTGGCTCCCAGCTTTCGCCGGGGCGACGGCGTGGAGGGGTTTTTATGAGAGCGTCAATGGTGACGGTTTGTTTTTGTCGGAAAACCCGACATGTGGTGTCGGTCAGTCCGACACTTCTTAACTTGTCTAAATGTCTGGAAAAAGAATCCGGAACCCGGAACACTCTCGATCACAGCCTCCCACGACGTCGCGAATCCCTACACTGTTCTCGGTGATTCCACTTAGATCCTTCTTTCGATCTCGGGACGTTTCAAAATATTTTCATTGGGATATCAAGCCATTAAACAAAAACGAGCGTCCCGCCGCCTGTTTGGCACTTCCTTTGCTTTTAGTACTGGGCAGATCAAATCCTCGCAAAAGGAGCCAAACACATGGAAGGGAACACCAAGGGCGTCACAAGAGGCAGCGTGGGGTTCGGTTCTTCTTACCGCAAAGGAACCCAGCATGATTTGAAACAACGATCTGAAATCGGTGCGGTGCTGGGCGGGCAGATCTGGATCATCAAACCGGACAAAGACGCCAAAGCCTCCAATCCTTGTCTCTGGATGCAGGCGAGCGTGGTGGAGTTCAAGAACTGCAACAACTTCTATGACTGCACGACCTGTAAGTATGACCAGGGCATGCTCAGACAAGTTGAGAAGGGGAAGCAGGTGAGTTGGCAGGATGCGATGAGAAGGAAACCGAGTCTAGAAAGACTCTGCCGCCATACTCTGACAAGACGCATTGAGCGAAGAGCCTGCGCCTACAACTATGAATGCTCCACGTGTGATTTTGATCAGTTCTTCGAGGAGGTGTGGACCACAAAGATCGGTTCCCGGCCCCATGACATGCGGAGCATCAGGGGTTTTCAGGTTCCTGCAGGTTCTTACTTTCACGACGGGCACACCTGGGCCAGGATTGAGAGCGGCGGTCTCATCCGGATCGGCATGGACGATTTCAGTGCCAAGCTTTTGGGGAAAGCCAATGCTTTTGATCTTCCCCTCATGGGCAAAGAGCTCTCGCAGGGAAAGGTGGGCTGGGGGTTGAAGCGGGAGTCCAACCTGGGGAACGTGCTCTCTCCTGTAGACGGCGTGATTGTTGAGGTCAATGCGAAACTCAGGGAAAGGCCCGTGATGGCCAGCCAGGAACCTTACGGTGAGGGCTGGCTTTTCGCGGTTCGAAACCCAGACACAAAGTCGACCTTCAAGAAGCTGATGGATGACGCCGCCAGCCTGGACTGGATGGCTGCAGAGGTTGGAAAACTGGAGGCGATGATCGAATCGGTTGCCGGTCCTCTCGCGGCAGACGGCGGCACCTTGCGGGACGACATCTACGGGAACCTTCCGGCCCTGGGCTGGAAAAACTTGACCAGGACTTTTCTGAAGACGGAATGAAGAGGCGGACCCTGAGAAAAGCGAATGAAAAGGAGGTCCCAGTCCATGACCAACTCAGCCCCTGACATTCAAGCCATGAAGACCCTGCCTCCCTCTCAAAGACCCTGCCTGCACCACTTGAAGGGGAGGATTTCATTTAAGCCGTGCACCAACGACTACGTTTGCAGCCGGTGCGAATTCGATCAATACTTTGACGACGAATACACGGTCCATGCCGTGGTAAGGCCGGTCCATCTCCTGGAGGTGGATGGCGTCACGATCCCCCAAGGGTACTATCTCCACCACGGCCACGCCTGGGTCAAAATCGAAGAGGGATCCTCTGTCAGGGTTGGCATCGACGACTTCGCTCTCAGGGTGCTGGGCCCTCTTGATCGGATCGAGGCCCCTCTGATGGGAAAAGTCGTGGAGCAGGGCAAGCCTCATATGGTGATCAGCCGGAGCGAGCATCGGGCAACCCTCCTTTCGCCCTTGAGCGGCGTGATCACCGCCGTCAACGCGAAAGTGAGAGAGCACGGACATCTTGCCAATCAGGACCCCTACGCGGACGGCTGGGTCATGACGCTTCATCCGCAGAATCTGCGAAAAGAGATCAAGACCCTGATGATCGCGCCAGAAACCGAGGAGTTCCTCGAGCAGGAAGTGGATCGCCTCCACCACCTCATTGAGGAGGCGTCCGCGCCCCTGGCAGCCGACGGCGGGACTCTCGGCACGGACGTGTTTGGTGCCATGCCGCAACTCGGGTGGGAAAGACTGACCCGATCTTTTCTCAGAAGCTGATGCGCTTCCAAAGTTCGTTGACAGCGGTGTCCCGTGCTCTGAAGCTGATGAACTGAATGAATATCGAATGTCGAACAACGAATTTCGAATGACGAAGTTTATTGATTTCGATTTTCTCTTTCGGCATTCTCCATTCGTTATTCGACATTCTGCGGTTCCCTTCTGAACTCCTTCGGACATTGCGGAGAGGATACCTGTCCCACTTTAAGGCTGGCGGAACAGTCGCTTTGCCAGCATTTTCATCTCATCCTGCAGGAGCACTCCGCAGTAACGGCAGAATTCTTTCGATTTCCGGTCCACCTCCTTCACCCCGCGGCAGTAGTGCATGACGCAGGAGGAGTCTCGGCAGTGGCGGAGATTGAAGGTGTGGCCCAACTCATGGACGGCTTCCTTGAGGATGCGATCACGGAAGATCTCCGCCCCTGGGGCGAGTCCCTCTGAGAAACGGTACGTGGAGAGGATACACGCTTTTCCTCCGAGCTGGGCTTCTCCGTAGACGTGGGTCAAGATTGGGATGAAAAGATCCACCTTGGTGATCGCCAAAACCTTGATCGCCGCGGGCGGGCTGACGATCGCCAGCGTGTCGAGAATGGGGGTCGAGTGGCATTGCTTTCGGACCGGGTCTACCCACAGATCCTTTTCCTCAAGGAGAGGCTGGATCTCCGTGGGGTATCCGAAGACGCTGCGGATCTCTTTCCCGAGTTGCCCCAGGAATTCTCGATCGACATCGAGCGTACCGATAGGCGAAATCACAAGGATATGTTCCTCGGAGCTCATCAAGCCGGTTTGCGAAGGTCATAGCGTTTGATTTTGTCATAGAGGGTGGAACGATCGATTCCCAGGATCTCGGCGCTCCTCGAAACATTCCACTGCGTTTCCTTGAGGACGCTCTCCAGGTGGGCTATTTCCACTTCTCTGAGGGTTCTCGCCGGTGGTGAGGAGATATACTCCGGCCGAAAGATGGGAAGATCCTGAGGAAGGATCCTCCGGCCCTTTCCCACCACCACCGCCCTTTCCACGGCATTCCCCAGCTCCCGGACATTGCCTGGCCAGTCGTAGAGCATCATGTCGTCAAGGGCCTCCCGGCTGACCTGATCCACCGGCTTGTTGGTCTCCTGAGCAAAGCGGTGCAAGAAGTACTCAGCAAGCAATGGGATATCGTCCCTGTGTTCGCGGAGAGGAGGCATGGTAAAGGAGATCACATTGAGGCGATAATAGAGATCCTCTCGGAACGTTCCTTCTTTGATGGCCTTTTCCAGGTCCTTGTTCGTCGCCGCGATGACACGGAAGTCCGCCTCGATGGGTTGCGTACCGCCCACACGATAGAAGACGTGGTCCTCCAGGACTCGGAGGAGATCGATCTGCATCCTCGTGCTGACCTCTCCCACTTCATCCAGGAACAGGGTGCCCCCGTGCGCCAGCTCCAGCCGGCCTTTTTTCGTGATCTTGGCGTCCGTGAACGCGCCCTTTTGATATCCGAACAGTTCGCTTTCCAGGAGATGTTCCGGGAAAGCCCCGCAGTTGACCACCACAAAGGGCCCTTGGCAGCGCCGACTCTTGGTGTGAATCGCCCTGGCCGCCAGCCCTTTGCCGGTCCCTGTCTCGCCTTTGATCAGCACGGTGGAATCAGTGGGCGCAACACTCTCGACGAGGTCAAAAACGCCCTGAAGCGCCTTGGACTGGCCGATCATGTTCTCAAAGCGCGTTCGCTCCTTGTATTGCTCCCTCAAAAACTGGGTCTCCCGTCGTTCGGCCTGGTGCTTCCTGATCTTCTCGATCAGCACCATGAGCTCATCGGGATCAAAGGGTTTGAGAAGGTATTCGTAGGCCCCGCTTTTCATGGCTTCGATGGCGCTTGGAATAGAGCCATACGCCGTGATCATCACCACCGACACATCGGGATCCGTTTCCTTCACTCTCTTGAGGACGTCGAGACCGCTCATGCCTTCCATTTTGATGTCCAGCAGGATAATGTCATAATGGGTTTTTTCGAACTTCTCGAGAGACTCCTCGCCGCTGGCGGCCTTGTCCACCGTGTGGCCGTCTCGCTCCAGCCAGCCCCCCAGAGATTCCCGCACAATCAACTCGTCATCAACAATGAGAATTTTGGCCCCGCTCATGGTGCCTCCCTATGGAATGAAGACGTTGGGGTTCGCCTTCAGAGGAAGTTCAAGGGTGAACGTCGTCCCCCTGCCCTCTTCCGATTGGACCTGAATCGAGCCCCCATGCTCCTGAATAATCCCGTAGGCCACGGAAAGACCGAGGCCCACCCCTTTCCCTTTCTTCTTGGTGCTGAAAAAAGGCTCAAAGAGCTTGGAGAGATTTTTTTTGGGGATGCCCACCCCAGTGTCTGCAATAGAGACCGACACGCACTCCTTTTCACGCAGCTGCTTGGTTTGAATTCTCAGGAAACGCTCGTCACCACCGGCTTCTATCGCTTCCGCGGCATTGGAGATAAGATTCATGAAGACCTGTTGGAGCCGGTCCTCGGACCCCGTGAGATCCGGCAGATCCGGGTCCAGCTTTTCTTCGACTCTGATGGAATGGAGCTTCAGGAGATTCGCGTTGATGAACAGGGTCTTCTCAATGAGCTGGTTCAGCTTGACGCTTCCGAATTCCATTTTGGAGTGCCGTGAGAAAGCGAGCAGGTTGGACACGATGCGGCTGATCCGCCGCGTCTCGGTCTCCATGAGCCCTAAGTACTGTTTGAACTGCTCCACCTCCTTGGGTTGCAATGTCCCCCCTTCCATAATCCGGTTCATGAGCATGACCAGACTCAGGATGCCTGAAATGGGGTTGTTGATCTCATGGACGACTGAAGCGGAGAGTTTGCCCAGGGAAGCCATCTTGTCCTGGTGGAGCATTTTGGAATGGGTTTCCTTGAGTTCCCGGGTGCGGTCCTCCACCATTTTTTCCAAACGCCTGGTCATTTCCTCTTCTGCTTTCTTGGAATCTGAAACGTCCCGGCTCACCTCAATGAACTTAGAAATCTTGCCTTGCTTCTCCCAGACAGGAAAAATCCTCACATCCACATGATGCTGCTGGCCCTCTCGGTCCACCCGTGTGAGGACCTGGTGGCTCGGCCCCATGCTCTGCATGGCCTTGCTCAAGGGGCACCCGGTGAAGTCCGTCTTGCACGGCGAGTTGAGCTTCTGAAAAATGTCGTGGCATTTTCTTCCGATCACTTCGTCCCTGGCGTAGCCCATCTGATCCAGGAACGTTTGATTCACTTCCTCGATTTCCATGGTGGGTGAAATCACAATGATGAAATCTTGAATGCTGTTGAGAATGGTCTCGATTTCTTCATTCCTTGCACGAAGCTTTTGGTGCTCTGCATTGATGGCCTTCCAAAAAAGCCGGAAGACCTGATAGGCGATCAATCGGATGTCGGCAGGCTTTGTCCTGAGCACTTCCTGCAAAATCGCTTCATCAGGAATCATCAGAACCAGGGCTTTGATCTGATACTCGGGTTTATAGAGCTCGTGGTAGTCCTCAACGGTGGTCAACCCCAGTTTTTTCGCAAGGAGCATGCCGGGCCTTTGGGGGTCCGGGTCTGCCACCGCGACGATCCTTGCTGCGAAATCATTCGCTTCCCGAGCCACCAGGTATCGCTCGAGGAACTCTTTGCAGAATTCCTCACCGCCTACCAGCCCGATTCTTAAGTTGCTCGTGCTCTCCAGCATAGAACATGACCCTTCACGAACAGATGAAGTTCCCTGCACTCCCGCCAAATCGAGACGGAGGATCCTGGCGAAGGTCAGTGCAGGCAACTCAACGTCATAACACAGAAAACCTAACATGACGCGGCCCTTGTTTCAAGGTCATTCTGCGCCAAATGTCTTGACCGTTTTTTTTCGCCTGTGGTAAAGAGAGGCATTATCTCATAAAAAACCCAGGGTGTTGTTCGGCACTCCCTCAAGGCCACAGAAAGGAGGATCTCCATGAACATCGGCATCCCCAAAGAGATTAAGCCCGCAGAAAAGCGGGTCGCGGCTACCCCTGCCGGGGTCAAGGCCCTGACCGCACACGGGCACAGGGTTTATGTGGAATCCACGGCAGGCATCGGGTCCGGTTTTCAGGATGAGGCGTATGCGCAGGCCGGCGCCAAGCTCCTCAAGAAGGCTGAAACGGTTTGGGACCGCGCAGACATGATCCTCAAGGTCAAGGAACCCATCGGCCCGGAGTTTGACACCATGAAGCCCGGGCAGGTGCTTTTTACCTACCTTCATCTTGCCGCCGACAGAGAGTTGACCGAGAAAATTCTGGCCAAGAAAATCGTGGGCATCGGCTATGAGACGGTTCAGCTCCAGGACGGCAGCCTGCCTCTTCTTGCGCCCATGAGTGAAGTGGCCGGAGCGCTCTCCGTCCAGATGGGGGCCTATTGTCTGGAGGCGAAAAACGGCGGCATGGGCATCCTTCTTTCCGGGGTCCCCGGGGTGAGACCTGCGCGAGTCACGGTCATTGGTGCCGGGGTCGCAGGGCTGGCGGCTGCGACCGTCGCATCGGGGATAGGAGCACGCGTCTCGATTTTGGACATCAACCCAGGCCGACTCTCCTACATCCGTGACGTCATGCAAGGCCGCGTGGTGACGGTCAACTCCAACCCTGCCAACATCGAAGAGGAATGCCTCGGCAGCGACCTGGCGATCTGCACGGTCCTGATCCCTGGAGCCAAAGCCCCTAAGCTCATTTCCCGCAATCTGGTCCGGCGGATGAAAAAAGGATCCGCCATCGTGGACATCTCCATTGACCAGGGAGGGTGCACCGAGACCTCACGGCCGACCACCCATGAGGACCCCATTTACATCGAAGAGGGGGTCGTCCACTACTGTGTGGCCAACATGCCTGGTGCGGTGCCGCGCACGTCTACGATCGCACTGACCAACGCGACCTTTGCCTATGTTCTGGCGCTGGCGGAAAAAGGCTGGAAAAAAGCGGCTGCGGACGACCTCGCTCTGCGAAGAGGACTCAACGTCTGCGAGGGCAAAGTGACCTGCAAGCCTGTGGCCGAGGCTTTTGACGTGAAATATTCGGAGATCAAGCTGTAACCATGCCCAGGATGGGGTCGGCTCCACGGTCCCTCAGTCCATGAGGGAGCCTCCGTTCACATCAATGATCTCCCCTGTGATGAAGGCTGCCGTGTCAGAGGCCAGAAACAGAACGGCTTCTGCAACATCCTCCGGCTTTCCCAAGCGTTTGAGAGGAATCGCATCAACAATGGCTTTCCGTTTTTCAGGAGGCCATTCGGCGCTCATTTCCGTTTCAATGGCATGAGGAGCCACACCATTGACATGAATACCGTAAGCGGCTAACTGGCGCGCCAGGGTTTTTGTCAGGGCATCCAGCCCGGCCTTTGAAGAACCGTACCCCGGCGCAGAGGTGATGTCTCCCATCTTTCCCGCGATGGAAGAAACATTGACGATCCTTCCGTAAGCTTGCGCCTTCATCGTCTCCACAACCGCCTTGCTGCAGTTGAAGGGTCCTTTCAGATTCACCTCCATCACACGGTCCCAATCCTCCTCCGTCACGGTTTCGATCGTCCCCCTTCGGATGATCCCTGCATTGTTGACCAGGATATCAATGCGACCAAAAGCCTTCTTCACGCGGTCGACCATCTGCTTCACTTGAGAAACCTTCGAAACGTCGCAAGAGAGGGTAAGGGCTTCGCCCCCCTGACCTCGAATCTGCTCCTGAAGCGTCTCCAATTTCTCCTTTTCCACATCGACCAGAGCAAGCTTTGCTCCTTCCCTCGCGAAAGTCCAGGCAATGGCCTTGCCGATTCCCCTGGCTGCCCCCGTCACAATGGCTACACGATCCTTTAGTTTCACTTCCGGCCCTCCGCTCAATCCTTTCCAAACATCAAGTTCGGCAAAAACAAGGTGATCTCCGGGACCAAAACGAAAAGAAGAATGGCCGCCAAAGTCGCCACAAAGAAGGATAAAGACTCTTTGACATAGTCTTCGACAGAACACTCCAAGATCGTACAGCCCGCATACATGGCCGCGCCCACGGGGGGAGTCATATTGCCTACCGTAATGGTCAAAACAAAAACCAAACCAAAATGCACAGGATCAAAACCGACATTGGTGGCAATGGGCAGAAAGATAGGAGTGAGCATCAGAATAAGAACAGCCCCGTCTACGAACATCCCGGCGGTCATAAGGAACATCATGATAATGCTGAGCAAAACGTAGGGATCGCTGCCGCTGATACCAAGTAGGAAATTAGCGGTGATCTCAGGAATTCTTTCCCACACGATGCCGTAACCAAAGATTGCCGATAGGGCGATGATGTACATCACCGCACCGACATCAGAGGTCGTCGTGCGCGTGACTTCCTTGAATTCACGCCAATTAAGCTCTCTGTGGGCGAGCGATCCCACAAGAATCGCATAGACCACTGCGAAGGAACCGATTTCAGAAGGGGTAAACACCCCTCCACGCAATCCGAAAAGCAACACAAATGGAAACAACAGCGCCCAAATACTGTGGGAGATCGAAGCAGTCACTTCTTTCAGCGTCGGTCTTCCTGTCCTTCCCACTTCGAATCCCTTTATCCTGGCATCAATCGAAACTGCGACCATGTAGAAAATCGTCAATAAAATTCCCGGCACCACACCGCCTGCAAAGAGCCGCCCTATGGAGACCTGGCCGAGAGTCCCATACAGGATAAATCCGATTCCCGGAGGGATAACCGGGGTGATGAGCGCGGTCCAGACATTGACGGCAACCGTGTACCCTTTGGAATACCCTCGTTTGATCATCTCCGGACCTAGCATCCGTGTTTCCATCGCACAATCTGCGATGCACGAGCCTGAAACCCCTCCCATCAGCGTGGACAGGATGACATTGACCTGGGCCAGACTGCCGCGCATGTGACCGACAAGCACATTGGATAGATCCAAGAGCCTTGCCGTGATCCCTGATCCGTTCAAAAGATTGCCGGCAAGAATAAACATGGGGACCGCCAGAAGAGCAAAATTCTGGGTTTGCGAAATAGCGAGCTGAATAGGGATGGTGATGGGGAGGCTGAGGTTCTGCAAAAAAAACGTGAAACCTGAAATCCCTATGGCAAAAGCGACCGGCATCCCGGTGACGAGCAGAAGCAGAAACACAATCGTGGCTATCAGCATTCTTATCCATCCTCCCCTAGTCCTTTAATATGCCGAAGGGGCTCGCGCTTTCGTGTGACATCGGCCTTGATCTTCAGGACGGTCGTTACCAAGAGCAACAGGGATCCTACCGGGACCGAGAGGGTGACCCACGTGTAGCTGAAACTGGGTATGCCCTGGAAGGCTCTCGCTCTCGTCGTATAGGACAACCACACGCCGAAAATGATCAGGTAGATCAGGAATCCAATGAGGACGGTGTAATTAAGAACCTTCAAAATCCTCCTGCCCTTCACCGGAAACAGATTGACGAACAGATCAATGCTCATGAGCTTGTTCTCCCGCCAAGCCACATCTGCGCTCAGGAAACAAGACCACGCAAAAAGGAAAGTACTGATATCCATCGCCCAGTTTATGGGGTATCCGATGACCCTTGCAAGGCACGCAGAAAAAATCAGCAGCACCATGGACATCAGAGTGTTTCGCGCGACAAAGGACTCTGCTTTGCACACATTCTGGTAGATTCCTGCCATCGCCTCTTCGGTCCTCCTTGTTCTTTCAGGGGAAGCTATAAACCGGCCCCTCAGCCGAAGGAAGGGCCGGTTTATACATCCTTACTACTTCTTTCCAATTTCATTAAAGATCTGTTTCTTGACATCAGCAATTTTCAAAACCTCGTAAGCTTTCTCTCCGGCCTTTTTGAAAGCGGGAATATCCACATTATCCACCACGATCATCCCTCTCTTTGTTGTCAGGTCCGCCTTCACTTCTTTCTCGAGCTTGTCCATGATGAGCTTCGAGGTTTCGATTCCGGCTTTATCGCATTCCTCAACAAGGATCTTTTGATAGCCAGGAGGCAGAGTGTTGAACCACTTCGCGCTGATCACCTCAAAATTAACCAGCATAATATGATGGGTCTCGCTCACGTACTTAAGAACTTCATAAAAACGTCCGGCAGGTATGTTGTTATATACCAGCTCAACTCCGTCCATCACCTTTTGCTGAAGAGCCGGGTACATATCTCCAAAGGCAAGAGCGACAGGGGTCGCCCCGAGCGCGCGGATCGATTCCTGCCAGATGGGTGCAGGAGGAGTCCGGATCCGAAGACCACTCAAGTCGCTCGGATTTCTGACCTGCTTATTGGTGAAAAAGTGTCTGTAGCCCTGGACCCAGCTGAAGGACAGAACCTTAAAACCGTGTTTGTTGGCCAGCTCGTCAAGAAAACCCTTTATTGTCGGCGCCTTCGTCAGTTTCCCCACTTCCGCAAGATTCTCAGCAAAATAAGGGCCGTTCAGGCAAGCGATCCCAGGGACATAGTTGCCCATGCGGGCCGAGTCGGTATTCTGTCCGATACCTGCGCCCGCCCTTATCTGCTCAAGGATATCTTCCTCAACGCCAAGCTGTGCGCTGTGAAAGACTTCAATTTTGAGACCTCCCTTCGTTTTCTCTTCAACCGCTTTTGACCAGTTCATAAATCCCT
>Ga0210105_1000121_pt1 | contig 11345 bp, 11 predicted proteins | sample RushSE_TuleC_D2_FD_185569 | JGI IMG/M metagenome (GOLD analysis project Ga0210105, IMG submission 185569) | Wetland microbial communities from San Francisco Bay, California, USA, that impact long-term carbon sequestration - RushSE_TuleC_D2 (SPAdes) | ecosystem: Environmental > Aquatic > Marine >... | reverse complement strand
CGGGAAGCCTTCAGAGAGCTTCGCGCCAAGGTGGCCAAGCTCAACGCGTTCCTCCAGGAGAGGATCACGGGGATGAGGATCGTCCAGCTGTTCGCCACAGAAGAGTTCCAAAAGAGGAATTTCGCTGAAATCAATCACGAAAACTACCTCGCGGGCATGAAACAGATTCGCGTGTTTGCCGTTTTCATGCCTGTGATGGATCTCTTTTCATCCTTCGCCGTGGCTCTCCTTATCTGGCACGGAGGAGGGAAGGTGATCGGCGAGCAGCTCTCCCTGGGATCTCTCGTGGCCTTCATCGGTTACATCCAGATGTTTTTCCGGCCGATTCGAGACATCGCTGAGAAATACAACATCATGCAGTCGGCCATGGCTTCCACGGAGCGCATTGTCGAGTTCCTCGACCACAAGGAGGAGATCCCGGAAGCTGAGCATCCCGTGATCCCGGAGCCTGTCCTGGGACACCTCCGGTTCGATCAGGTGACTTTCGGTTACCGGAAAGAGGTGCCTGTTCTCCGGGACGTCAGTTTTGAAGTGAAGCCGGGAGAAATGGTAGCGATTGTCGGGGCTACGGGCGCCGGGAAAAGCACGGTGGCCAGTCTGATTGAACGGTTTTATGATCCCCTTGGGGGGCGAGTTTTGCTCGACGGTGTGGACCTGCGCCAGTGGCCCAAGAAGGATCTGCAGCGGCACATCGGTCTGGTGATGCAGGATGTGTTCATCTTTGCGGGAAGCCTTGCAGACAATATTCTGCTCGGGGAGGGTCAGGCAGGGCCGGACACACTGGAGCAAGCCATCACGCAAGCGAATGCCCGCTCCTTCATTCAGAGATTGCCGAAGGGTATGGATCAAGAGATCGGAGAGCAGGGATCGAACCTTTCAGCAGGCGAACGCCAGCTGCTCTCCTTTGCAAGAGCCCTGGCCTATGACCCGAAAGTGCTGATTCTTGACGAGGCTACATCGAGCGTGGATCCTGAAACAGAGCGTTTGATCCAGGAAGCGATACTCACTATGATCCGGAAGAGAACAACGCTGGTGATTGCTCATCGCCTTTCCACGATCCGCAGGGCGGACCGGATCCTCGTGATGCACCACGGCAGGATCAGGGAGCAGGGCACCCACGAAGAACTCATGGCTCTCAAAGGGGTGTACTACAAGCTCAACAGGTTCCGAGAAGTTTAGCAGGTTACTGAAAAACGACCATCTACGGCGTTGCCCTCATCCCTCGTCATTGCGACGTACTGGGCTGTACGACTCATTCCTCGGGATTTCGGACGCCTTGTATCTGGACGTTTTCGAGCAACCTGCAATTCAGGTGTCTTTCAGCATCCAGCTAGCGGGACCGGAACGGGCGCAGTCTTTCTCAAAGCCTGTTCCGCCATGAAGACTGTTCCGCTTTTTTCAGAACAAGAAGGGTATGAACATCTTGGTCTGCTTGATGTAGGTTTGGTAGGCGGTGCCGAAAAAACGGATATCCTCCGCTTCCTCGACCTTGGCCGTGGCCACCAGGAAGGCGGTTGCCGCTAGAGCGAGGGCTGCGCTCAACCAGGAGAGATCTTTGAAAAACACTCCCCAGGCCAGGAAAAGCAAAGAGCTGTACATGGGGTGCCGAATGTACTTGTACGCCCCAACAGACACAAGCTGGGTCGTTTTCTCAATTCCTATGGTTGCGGCACCATCATTCCTTTTTGCGTCCGGCCTCCCGACAATGCGCAAGAGATGTACCGCGTGAACGACCAGAAACGCGGAAACAATCAGAAGGATCCATGAAAAGATCTGATTCATGGAGAAGGGGTCCCAAAACCAGTATTCCAGGTTCAGCAGGATTAAGGCCAGGATAGCTTCCCAGGCGAAGAAGCGGTAAAAGCCGTGGGAACGAGGGGCGCGAAGCGACGCTTTCGAGATGTAGACAATCCCTGAGGATGCGACAACGAAGACGACGGTTTTCAGCATGGTGTTCACCTCCACACCGGCGAGATTCTAAGGTCGCCCTTCGGATGGGTTTTTGTTGATTTGGGAAACGGCCCGCTTACCAAGCAGTTGGGCTTTGCGATCCTTAAGGAAAGGCAGCGTGGAGCGGACCTCTTCAACCTTGGCAGGATTCATATCAGCCAAGACAAGGGTTTCTTTGTCCCCGCCGTGTGCAAGGACCTGGCCGAGAGGATCAATGATGGCTGAGCCACCGGTGAAAAGAAGCCCGCCCCCTTCGCCCACGCGGTTGACCCCAACAACGAAGCATTGGCTCTCAATCGCCCGGGCACGGAGCAGGATGTCCCAGTGGGCCTGCCGAGTTGAAGGCCACGATGCGATGACCATGATGAGCCCGCACTCGTCGACCACGGCGCGAAAGAGCTCAGGAAACCGAAGGTCATAACAGACAAAGGCAGCCGCACGAACGTCCGGAAGGGCAAAGGGAACCGGTTGATCACCGGGGTCATAGCTCCCATCCTCACCGAGAATGCCGATCTGGTGAATCTTGGCGTACAGGGCCAGATCTTTTCCATCAGGACCGACAGCCAGCGACACATTCTGCGGTCGAGCGCTTCGGCCCTTAAGAACAAACCCTCCGACGACCGCCATGTTCATGGCTTCGGCGATGGAGCGAAAAAGGCTGGGTGTAGGTCCATCAAGGGTTTCGGCGGTGACGGAAACATCCATGGAGAAACCCGTGGAGAACATTTCCGGCAGGACGAGGAGGGCCGCGCCGGCTCCTTTGGCTTGTTCAGCAAAGCGCCTGGCTTTGTCGTGATTCGCTTGGCGGTCATGCCACGCAATGTCCATCTGCACTGCTGCTATCTTCATCTTTAAGCCTCACAAGGACGAGATCAAAGGATTAACAAGAAACGAAATAGACAGGATCACAGGATGGACAGGATGAATAAGAAAGAAAATCATGTTGATCCTGTTATCCCGTCAAATTGGCTTTCCATTTGTTGAGCCGGCGCAAGGCTTCCTGAAGTGTCGCGTCTTTCTTGCAGAAGGCGAATCGGACGAGATGCCTTGCAGGACTGTCGCTGAAATAAAACGCCGAGCATGGAATGGCAGCCACCCCGGCTTTCTCAGGGAGCATTCTGCAGAAGGCGAGATCGTCCTCAAAACCAAGAGACCGGATGTCCACGAGGGCGTAATAAGTCCCCTGAGGCCCGTGAACTCTGAAGTCGAGTTGGCGCAGCCCGTCACAGAGGAAATTTCTCTTCCTGGTGTAATCTGCGAGAAAATGCTCGTAGTAACTTTCAGAGGAATCGATGCCCAGGGCTACCCCTTCCTGCAGCGCGGATTGACCGCAGAAGGTGATAAACTGGTGGCTCATGCGAACGGCCTTCGATAACTCGGGAGCCGCTACCACGAACCCCTGTTTCCAGCCGGTGAGGGACAAGGTTTTTGCCGTGGAAGAGATGGAAAAGGCACGGCGCCTGAGGCCCGGCACAGCAAGAAGCGTCACATGCTTGCGGCCGTCATAAACCAGGTGCTCATAGACTTCATCCCCGACGGCATAAGCGTCGTATTGCTCGCAGAGGGAGGCAATGAAAGTCAGCTCTTCCAGGGTGAACACTTTTCCGCAGGGGTTCTGAGGCGTGTTGATCACGATCGCCTTGGTTTTCGAGTTGAAGGCCCTTGCAAGGGCGTCTTTCGGCAGGCTGAAATCAGGTAGATTTAAAGCGACATATCGGATTCTCGCCCGGGCCAGTGAAGCCAGCGGTGGGTAGCTGTCATAAGTGGGCTCGATCAGGATGACCTCATCCCCAGGTTCAAGAATGGCCAGCAAGGTTGCACAGATCCCTTCCGTAGACCCTGCAGTGATGGTGACCTCTGTGTCCGGGTCAACATCCAGCCCGTAGAATCTTTTCATCTTCTTTGCCACAGCCTGCCGGAGCTGGGGAACGCCAATGGATGGGCAGTACTGGTTAGGGCCGCGCAGGATGGCTTCGGCCGCTCTGGCACGAACCTCTTCCGGCCCCTCGAAATCCGGGAACCCCTGGGAGAGATTCACCGCGCCGTTCACATTGGCAAGGTTGGTCATCTCCGTGAAGATGGAAGTCCCGAAGGGTCTCAGGGATTGAACAACGACTTCTTTCTTTTCTTCCAAGCGGCTGTTGCTCACACCATTGATCTCGTCGAAAGCAAAGGGTCACCAACATCCTTTGAGGAGAGGCTACTATAAGGGAAGGTAAAGAATACGGTCAAGGTGAAACAGGAGCTTTTGCTTTTTGTGTTTTGACACGCCTCAGCATTTGGCCTATACTGCCGTGGCTTTATCGGGATCGTTTTCGGGATTCCTTGCAGAAACACTCATCGAAAGGAGATTAGGAGTATGGGAAAGAAAATTCTGATGGTTCTGGTGTTGTCCGTGGTTATGGTTTTCGCTGTTTCTCCTGTGTTTTCGCAGGACAAGGTTTACGTCAACGGTATCGATGCGAACTTTCCGCCTTTTGCTTTTGTGGACAAGAATGGCGTCCCTGACGGTTTTGACGTGAAGGCTCTGGACTGGATTGCCAAGGACCAGGGCTTCAAGGTGAAGCATCAGCCCATGGATTGGGACGGGATCATTCCAAGCCTCAACGCCAAGAAAATCGACATCATCGCGTCCGGAATGAGCATTAATGACAAACGCAGGGAACAGGTCAACTTCTCTATTCCTTACTGGAAGATTGAGCAGGTGCTCGTTGCAAAGAAGGACTCGAAGCTGACGGTGGTCCAGATCCTGGACAAGGGGAATAAGGTGGGCGTTCAGAGAGGCACCACAGAGGCCAAATGGATCGAAGAAAACCTGATTAAGAAGGGCAAGAAGAATTTCAGCCTTGTCTACTACGATTCGGCTCCCCTGGCCGTGGAAGATGTGGTGAACGGCCGCATCGCGGCAGCCGCAATGGACGATGCGCCGGCCAAGGATGCGGTGAAGAAGAAACCTGTCAAAATCGTTGGGAAATTCGGCATGCCAGACGAAGAGTTTGGCTACGCCGTGCGCAAAGAGGACAAAGAGCTGCTGGACAAGGTGAACGCCGGGCTGAAAAAGCTGATGGCTTCCCCGACCTGGAATGAACTGAAGAAGAAGTTTGATTTGCAGTAGACTTCATGTGATGAGCTGATAACGATCGTGGAAGGCATCAGAAGGAGTCTCGCTGATGCCTTCCGAGTTTCTGCTCGTCTGTATCCTGGCCACTGACTTCTCGGATCTGAAAGATGCAAGAATATCTGACAGCCGTTGGAGATGCTCTGCCGTATCTCCTGCAGGGAGTTCTGGTCACCATGAGCCTCGTCCTGGGGGCGATGGGGCTTGGGCTTGTCCTTGGGGTACTCCTTGCCGTCGGGTTGGTGTACGGTCCTCCCCATATCCGCACCCCTTTCAAACTCTATGTCTGGTTCTTCAGAGGCGTTCCCCTGCTGGTGCTCCTCTTTCTTTTCTACTTCGGGCTGTTTACCCTCGTAGGCATCAATATCTCAGCCTTTACCGCTGCTGTGATCGTGCTCGGGCTCATCAGCGCCGCTTACCAGTCGCAGATCTTCAGGGGTGGAATCCTCTCGCTGCCGGAAGGGCAGTTGAAAGCGGCCAGAGCCCTGGGAATGAGTGACACCAAGGCGATCTTTTTTGTTATCCTGCCTCAAGCCTTGCGCCTGTCCGTTCCAGGGTGGTCCAACGAGTATTCGATCGTCCTGAAGGATTCAGCCGTAGCTTACGCGCTTGGGGTGGCAGAGGTCATGGCAAGGGCCCATTTTGTCGCCTCAAGAACCTATCAGCATTTGCCCCTCTATTTCACGGCAGGGGTGATCTTTCTGATTTTGACCTATCTGGGCACCAAAACCCTCCGTGTACTGGAGGACAAGGTGAGGATCCCAGGGTATGTGAGATGAAAGCCATGACACCGGAATCCCCCGTCTTAAAAGTTGAAAAGATCACAAAGAGATACGGATCCAAACAGGTCGTCAGAGAAGTTTCTTTTGAGCTGAACCAGGGAGAAATCAAAGTCCTCATGGGCCCTTCCGGTGGGGGCAAGAGCACTCTGCTTCAGTGTATCAATTTCCTGGTCATTCCTGACGAGGGCCGCATCTGGCTGGGAGGGAAAGAGATTCTCCACTCGCAAAAGAAAGATCTCTACGAATACCGGCAGAAAGTGGGGATGATCTTTCAGGATTTCAACCTTTTTGATCATCTCACCGCCTTTGGGAATGTGGAGATTGCGCTCCTGAAGGTCAGGAAGATGTCGAAGAACGATGCCCGGGAGAGAGCGCTTGCGGAACTGGAGCGAGTCGGGCTCAGGGAGCATATTCGTAAATATCCAGCCCAACTCTCGGGAGGACAAAAGCAGAGAGTCTCCATTGCCCGTGCTCTGGCCATGGACCCCAAGGTTATGCTTCTGGATGAGCCCACTTCTGCACTTGATCCGGAATTGATCACCGAAGTGCTTTCGGTGATCAAGGCTCTTGGGGCGGACGGAATGCCCATGATCTTGGCTACCCACCAGATCGAATTTGCCGCTGACCTTGCCGATGAGATCATCTTCATGGAGGATGGTGTGATTGTTGAAACAGGGCCTCCAGCAGTGATTCTGTCGCAGGCGGAATGTGCAAGAACGAGGGAATTCTGCGCAAAGTTGACAGGGCTCTACGGAGATTCTCGATAAGGCTCCCCCTCCCACCGGGGGAGGAGGGTTGGTCGCCCGCCAGGCGGATAAATCCGCCATCACTCTGGCGGGTAAAGGTGGGGGTGGAAACGGCATGAGATGAATGAACTCATTTTCATACAGCAGGACGTCCTGCCCGCCCTGATGAAGGGGCTTCAGGTCAGCGTGATGCTGATCATTCCTTCGGGACTGTGCGGACTCGCGCTCGGAGTGTTTGTGGGAGCGCTTCGCGTATACGGAAGCCCTTGGATCATAAGGCTAACCGACGCGTACGTTGTCATCTTTCGAGGATTTCCTTTGGTGGTTCAGCTTTTCATCTGGTATTTCGGACTGCCTCACATTGGAATCTATCTGACCCCTTTTCTGGCTTCTGTCCTAGGCTTTACGCTTTGCAGTGCCGCTTATCATTCCGAATATGTGCGCGGGGCTTTCCTGTCCATCAAAAGAGGACAGAGGCTGGCCGCCCAGGCTCTGGGTTTTACGAAACTGGAAATGATCCTCACGATCATCCTTCCCCAGGCCTTCCGTCGCGCCCTCCCCGGCTGCGGCAATGAAGTGATCTATCTCATCAAGTACTCCTCTCTCGCTTACATGATCACCTGCATCGAACTGACGGGCGAAGGTAAGGTGATCGCCTCTGAGACCTTCAAATACACGGAGGTCTTCTTCATCGTGGGGCTGATTTATCTCATGCTCACTTCTGTGGCAGGATTCCTCCTCCGCCGCCTTGAGAACGGTCTCCGCCTTCCCGGTTTCGATCATTACAATTTGTAAAAACAGGAATAATGGAAGGGTGGGGTTGAGCGGGGAAAAGAGGCCAGACCCTGGATGCTCGAAGCCACCGGCCCATCGCCGGAAACAGACAAAACACAACCGTCGACTCGCCTATCGAGCGATCATCGCCCGCATCATGTCCGAGGCATTTTGGGCATGATCGGCAATAGAGCCGATCGTTTCCACCAGCCGGATGAGATGAAAGACCTGAAGCGGGTCTTTGATTTTCGTGAAAATCTTGTGTTTGAGCTCCCTTTCAATGAGGTCCGCCTCGTGCTCGTGCTGGCGCACGTCGCGAATGATGGACTTGACTTTCAGCCTCGTCTCCTCGAGCCGGGACCTAAAATAGTCCGTCGCCGTCTCGACCATGGGAGAAAGCTTTTCAATGGCAGGGATGATGGATGCCACAAGGTAAGCGAGATCGTCTCCCACTTCTTCCTGGATTCCTTCCGGCCTGTACGACAACCAGTAGAGAGAGTCTTCAACCGCATCGAGCACATGGTCCTGTTCTCGCAGGTACATAAAAAAAGCATACTTGTCCACGGGCATCCATATGCCTTTGGGCATGTGACCCCGGATGTTCCGCTTTATGGCATCGGCCTCGGATTCGAGTTTTGCCACTTCTTCGGTGAGATGATCAAACTCCTCACACTGGTTGTCCAGGTGGCAGGTCACGGCCTGCGAAAACATCCTGGCGCAGTCCTTGACTTTGTCTGCATGCTTTTTGAGATTCTCGAAAGGGGATTTGTAGAAAAGATACATGAAAGCGCTTCGCATCGTCTCATCTCCCATCGTCAGGGTAACAGCAGTTTAACAAAGATTCCATAAAAGACCATGGACAAGACCATCGTGCATGGCAAGGTGATGAACCAGGAAGAGACCACGTTCCTGATCACTCTCAAATCCAGCACGCCCATCCCTCTCATGAAACCGACACCCACCACAGCGCCGACCAGGACGTGGGTTGTCGATATGGGAAGACCCAGGCGGGAGGCAACGAGAATGGTGGTTGCCGCACCAAACTCTGCGCAGAAGCCCCTCACCGGAGTAATTTCCGTGATATTCTTTCCGATGGTCGCCATCACCTTGGGCCCGAAAGCAAAAAGCCCCCCTCCGATGGCCATCCCCCCCAAGAGAAGCATCCAGACAGGGACCTGTACCTCCAAGGCAACCGAGTGGGTCTTCACCATAGTGAAAATCGCGGCTACAGGACCGACGGCGTTGGCCACATCATTCGATCCATGGGCAAAGGCGACATAGCAGGCCGTCATAATCTGAAGATAGGAGAAAACACACTCCACCTTGTTCTCTTCGTCCCCCCGGATCCAGCGGCAGCCCTCTCCGCCGAGGCGGGACAGAATCCTTTTCCCTGCGAGCCCGGCAGCCAGGGAAATCGGCAAAGCGATCAGAATCGCTTGGTGAAACTTGAAGTCGAGATGGAGGGAGGGCAGCCCCTCCACAAGGACGGAGAGCAGAATCACCAGAAGAACCGTACCGAACAGCCATGGCGCATGCTTCTGGGTCGCGTGATAGGGGCTGTGCTTGAACAGGATCCTCCTGCTGATTAGGTAGTAGATGGCACCACTCATGATCGCCCCGGAAATAGGGGAGATCACCCAGCTCAAGGCAATGCTGATGACTTTCCCCCATGAGACAGCCTTGAAACCGGCGGCAAGGATGCCGAACCCAACCACAGCCCCCACAATCGAATGAGTTGTGGACACGGGAAGGCCGTAGAGTGTGGCGAAATGGATCCAGATCCCCGCGGCAAGAAGGGCGGCGAACATGCCGAGAAGGAGTTTTTCGGGGGAGGAGGCAAAAAGGGATGGATCGATCATGCCTTTTCGTATCGTGTCCGTGACGTGAGATCCGGCCAGGATTGAACCGGAAAGATTGAAGATGATGGACGCAAGGACAGCGCGCTTCAAGGTCAATGCCCCCGAGCCCACGGAGGTGCCCATGGCATTGGCCAGATCGTTGGCTCCGATGTTGGCGGCCACATAGAAGCCGAGAAGGCCAGCGAAGGCGAGAATGAATACATCAGCTCCAGAGAAAACCAGGTTCATCAGGTTTTTCCGATCCAGTTCAATTAGAAGAAAGGGTTCCTGAAACAGAAACGAGCATTGCTTTTTTTCAGATCACCGCCAATTCGATGAGCCCTGTTGCGCTGGCAGGAGACAGGGTCTTGGTGAACAAACGCATCAAGCGATCAGTTTCATCTATACACGAAATCCATCCTCGGGGGAATAGGCGAACGACATTGATTTGACGCAAATCGGCCGAATTTGCTAAGATGCGACCGGCGTTGGATAAAGGAAGTAGGGATGGTGAAAACCAAGGGGGGATGAGGAATGAAGATTCATGAGTTTATGACCACAAAAATAGAGTTCATCGATGGGAGCAAGAGCGTGTATGATGCGGTGGAGAGAATGGTGGACCGGCGCATCCGCTCCGTGGTTGTTCGATTTTCCGGCAAAGAGGGAGATTACGGTATTCTCACCTCACGGGACATCGTTTTCAAGGTGCTCGCCAAAGGAACAAACCCTAAGAAAGTCAAGGTCTCGGAAATCGCCTCGAAGCCTGTCGCCTGCATTGACAAGGACATGGATTTTGATGACGCAGCGATAACCATGGAACGTTCGAATATTGCGAGGCTCTTTGTGTGCGATGAAGGCAAGATCATCGGTCTCATTTCGCTTTTAGATGTCATGGCCGCTGAGCTCGTGACAAGAGCAAGGGGAAATCATGATTCTTGAAAAGATCTTCTCTCACGGTAAGAAAGAGCGACAGGTCACTGAAGACATCGAAAGGCACATCCAACTTCTTTGCAAGGCTTGCCAGGTCTTCAAAGACGCCCTGGAACGGAATGATCGCAATCTCATGTGGGAAGTGATTGAGCTTGAGAGAGACGCGGATGCCGTCAGAAGGGATGTGATTACTCACATCTATGAAGGAGCGTTCCTCCCCTATATTCGCCCGGACCTCTGCAAGTTTGTGGAAATTGTGGATGAAGTGTTTGATGCGCTCAAGGATACCGCCTTTCACAGTCTCGACTGTGAGATTCCTGAGGCACTCCAAGAGGAAAGCATCCGAGTCGCCCTGCTCAACTTCAGGATGTGTGAGATGCTCCTGATCTCCTTTGAAGCGATGATCAAGGGAGCGGACCTTCGCGAAAAGACCCTCGGCATCCGGATCTATGAGAAGAAGATTGACGACATCAAGCTCATTCTGTTCAAAGATGCGGAGCAGGTGCCGGTGGCCAACTACTGGGAAGGGAAGAAACTCTCGGATCTGCTCTCAGGACTCACGATGATCAGCGATTTCATCGAAGATGCCAGCGATCATCTTCAAATCATCAATGTCAGTACCCGGTAATCCAGCCCTGTCGGCTATGCCCTACGAATCCAGTTTGGTTGCGGCCTCGCACCCCTTGGAGTGATGTAGACAGACCATGTGGAAAGTCCTGAGTGGTGTTTTTCTCGGTTGGAGCCTTGGAGCCAATGACTCTGCGAATATTTTTGGGACGGGGTATGCCACAGGTCTTGTCAAATACCGCACGGCGATCTGGCTGACCGCCGTTTTCCTCGTGATCGGTGCGGTGGTGGAGGGCGCCAAATGCATGAATGTCGTCGGCGACCTTTCCCGTTTGGTGTCCACCGATGCCTTCTACTGCGCGCTGGCCGGCGCCATCACCATGACGGTCCTGACCTTTCTTGCCATCCCCGCCTCCTGCTCTCAGGCGATCATCGGAGCCGTCGTAGGCGCGGGAATTATCTCCAGCACCGCGGACTTCTCGAAGCTTTACAAAATCGTGGCTTGCTGGGTGTTTACTCCTATCTGTGCCTTGTTCACCGCGTACCTTCTCCATCGTATCCTGGGATATCTCATCAACAAAACGATCCACAGTCTCGCGAAGCGAAGCCTTTTGTATTCAGGAGGGATCCTCGTGGCGGG
>Ga0210105_1000120_pt1 | contig 11390 bp, 9 predicted proteins | sample RushSE_TuleC_D2_FD_185569 | JGI IMG/M metagenome (GOLD analysis project Ga0210105, IMG submission 185569) | Wetland microbial communities from San Francisco Bay, California, USA, that impact long-term carbon sequestration - RushSE_TuleC_D2 (SPAdes) | ecosystem: Environmental > Aquatic > Marine >... | reverse complement strand
CAAACAATGTCGTCTTGGAAGGTTTTGGTCATTGAGTATTTGAATTTGAGATTTATTTGTAATTTGGTGCTTGGAATTTGTATTTTTTGACATAATACTCCAAGGTAGAGCCATCTTGCCTATAACTCCCTCGATGCGGGGGTTTTATAGCGCGGAATAAATAGCGTTTTATCCTGACCCTCAGGTGTCGATAGAACCCCCTCACGTAAATCCAGCCCCTGCGGTGCAGGTGTAACAGTGGTCCGCCGTCGCAATATGACTGCCGGGCTCGGGAGGTCCCGGCATTTCAGAGACGTGGACCTTGTGACCGCCCATAAAAAGCCCCCTGGCAAGATTAAAATCGCAATCGTAAAGATAGCCGTCCCAGGAGACAGAGACCAGGGTCCGGCACATCAACCGTTCCACCGCACAGGCGTTGAAGTTCGAATACAGTTTCTCCACATAACGATCCAGATTGCCCGTACTGACCAGCCACCGACGGAATCGGCCAAGAGGCACATTGGCAAAATTAAACAGGTTGTTGAAAACGATCCCCCATTTTCTTTTCAGCACCTCGCGAAACCTCTTCTCTGTCTGCGCCTGGGCCGGCGGTAGAAACGCGCCGGTGGGATTGGATACCAGGTTCAGCTCGAGGCCGGTGTCTTCGCGCCCGTATCCCAAATGATTCAGTTTTTTCAGTGCGTCAATACTGATTTGAAATATGCCTTCGCCCCGCTGCGAATCTGCCTGGACTTCATTTAAAGAAGGAAAAGAAACCACGATGACCACCTGTTTTTCGCTAAAAAATCTCATAAGATGGTCTCTTTTTCCGTCATTCAGCGCGGAAAGATTCGATCGAAGCATGATCCGGGGAGCAAAATCAGTGACCGCTTCAATCAGTGTTTCGACATGGGGGTTGAGTTCAGGCGCACCGCCGGTGATATCGATAATGTCGAATCCCCCCCTTCGGGCATAGGATATCACCTCCCGGATGATTCCCAAATCCATGTTTTCTTTACGATAAGGACCTGCATCGAGGTGACAGTGCCTGCAGGTCTGGTTACAGAGAAATCCCAGGTTGACCTGCAATGTCCGGGTTTTCTCCCGATCCAGTTTCAGGACATGATGAGACAGGGTCAGGCTGAAAGGCACAATTCCGTCAGATTCTTTGGGGTGTCCTTTTGTGCCTTTTTTGGATGTCCGGCCTTTCGGCATTTTTTTACCCTTAAAGGTTTGCTGGGATTTACATGGAAAGTTTTTCGGCAATATTTCGCATCTGAACGCCGTGGACCAGCGATGATCCGCCCCTTATGGCAGCAGCAACATGGACGGCCTCGGTCATTTCTTCAAGATTGGAACCCTTTTCGAGGCATGCCTGTGTAAACGCATCGATACAGTAAGGACACTGCACGGTATGGGCAACGGCAAGGGCGATCAGGCATTTCTCCCTTTCCGTAAGCTCTCCTTCTGCAAATACCGCGCCGTAGTAATCAAAAAACTTCTTTGCCAGATCCGGAGAGTTTTTACCAATTTCCTCAAACTTCGGCAGATCTTCGGGTTTGTAGTATGTCTCCATGCTTGTTTGTCCTTTTAACCAACTTTTCAAATTAGGCTTTTTAGAATGCCTCTACATGAAACGAAGCTTCTGAGAGCTTTTGTTTGCGGGCCTCTCAGCGGCAAACAAAAGATTTTGATTCTCTCTGCGTTCTTTGTGGCTCTGTGGTAAATCATTTCTTTTTATTCTTCAAAGGGTTCAGGGCCGCACGCACGTCCCTTGAGATTGAAAAAGAATTTAAGCCCCTTTTTAATCCTGTCTGAAAAAATTTTGGGGGTAAAAAATGTTCCGGCAATCTTCTTGTTGATTTCTCCGATGGTAGGATACGGATGAACGGCTGCCGCCAGTGTGGAGAGCTTTACTTTTCCGTTTAAAACCGCCACCCATTCACTGACCAGATCTCCGGCATGGGGACCGGCGATCTGGACCCCGATGGGTTTTTCTCTTTCATCCAGAAGCATTTTGATCTTTCCGATCTTCTCCCCTTCGGCAAGGCTCCGGTCATTGTTCTCGAACGCTTCGACCCATACGGAATAGTTAATTCCGGCAGCCCTGGCCGATTTTTCGTTCATTCCGATACTCGCCAGTTCGGGATCGGTATAGGTGCACCACGGTAAATAGGTGTAATCCGCTTTCCGGGGAAGACGGAAAACGGCATTGCTGACAACAATTCCTCCTTCGTATCCGGCGGCATGGGTAAAGAGAAAACCGCCGTTGACATCTCCGGCAGCATAAATGTGTCTGTGGCTCGTTCTCAACCGCTGATCGACTTCGATACCTGTCCGGTTCACCCTGACACCGATACGTTCCAGTCCCAGTCCATGGGTGTTGGGTGTTCTTCCCACCGCAACCAGAATCGTCTCTGCGCTCAGACGGGCGGTTCTTCCTTCACTATCCTTGAAAATCACTTCATTTTCATTACCAAGATGCTTTACGGCTTCAATGGACGAATTTAAATGGAATACCACCCCTTCTGATTCCATCACCTGCTTCACCGTATCAGCCATATCCTTGTCTTCTTTGCCCAGGATCTGATCGCCGCGATCCACGATATACACCTTGGTCCCAAGACGGTTGAATGCCTGCCCCATTTCGCTTCCGATGGGACCGCCGCCGAAAATTATCATCGACCTCGGCAGTCGATCCAGGTAGAAGATCTCTTTATTGGTGATATAATCGATGGTATCCAGTCCATCTATGGGGGGAACGAACGGCGAAGAGCCGGTGGCAATCACCCAGCTTTTTGCCGAAACCGTTTTCCCGTTTAAACGAACGCTATGTTCATCCGCAAATATAGGTTCTCCGAATTCCACCCTTGCACCGAGATTGCAGAATCTTTCTTTGGAATCGTGCTTCTGAATGACACCGATGACGGACTTGATTCTATCGGATACCGTTTTAAAATCGACCGGCGGGGCATCAACCTGGGGAAGTCCGTATTTTCCGGCGTTCTTCATCATATGGTAAACATGGGCGGTTTTGATGAGCGTTTTGCTCGGAACGCACCCAAAATGAAGACAGTCGCCGCCGAGTTCTTTTTCTTTTTCAATGAGCAGCGTCTTGGCGCCGAGCTGAGCAGATCCAGATGTAACCGTCAGACCCGCCGCCCCGCCGCCGATAACACCAATATCATAATCGTAACCGGCCATGAAGACTCCCTTTAATCAAAGGTTTTGTAACTGTTTAGCTTTTTGAAACAAATCTGTGTTTAGAAAGTTTCGGGTGTCCCTAAATTTTTACTGGAAGCTGTTTGAGTGGATTACTGCTCGTTATGAAAAAACCTTTCCAGATTGGCTTGAATGCGATCATACGGCCTTAAAACCAAAACCATTTTCAGAAGCTAAAATCAGTTTTTTCATTACGAGCCGTTATCTACGAGTTCTTTCAGAAAAAATTTAGGCACACCTGAAGCGATTCATTTTCAAAAGACTAAACGCTTACAAGGTTTTATTATTTTGCTCAGGAAGCATAGATGGAACATTTCCGCACCGCCATGGCCGCTTCCTGAAGCGCTTCGGCAAAGGTTGGATGCCCGTGAACGGTACGGGCGACGTCTTCGGAACTCGCCCCGAATTCAACGGCCAGAACACATTCGGCGATCATGTCCGCCGCCCTCGCGCCGATGATGTGAACACCTAAAATTCGGTCGGTTTTGGAATGAGCGATCAGCTTGACAAAACCGTCCTTCTCCCCCATGCATCGGGCACGCCCCGCACCGGAAAAAGGATACGTTCCCACACAGTATGGGATGTTTCTCTCTTTGACCTGTTCTTCAGTCAATCCGACACTGGCCACCTCGGGCCAGGTATACACCACCGCCGGGATGGCATCGTAATTCACTTCACCGGGAAGCCCTGCGATGCATTCCACCGCAGCGATACCCTCGGCCGAAGCTTTGTGAGCCAGCATAGGACCGGGAATGAGATCCCCGATGGCATAGATGGCGGGAATGTTGGTGCGAAAAGATTCGTCCACCAGAACGTGTCCGGTTTTAGGGTCTGTCTGAACGCCGACATCTTCCAGGCCGAGATTTTGTGTCAGGGGTCTTCTTCCCACGGAAACCAGCAGTCGATCACAGGACAGGGTTTCTTTGTTGTCTTTATTTTCCAGGGTCACCCGAACATTGTTTTTTTGAATTTTGGCACCCGAAACCCGGGTGTTGAGACGAATGTCCATCCCCTGTTTCCTGAGTATCCGGTCGAGTGTCCGGCCCACCTGACCGTCCATGGTGGATGCGATTTGTGGAAGCATTTCCACCACGGTTACCTTTGCGCCGAGGCGCAGCCACACGGACCCCAGCTCAAGACCGATATAACCGCCACCCACAATCCCCAGATGTTTGGGAACCGTTTTAAACTCAAGTGCCTCGGTGGACGTAACGATCCGTTTCCCGTCAAATTCAAGACCCGGAACCTGGACCGGCGTGCTTCCGGTGGCCAGAATAATGGATTTCGCCTGGAGGGTTTTGGCGGCTTTTTTCCGTGTGGAACCGGTATGTTGTTGAACTTCAACCCGATCCTCTCCGGCAAGTCGGGCTGTCCCTTTGAAAATCTCTATGTTATGGCCTTCCAGAAGTTTGCGGACGTTTCCGGTCAATTCTTCAACAACCTGTTCTTTACGCGCCATCATAGCGGACAGGTCGAGGGTCAGTTTTCCGGTTTTTATGCCGTGTTCTACGAGTCGATCCTTGGCCAGGTGATAGTATTCGCTGGAATCGAGAAGGGCTTTGCTCGGAATACAGCCAATATTCAGGCAAACGCCGCCCAGACGGTCCTCTCTTTCAATGCACGCGGTTTTCAGTCCCAACTGGGCCGCCCGAACCGCTGCCACATACCCTCCCGGACCGCTGCCGATAACAATCAGGTCGTAGATCTCTTTTTTCGCCATTTTTATATCTCCATCATGATCCTTTCGGGATTTTCAATACACTCTTTGATACGCACCAGAAATGTGACCGCTTCCCTGCCATCCACGATGCGGTGATCGTAGCTCAACGCCACATACATCATGGGCCGGATCTTTATTTCGTCATCCACAACCACGGGCCGCTTTTCAATTTTGTGCATCCCCAGGATGCCGCTCTGGGGCGTATTTAAAATGGGCGTACTGAGCAGAGAACCGAACACACCGCCGTTTGTGATGGTAAATGTACCGCCCTCAAGGTCGGCCAGATCAAGGCGGTTGTTTTTAATTTTATCCACAAAATCAACGATGGCCTGTTCCAACTCGGCAAAACTTAACATGTCCGCATTTCGAATCACCGGTACCACCAGCCCTTTAGCGGTGGCGATGGCAATGCCGACATGGTAATAATTGTGGTAGACAATATCATTTCCGTCAACAAATGCATTAATCTGCGGAAATTCTTTCAGCGCTTCAACGCCGGCCTTGATAAAGAAAGACATAAACCCCAGAGAAACCCCGTATTTTTCTTTAAAGGCCTCCTTGTATTGTGTACGAATGGCCATGGTATGGGTCATATCGATCTCGTTAAAGGTCGTGAGCATGGCGGTGGAATGCTTGGCCTCCAAAAGGCGTGATGCAATCGTCCGCCGAATGGGGCTCATCGGCTTGCGGGTAATGTCCTCCATCCTGGACGGCGTCGGTTTGGCCGCGGATTTAGGTTCAACCGAAGCGGCATCCCTTATTTCTGAGGGCGCCGGTGCCGCAGAAGGCGCCTGTTCCAGATAAAGAACCACATCCCCCTTGGTAATCCTGTTTCCGGGACCGGTACCCTTGATGCCGGATATATCGATATTCTTTTCGGCGACCAGTCGGCGGACGGCAGGCGACAGGATCTTCCGAAAGGCTTCCGGTTCGGGTTTCGCCGGCACTTCTTCAGCCTTTTTCGGCGCTTCTTCAGGCTTTTCTTCCGGCATTTCCTCAGCCTTTTCCGGCGCCGCTTCGGATACCTTTTCTTCAGAAGGTACCTCTTCCGGTATAGCCTCGGAAACTTCTTTTTCCGAAGGTTCCCCTTCCGGTACAGCCTCAGCCACTTCCTTGACGTCGATACTCCCGACAACGTCCCCGATGGAAACCGTCTCTCCTTCAGAGACCAGGGTCTTCAATATCCCGGATGCTTCCGCCACGATTTCCAGGGTTACCTTGTCGGTTTCGACCACAAAAAGCGGCTCATCTTTTTGAACCGAATCGCCGTCCTTTTTATACCACTGCACAAGGACGGCCTCCTGAACCGATTCACCCACACTCGGAATTTTGATCTCTTTTCCCATAGTGACTCCTTTGAGTATTCAACCTTTATCCTTTCCCAGTGCCTGTTCCGTGACAGCGGCCTGTTCTTTCCGATAGATACCGGGAAAGCCTGTTGCCGGGCTGGCCGCAGCGTTCCGGCCGATATATGCCAGTGGTTTCCCGATTAATTTTTCGAGACGTGGACCCGCAAAAAACCATGCCCCCATGTTCTCCGGTTCTTCCTGAACCCAAATAAATTGTCGAACCCGTTTGTATTTTTGGATGACGGCTTTCAATTGCATTTCCGGGAACGGATAGAACTGTTCCAAGCGAACGATGGCGGTATCGGCCTTTTTCATTTCCCGGCGTTTTTGAAGTAATTCATAATATATCTTGCCGCTGCAAAAAAGAATGCGGCGGAGTGATTTAACGGGATCCGGATCTTCAAGGACCTCTTTGAAGGAACCCGCCGTCATTTCTTTTAAATCGGATACCGCCAGGGGATGCCGCAGAAGACTTTTCGGTGTCATGATAACCAGCGGCTTTCGAAAACTGCTTTTCGTCTGACGGCGGAGAAGGTGAAAGTACTGCGCCGGTGTGGTGAGATTACAGACCTGGATGTTGTCCTGGGCACACAACTGGAGAAAGCGCTCGAGACGGGCGCTGGAATGTTCAGGCCCCAGACCTTCCCAACCATGTGGGAGCAGTAAAACCAAACCGCTGAGACGCTGCCATTTGGTTTGTCCGCTGATAATGTATAGATCGATGACCGATTGGGCGTTATTGGCAAAGTCCCCGAACTGTGCCTCCCAAATCACAAGCCCCCGGGGTTGTGCCATGGAGTAGCCGTATTCAAAACCCAAAACCCCGGCTTCGGAAAGCAGACTGTTATATACGGAAAAGGGCGCCTGGGCACTGTCAAGTGAATTGAGCGGCGTATATTCATCGCCGGTTTTGGTGTCGACGAGAATACTGTGGCGCTGGCTGAAAGTGCCGCGTGCGATGTCCTGTCCGCTTAAACGGATCGGATCGCCCTCTGCCAGCAGGGAGGCAAAGGCCAGAGCTTCTGCATTGGCCCAATCGATATCCTTTCCGTTTTCCACACTGTCCAGCCGATTTTTCAACAGGCGAACCAATTTTGGATTTGCTGAAAAATCAGCCGGCACCGTATTCAGCTTGCGGGCAAGGGCAACGAGTTTTTCACCGGGAACGCCGGTTTCCAGCGGATCATGGGTATAGCGTCCGTGAAAATTTTTCCAGTTCTCATAAAACCGGGTTTGCGGAAAAACGCAGGTGCTGGAACGAACCGCCTCCAGAGCATCATCCAATTCTTGATTTATATTTTTCTCCAGAGCATCCACATCCGCTTTTCGGATAAGACCCCCTTCTATCAGTTTATGGGAATACACCGTGTTTAGAGAGGAACGGCTTCGGATCCGCTCATACATCTGGGGTTGTGTAAAATAAGGTTCGTCGCCTTCGTTGTGGCCATACTTACGATAGCAGATGACGTCGATGACCACATCCTTGTTGAAGGTGTTCCGGTAATCCACGGCGAGGCGAACCACGTGAACAGCGGCTTCCGGATCTTCGCCCTGAACATGAAAAATCGGGACCATCAGCATCTTGGCCACATCCGTTGCATAGCGGGTGGATCGGGCATGTTCCGGAAGTGTTGTATAGCCGATCTGATTGTTAATCACGAGGTGGATGGTGCCGCCGGTTTTGTATCCGGTCAGCTGGGACATGTTCAGGGTTTCGGTAACCACGCCCTGCCCGGAAAAAGCGGCATCGCCATGGATAAGCACAGGCAAAACCACTCTTTTTTTGTCGTCACCCAGGATATCCTGGCGTGCCCTCACGAATCCTTGTACCACCGGATTGACGGATTCCAAGTGGCTGGGATTGTTGACCAGAAAGAAACGGAGCAGTTCACCCCGGCGGGTCTTTATATCTGCAAGATACCCGTTATGGTATTTGACATCCCCGGCGCCAAAGACTTCATCCGGATCGTAACAGCTTTCAAATTCGGTGAAAATTTCCTCAAAAGACTTGTTGAGTATGTTTGCCTGAATATTCAAACGTCCCCGATGGGACATGCCTAAAATGATTTCCCGGGAACCCTGTGATGCAGCCCTGTCGGCGAAAACATCGAGCATGGGAACAACCGCTTCGGCGCCTTCAAGTGAAAATCGAGTCTGGCCCAGATATTTTTTGTGGAGAAACTGTTCGAAAAGGGTGGCCTGATAAAGCTTTTCCATAATCCTGAGTCTGTCATCCGCCTTGAGATCTGATCGATTTCGCACCGGCTCCATCCGGTCCTGAAGCCATTTTCGCTCTTGAGGATCTTGCAAATGCATGAACTCTACGCCGATGGAACGGCAGTATGTCTCTTTGAGCGCGTTGACAATATCCTTTAATGAAGCGCGGTCGTTTTGAATCAGGTCTTTTGCATAAAATTTCGCATCCAGGTCTTCCGGTGTGAGATCAAATGCGGAAAGGTTCAACAATGGATGATCCGTAGGACAAGCCGTTAGGGGATCGAGACAGGCCAGCAGATGTCCGATTTCACGATACCGTCTAATAAGGTCTTCCACGCGGGCTTGTTTTAAACCCTGTTTTTCGTCATAGACGGCATCGGCCTTCCGATCCGTGCCGTAGCCGATTTCAAAGCCTTCAAAAAAGAAGCGCCAGTCACGGGAAACCGAGTCGGGATCGACTTTCCATTGCTCGTATTGCGAGTCAATATAGTCTTTGCTCAAGGTTTCAGAGAGGTCCATGGAGGTGTTCCTTAAACCATTTTACCACCGATTGAGAGGCCTGTGAACGATGCATCTCGGCACTGAACATGTGGTCGGCACCCGGTATTACAACCAACTCCGTATATTCAGGATTCAATGTTTTGGCCAGATATGCATCCTGTACCGGTATGATTTCGTCGGCATCACCGTGGATGACCATCAATGGTGTTTGTAATGATTTTACGGTTTTCGAAAGATCATACTGCTCGGCGTCTGCAAAAAATTGGGTAGAAAGTTGCAATGAACGGCCCCGGCTGTTGAACGACACCCTGCCGGTGTCCTCGAGTTCTTTTAGTTGTTTTTTGCTGAAAAAATGGGTGGCGTTTAAACCCGATAACCGCCCGGCCAGTGCGCACACCGCCTTCACGGTGCGGGTTCGGGCTGCTGTAAGAACGGCAATCACAGCCCCCATGCTGTGTCCTGCAAGGCCGATCCGGCGGGCACCTTTTTCAGCGATAACATCGGCGGCGGCCTGCATCTCTGCGATCTGTTTGGAATAGTTGGATTCCGAAAATTCGCCCTCGCTCTGCCCGTTTCCGGAAAAGTCGAACCTCAAGGCCAAAACGCCTGCTGCTGCCAATTCATTGCAGGCCTGTCGGATAATGCGGGTGTGCCGGGAGCAGGTGAAACAATGGCCGAAAATCACCCCGCATTCGGCAGACCGGTCGGGCAAATGGAGCGTACCGGCAAGTTCTTCGCCCTGGTGGTTATAAAAATGAACCGGCTGTTCCATGAGTGATTATTCAAGTACCCCCCTGACCGTGATAACGCACAATCAGGGGGGAAGGAGGTCAGTGTTCAGGTAATAGAAAGACAATTTTGTTCCATGGGTTATGTTTTATTGACAAGGTATACCGGCGCTCGGCACCTGATGGCTTTTAATCGAGTTTTTCACTCGACGGGAAGATTAGTCTCCCTGCTCGGCCATATGGTCGTCGTAAATACCTTCTAAAAACAGTTTATGTTTGGCCTCTTCTTGGCAGAGCAACTTGAGGAGCTTGATATTCTCTTTGTTGTCCGTCTTTTTTTGAAGTTCATTATACATTCTCAATGCCTGCTCTTCCCGCTTCATGGCAAGGCGAAGGATATCCGTATAACTCATGCCGTCTTCATATTTCATTTCAACCATGTAATCACTACGCTTCATATCCGGGATCCATTTGAGTTTGTACCCCTTCACGAGTTCTTGGTTGTCTCCCAGATTTTCAAGCATTGACTGGTGTTTTTTTTCTTCTTTCGACATCTCCAGCAATGCCTCTTTTACCCCCGAAAAGGATGCCTGCTTGGCCAGGTCCGCATAAAAAGATGAAGCTTCTTTTTCCTTTTCGATTGCAAATTCGATCAAGTCCTCAAAAGAATTGAACGTCATAAAACCCTCCTTTAAATTTTTTCGACTTTGTAAACCTTTGTTTTATCTACTTATCAATAATTTTACAAATTTAGTTTTCATCGATCAACCCCTGTGATATAAACCGATTAAAGGCGACATCGGCACTGAAATCACATTTTTATTTTACAGTTTGTCTTGAAAGAATCAATCTTTTATTTTAAACAAGCATAATTATTCCGTAAACATGGTTATGGTTAAACACACGATCTTTCGATAAGGGGCAGGCAATGAAAGAAGCCGTATTTATTTTCATCATCACGATACTTTTAATAGTATCCTTTTTTATGATCTATACCAAAAAAACAAAAACCAAGAACAGGGATGAGGTTTACATCTGCAGCCATTGCGGAGAAAAGGACTGCATCTGCCATAAACAACCCGATGCACCCTGACTTTTCATTGCCACCCATCATTTTTCCATAAAAAGGAGGTCTTTATGAATATCGACCGTGTTGTTGTCGGATTTGCCGGCTGCATGGTGCTCATCAGCCTGATCCTGTATCTGATTCATAGCCACTATTGGTTATGGCTAACCGCTTTTGTCGGTGCCAATCTCCTTCAATCGGCCTTTACCGGATTTTGTCCGCTCGCAAAACTGCTCAAACTCCTGGGCATCAAACCCGGAAACGCATATCTATAGTCTCTTGCCAACTCAAGGTCACACCACCTTGCTATCTTATAGCAGTTAGGTTTTCGCTGTGTCCACTAAATGGGGTAAGGTCAGCTTTGTGGCCAAAATTACAAATTCCAAGCACCAAATTATAAACAAATCTCAAATTGTAATATTAAATGACCAAAACCTTCCAGCATGAGATATTGTTCGGATTTTCGAAATTTGGTCATTGGTATTTGTTTGGTATTTGGAATTTGATATTTGATGGTTTCGTAAAAAGTCTTAAAAGCTCCCTTTTCGTCATTCCCGCGAAAGCGGGAATCCATTAATTTAAGCATGTTATGGACTCCCGCTTTCGCG
>Ga0210105_1000118_pt1 | contig 11430 bp, 11 predicted proteins | sample RushSE_TuleC_D2_FD_185569 | JGI IMG/M metagenome (GOLD analysis project Ga0210105, IMG submission 185569) | Wetland microbial communities from San Francisco Bay, California, USA, that impact long-term carbon sequestration - RushSE_TuleC_D2 (SPAdes) | ecosystem: Environmental > Aquatic > Marine >... | reverse complement strand
GCGGTTTACTTCGCCAATTTCGGCTCAGACTTCCTCTCGTTCATCCGGGACCTCCATGCGGTGCGGCCGGACATCAATAAACTGGGAGCCGTGTACGCCATTTCCGCTCAAGACACCCAGAAACTGGGCGAAGCGGCGGAAGGGCTTTACTGCATTGCCCCCTATCCGACCCGGTACGAAGGGCTTAAGACCGATTTCAACAAAGCTTACCGCGACATGATCAACGTTGATCCTGAAGGGATCGAGGTGGGCACAGGAAAGAGATTTGTCCTGGCCTACAACTGGGCGGTTTGGGAATCCATGTTTCTTCTGAAAGCGGGCATTGAGAAGAGCGGCTGGAAAAGCAACAAGGACACGCCTAAATTGATCGAGGACCTGGAAGGAATGCGTTTCAAACAGGGCGTCGAGTTCCCCCAGGGACAAGGGTACGTGAGGAAAGAGGACCATCTTTCCCAGGTGGGACTCTACGTTGAGCAGATTCGCAAGGGGGTCATCGAGGTGGTGGCGAGGATCCCTGCAGAGGCCGTGATGTACACTCCGGAGAAGGATCACTCCAAGGAAGCGTTTTAATTTGTGCTCATCCGGGAATGTTCATTTCCGGATGAGCGCTGTCAGCAATCAGCGTTCAGCAGTCAGCAAAGCGGAACATAGGTTAAGAATTGGTGGAATCCTTATCCTCCATCACCTTTCTTCTCATGAACGGGCTGATCTGGGGTTTGATCATCGCCCTCATCGCTCTGGGGTTGTCGCTCATCTTCGGAGTCATGGGAATCGTCAACATGGCCCACGGCGACCTGTACATGATCGGCGCCGTGGTGACCTTTTATGTGGTTTCCTTGTTGGGCAATTTCTGGCTGGCTCTGCTGGTGGCTCCCCTGTTCATGGCCCTCATCGCAGCGCCCATGGAGCGCTTTGTGCTGCGGCCCTATGAGGGGAATCCTTCTTTGACCATGATTGCCACAGTGGGGATTTCCTTCATCGTCCAGACAGCGGCTCTGGCTGTCTACGGCGGAATCCCCAAAAAGATCCCCAACCCCTGGCCCGTGAGCTTCAACCTCCTGGGGGTGTCCTACCCAGGGTATCGGTTCTTGATCGCCTTGATTTCCATCATGATTCTCATAGGCATTTGGCTGTTCCTTTACCGGACGAACTACGGGATCCTGATCAGGGCCTCCATGCAGGATCGGGATATGGCCAATGCCATGGGCATCAACGTGAACCGCATCCTCGTCATGACCTTTGTTCTAGGCGCAGCCCTTGCCGTGGTGGGCGGGGTGCTGGCGGCGCCCATCTACCAGGTGTCCTACCTCATGGGGAATGACGTCATCCTGCTGTGCTTTATCGTGGTGATCATCGGCGGCCTCGGGAGTCTGGAGGGGACGCTCGTTGCGGCTCTGGGGATCTGTGCCCTGGAGGGCGTGCTGGCGCATTTTCTTTCTCCCACCCGTGCCAGGGCGGCGATTTTTGTCGTCATGGTGATCGTGCTCATGTTGCGGCCGCAGGGCCTGTTCGGGGCAAGAGAAAGATGAGAACCGGTGCAAGGTTGATGGATTAGCAAACAGTCGTCACTCCGGTGAAAACCGGAGTCCAGGGAATTTACGACGACGTGAAAAGACTGGATTCCGGCTTCCGCCGGAATGACGCAAAAGGGGCTTTTACTGCTTTTTGCGAGACCACCGCGTCTGGTCCCCAACGGAACTGCGGGACTCCGGAAAGGGAAAATTCTAAAAGGTGAAAGAAAGGAAAGAACATGTTTATTTCGCCCTTGTGCTGATCGCGCTCGTGGTACTTGGTTTCGTGCTGCCCAGGGGTGCGCGCTCCTTGATGGTGCAGGTCATGATCCTCAGTATTTTCGCCATGGGATATGACGTGAGTCTGGGGTTCACCAATCAGTGCAGCCTGGGACACAGCGTGATGTTCGGGGCAGGGGCCTATGCGATCCTTCTGCCCATCCTCCACCTTAAGGCAGGGTTGCTCGTGTCCGTGCTCTTCTGCCTCGCCGGGGGAATGGTTTTTTCCTTGGTCACAGGGATCATAGCGGTGCGGTTGTCCGAGGCCTACTTCGTCATCGTCACGGCGATTTTCTCCGCCATCTTTCACCTGCTGGCTGTGGACTTGACGTGGCTCACCGGCGGAGATGACGGGCTCAGCGCGACTCTTCCGTCGTTCCACCTGGGCCCTGTTGAAGGGTCGCTCTACAACCCTCTCGTGAACTATTTCTTCTCCCTCTTTTTCCTCGCGGCGAGTTACCTGGTCCTGAGAAGAATTGCTCACTCCCCTCTGGGCAAGATCTTTCTCGCGATCCGGGAGAATGAAAAAAGAGCCGAGTACCTCGGCTACCATGTGACCCGTTACAAACTCATTGCCTTCGTGATCTCCGGGGTGTTCACGGCACTGGGCGGGGGTCTTTATGCCTTGTCGCTCCGCTACACCACGGCTGATTTCTTCTCCCTTTACTGGTCCATCATCCCCATTGTGTGGTGCCTGATCGGAGGGCTTGGGACCTTGATCGGCCCGTGCCTGGGCGTTCTTCTCATGTCTCTGTTCCAGTACTATGTCAGCGCCTGGTGGACCTACTATCTCATCATCTTCGGTGTCCTGATCCTCTTCATCTTGAGAGTCTCCAAGGGCGGCATCGTCGGATACGTCATGAGCGGGAGGAAGGGGTGAAAGACATGGCTTCCCAGGCTCCCATTCTCCAGCTTGCCGGTGTGACCCGGAACTTCGGGGGCTTACAGGCCCTGAAAGACGTTACCCTTCGCATCGAGGAAGGGGACCTGCGGGGCATCATCGGGCCCAACGGCGCGGGCAAGACCACACTGTTCAACGTGGTGACCGGGGAATTCAAACCCTCCTCGGGCAGGGTGTATCTCAGGGGGGAGGACATCTCCGGGCTTCCTCCCTATGCCGTTTGCCGCAAGGGACTGAGCAGAACGTTTCAGCTCACCCGCATCTTCCCTGAGATGACGGTCTATGACAGCATCTGGGCAGGAGCCAACAGCAAGGCCAGGCATCCCTGGAACCCTGTGAGCAGAGCGCACCGTCTCGAACACCTCGAGAGGGAAACGCTGGAGATCTGCCGGCTGATCGGACTGGAAGAAAAGAAGGATGAACTCGCAGTGAATTTGTCTTACGGCGATCAGAAAGTCCTGGAAATGGCCATGGCCCTGAGCACCAAGCCTTCCGTCCTTTTGCTCGATGAGCCCACGCAGGGGGTGGGGCCCAAGGAAGTGGACATGATCGTCGAAGTGGTGAAGAAGCTTTCTGAAAAAATGACCATCGTGCTGATCGAGCACACCATCGATGTGGTGATGCAGCTTTGCAAGACCGTGACGGTGCTCACCGAAGGTCAGGTTTTTGCCGAAGGCACGCCGGAAGAGATCAGCGCCAACAAAGAAGTCCAGAGAGTCTACCTGGGAGAAGAGATTTGAGCCTTCTGAAAGCGGAAGACATACACACCTACTATGGACGGAGTTACATCCTTCAAGGCGTCTCCCTGGAAGTGAGGGAAGGGGAAATTGTCGCTCTCCTCGGCAGGAACGGGGCGGGCAAAACGACGACCCTGAAGGCCTTGACCGGCCTGATCAAAGCAAAGGCCGGAAAGATCCATTTCAAGAACGTGGATGTCACTTCCTTTCCCGCATTCAAAGTGGCGAGACTCGGCATGGGCTATGTCCCCCAGGGAAGGGGCCTGTTTCCCAAAATGACGGTCCTGGAAAACCTCAGGACAGGAATGAGAAAAAAGGAAAACGAGGCCATCCTGGAAAACGTCTTCAGCCTGTTCCCCGTGCTGAAAGAGAGGTTGAAGCAGAAGGCGGGAACCCTCAGCGGAGGAGAACAGCAGTCCCTTGCCATTGGAAGAGCCCTGTTGACCCATCCGGAGATTCTTCTTCTCGATGAGCCCACCACAGGGCTCATGCCGATCATCGTCTCCAATCTGAAAGACATCCTGAGGCGCCTGAACAGCAGCGGCATGGCGATCCTGCTCGTGGAGGAGAAAGTTCCTTTCGCCCTCTCCCTGGCCGACCGCCTGTATTTCATGACTAAAGGGCAAGTCGTCTATTCCGACACCAGGCACAACCTCGAAGGCAAGCAGGATGTGTTCGTCAAATATCTCGGAGTAGAAGTCTAGCAGGGGCATTTTGAGCATCCTGCAAGCCCCCAGCCCGGCCGTCACTGACACTGATACTCATCGGTTCTGGCAATAAAGGCATAAGATGTTTATAATGTGCCCAAGGGATGGTCCGATGAATATGGACGATCGATCAGTGACTGGACTAAAGAAATGGCAATGAATATTCTGTCGGAAATTCTCGCTGAGTCATGGAAGCTTCTCCAGGAATCTTCCGTCTACGTCCTGTTTGGGATCTTTGTCGCGGGCCTGATGCGCGTTTTTATAAGGCCCGAAGCGGTCAGCCGTCACCTCGGCAGGGGAAAGGTCCGCTCCGTGCTCAAAGCAGCTGCACTGGGTGTGCCGATTCCTTTGTGCTCGTGCGGGGTCCTACCCGCGGCGGTCTCGCTCAAGCGGCAGGGAGCAAGCAACGGGGCAACGGCCGCTTTCCTTATTTCCACGCCGGAATCAGGAGTGGATTCTATTGCCATCACCTACGCTCTTCTCGACCCTGTGATGACGGTCGCCAGACCGGTGGCAGCGTTTGCCACTGCGGCTATTTCCGGCGTAGCGGAAAACGTGCTCGGTGCGGAGGAAGAGGAAAAACCAATCGAACCTGACCTCCGATGTCCTGTGGACAACTGCTGTGACGGCGTGGATTGCCTTCCCGAAGTGCACAAGGGGCACCACAACTTTTTCGAAAAACTGAGGGCGGGGTTGAGCTTCGCCCTGTTCGAATTGTGGGAAGACATCGCGCCCTGGTTCCTTTTTGGATTAATTCTCGCAGGCGTGATCACCACCTTGATTCCATCTGAACTCATGGCCAAGCACCTTGGGGGAGGGCTTTCAGCTATGCTGATCATGCTTGCCGTGGGAATTCCCCTTTACATTTGCGCCACGGCGTCTACCCCCATCGCCGCCGCCCTCATTCTCAAAGGAGTCAGCCCAGGGGCAGCTCTTGTTTTTCTCCTCGCAGGACCAGCCACCAATGTCACCTCACTGACCGTTCTATTCGGCGTTTTGGGAAAGCGAGCCACGGCCATTTATCTCGCTTCCATAGCGGTGGTGTCCGTCGTCTGTGGGCTGGCGCTCGATCAGGTCTATGCTTTTCTCGGAATTTCAGCGCAGGCTGTGGCCGGGCAAGCGGCTGAGATCATTCCTCCCTGGGTTCAAGTCGCAGGGGCGCTGGCTCTACTGATGATGTCTATTAGACCGCTCTATCGGGTTCTTCAGTCTCTGCTTGGCCGGTTGAGAGGTCAACCCCAGGAAAGCTCCTGCGATTGTGCATCGGGTGAATGTAAGCCTGTGCCTCTCGTAAGTATCGGCAAGTTTGTACCCGCGGAGAAGGACAAGAAGAGCAGCTGACAGGATGGTCAAAAGCCATCAAAGCCGTCACCCCGGCGAAGGCCGGGGTCTAGAAATCCTTACCTTCTCTGGATTCCGGCTTTCGCCGGAATGACAAGGCAGCAGATTGGTTAAGTTCCCAGGGGTTCGTTGAAGTTGATGGAAAATGACTAAGGATCTTGCGTCAGCAACAGCCTGATTTAGGATTCTCAGGGGGTGTCTGCGCATCGCCCGGCTTCTTGGGTTCGATCACACAGCAGCACGAAGAACTGTTCCGTCCCAGAGCGGTATTGATCACTGCTGCGGCGCAGCCCACACCGCTTTGTACGGTGATGGCCTCGGTCGGACAATTGGTAGCGCACGCACCGCACTCCATGCACGCGTCGCGATCCACGATGGCCACTTTGCCGTTGTTCAAACGAAACACCTCGTGAGGACACACGACCGCGCACGTGCCGCAGCCTGTGCACCTCTCTTCATTCAGCGCAAGGGTCACCACATCTTTGAGATAAATCAGTTGGGCCATCGTCAAACTCCTTGATCCACGAGCATCGAGCAGACCCACAGAGCGAGGCCGACCACTCCGCCTCCGATCTGGAACGGCAGAGACCAGCGCATTTCCTTTTTCACTCCAGACAAGGACGTGTAGGTGGATGAGCCCGTAAAGTTCATTGAAAGGTACGCGGCAGCCGAAAGGATGACCAAGACCCACGCTGTCATTTCAAGAAGGCTGACAGCTTTCAGACCGTTCTGCCATCGCAAAAACAGAAGGAGCAGAGCGCAAAGAAGCGCCGGGCCGAAGCTCTTTAACGAAAAAGCGCGGCCCGGAAGCCAGGGAAGCAGCAGGGGAGTGAGCACGGCTCCGGCGAGAATGGCTGTGAATAAAGCTTGAACTGCGAAAAGCCCCTGGTGGAGCACATTGGGCCAGAACCCGGACGGCCCGAGCAGCGCACTGAGGATCAGGAGGATGGGGGCAATCACCAGGGCTGCTTTCAAGGCTCCCACGAGTTCCACGGGGATGAGAACAAAGCGCTCCCATGTGGTGAAGGTCTTGGAACGCATCTCCGCCGTGGCCTTCATACCGCCGTCCATGAAGGCCGACAGATCTTCAGCCCGGATGGGACCAAAAATCGCTTTGAAGCCGGAAAGCTTCCTGACCTGATGGGCTGCAACGCCGGGTGCGGAGAGCTGCGGGAGTATCACCTCCCTGTGCGACACCACCCGCTCAAGCCCGCTGGAGGCTATTCGCGCCACCAGTTCCCCAGTGCCGAAGGTTCCTTTGCCTGCCGCGCACCACACGTTGATGCCCTTGGTGTCCAGAACCAGAATCCAGGCGTTTCGGCCGGGCAAGGCCTTTCGCAACCGGTCAAAGCTCATCTTGTAGTTGGCCGTCGCGAGCACGGGAGATCTTTCATCCGGCCGACCCAGGGCATAGAGCCCGGGATCCACCGTGTAGCGCATCCTTCCGATTCCCCAGCGGGCTTTGAAGGTTCCAAGATAATCAGCCTTTATCCAGGAAGCGGACACCTGAGGGACCCGGCCCTCCGATGTCTCCACCGATCCGATCACGAAAGGCTGATCCAGCCTGGGCAGGCCCGTCACCGGGGCCTGTGCCTTCGTGGGTCAACAGGCCGCAGAGGGAGTCGCAGGAGGGTTGATCACTTTGAATTCAGTCATTGTGGATGTCATTTTGCATTTCTCTAAATCATAAGCAAGGAGACGGGAGTCAATCCCTACGTCAAGAATATAGTATTTCAGGCCTCAATATTCAAGAGGACCGCTGAAATGCTCTATCGACCCATCATGGAGGGAAGGTAGAGGGCGATGCCGGGGAAGATGGTAATCAGAATCACCACTCCGATCATGGCGCAAAGAAAGGGCATGGAGCCGCGGAAAATCGTCGCCATGGGCACGTCCTTGACTACGCCTGCAAGGGTGTACACATTGAGCCCCACCGGGGGGGTGATGAGGCCTGCCTCCATCATCATGACGCAAACAACCCCGAACCAGATGGGATCAAACCCCAGCGTCTTGACCACAGGAAAAATGACCGGCATCGTGAGGACCATCATGGAGATGGCGTCGAGGAAGCAACCCAGCATAACGTAGATGAGCACAATGAGAGAAAGGACGGCATAGGGTGAAATCTGGAGACTTGCCATCCATGCGGACACGGAGGCGGGGATGGTCGAGAGAGCAAGAAAATAGCTGAAGACATTCGCGCCGGCGACGAGGAAGAGAACCAGCACGGAAATCCTCGTGGCCTCGACGAGAGCAGTGGAAAGACCTCTCCAGGTGAGTTTCAGCTTGCTAATGACAATGACAAAAAGCGCTGTGGCTCCTATGGCACCCGCTTCCGTGGGATTGACGAAACCGAGATAGATACCGCCCATCACAATAAAGAAGACGAGCATGGTTTCCCAAACCCCTCCCAGGGCGCGAATCTTTTCTTTCCAAGACACATGGCCCGGAGTGACGGGCGCCAGCACAGGATTGAGTTTCACCTTCACGACGATGACGGCGATAAAGGACAAAGAGAGAACTAGCCCGGGAAGAATTCCGGAGACCAGCAACTTCCCTATCGACTGCTCCGTGAGCATTCCGTAAACGACAAAGCCCAAGGAAGGCGGAATGAGAAAACTCAGCGTCCCTCCTGCCGCAACCACTCCGACAGCGAGGGCAGGGTCATACTTGAATCGCCTCATTTCGGGGATAGCAATGGTTCCCATGGCTGCGGCGGCAGCGACCGAGGAACCGCTCAGTGCCGCAAAAAAGGCGGACGCTGCGATGGTCGCAATGCCCAGCCCACCGGGGAGCTTCCTGAACCATTTGTCAAAAGAGCCGTAAAGCTTGGCCGTGATGCCCGCACCACCGGCAAAGGCACCCATCAGGATAAAGAGAGGAATGATGGTGTAAGGATAATAGGCGGCTGTCTCATAGACCGTATTGGCCACGACCGGCAATGCGGCATGAACAGAGGCCAGGTAGCTGATGCCCAGAAAGCCCACGAACATCATGACAAAGGCGATGGGCATCCCAAGGAACAAGAGAAGAAGGAGAAGAAAGCTTCCGACGATCCCGGCAGCGATAGGCGTCACGGCTCGTTCCTCCTGAGTTTTCCGAAGGCCCCGAAGAGATCAATGAGAAGTTCGAGCCAGAGCAGGAAGCCTCCCACAGCAACCAGTACCCTGAAGGGGTACTGCGGAATCCTCAGTTGGTCGGAAACGGCTTTTTCGGTAATGCCCTCCACCCACCCCTGCCAGATGACGATGGCGATGATGAAGAGGCTCAGGAGCGTGGTGAGTATTTCGCAATAGACTCTAAGGCGCGGAGAAAGCCGAGAGGTAACGAAGTCAACCCCCACGTGGCCCCTCACCTGCTGGGTGTAGGCGGCACCCAGCAGGATGAAGATGGCCAGGATGTACTGGGACAGCTCGAAGGTCCCGGGAATCGGCTTGTTGAAAAAACCTCGGAGCATAACGTCCGCGAAGGTGAGGAGCATGAGCGGAATGACCATGGCCATGCCGATGGCACAGACGATGAAGTTGACGCGCCGGATTCCCTGTTTGACTTCTCCCCATCCCACAGCGAACGCTCCTCAACCCAGGACTTCCTACTTCCACTCCCTCGGGAAGGCGACGACTTTCACACCTCTCTTCTCGCACTCCTGGTTGTACATTTTCACCACTTCTTTGGCCTTCAGCCCTTTGGCTTCCAGGTCTTCGACCCACTTCCTGGTGACGTCTTGGAACCGCTCGTACCACCGCTCTGCTTCTTTTTCCGGCAGGTTGTAGAGCTCAACCTTCTTGTCCGTGATCTCTTGTACCATCTTCTTGTAGACGTCTCGGGTCAGTCCACCGGTGGTCTTGAACGGGTTGTGGCAAACCGCGTCGACCGTCGGTTTGAGGTCGTCGGGGATTTTCTTCCAACTCTCTGCGTTCATGATCACTCCTTCGGAGACGCATCCGAAGGTGCTCACCACCGCGTGCTTGGCGACTTCATAAAGCTTGAAAGAGATAATGAGCGGAGGGCACGTGACAATGCCGTCGATCGTCCCGGTTTCCATGGCCATGTACACGTCTCCCAGGGGCATGAAGATCGGCTCCGCGCCAAGGGCCTTGATGTAATTCGTCTGGTGACCGCCGGGGCTTCTGATCTTGAGACCTTTCACTTCTTCAAGGGTCTTGATGGGTTTCTTTGTCCACATGAACGCCTGAATGCAACCGTTCAACTCGATCATTTTGACGCCTGGGAACTCGGTCTTGAGGACACGCTCGTACATGGCGTTGCCGATCTCCGTAGCAATGTCTTTGCCGTCCACCCAGGCCGCGAGAGAGAGCACATCGGTCAGGGGAAATCTGCCGGGTGTCCAGGTCGCCGTGAAATACCCCATGTCCGAAAGGCCTTTGGCTACGATGTCATAGTGCTCCGGCCCTTTCCCAAGGGCTCCACCGGCATACATGGTGGAGCTGATTTTGCCTCCGGTCTTTTTCTTGAGGTCCTCGAGCATGGGCTCCCATACGGTCTTCACCTCATACCCTACAGGAACATGCCAGGTGCTGAATCGAACATTGGCCGACTGACCATAGGTAAGGTGAAAATGACCATGGCCGAGGCCGGCACCAAGTGCAGCACCGCCGATCAACGAGGCTTTCATGAAATCCCTTCGTGATAGTTCCTTAGACATTTCTGCACCTCCTCTTGGATTTAATGCTCTGTTAAGACAACCCTTCCTAACCCCAACGGAAAAACACACATTACTTAACAGAAAGGATGAGAAAAAGCAACACTTCCTATCCCTTAGTCGTGTTCGAGTCTCTTCCCCATGCTGACCACCGGGTCCATGGTGTATCCGATCTTTGCATAAAACTCGATGACTTCTTGATTGGTCTCCCGCACCTGCAGGTTGATTTTAGGACACCCCGCGGATCTCAGTCTTTCCTCCGCTTCCTCCATGATTTTCCTGCCGATGCCTTGCCGCCGGTGTTGGGGGGAGACAGCCAGATAATTGATCCAGCCTCTGTGCCCTTCATAACCGGCCATACAAGTGGCAACGACCTTGCCGTCAACGAGGCCTACCAGAAACCATTCAGGATTCACCTGGAGTTTTCTTTTGATGTCTCTTTCGGAATTGTTCTGAGGGACGACCAGGCCGCATTGCAGCCATAGCTCAAGGATCGCTTCCTGATCATCGGGTCGATAAGGTCGAATCACCAAGTCATTCATCATTGCACCCTCAGACCATTCTTCTTGTCAGCCGACCGGATCCAGCCGGACATAAAGCCGCTTGTTGATCTTCCCCTTGTTCTCCGTGCGGAAGATCGAGAACCGGCCAACTTCCGAGGTGGTGCTCACATGCGTTCCCCCGCAAGCCTGCGCATCAAAGCCCTGGATCTCCACGACACGGACTCGGCCGTGAGAAACAGGGGGTTTGACCTCCAGGGTCCTGAGCAAGTCATCGCGCTTTCGGAATTCCTCCTCGAGAATGGAGTAGGATTTCACGGCATGGTTCTCCCCGAGCACGGCATTAACCTTCTGTTCCAGTTCTGAGCACATGGCCGCGGAGAATCCTTCAACCTTAAAGTCGATCCTCGAATAATCCGTCCCTATTTGCACTCCTGTGATCCATCCGCCATAGTCCCTCAGAGCCACCGTGTTGAGAACATGAAGGACGGTGTGGTAGCGCATGAGCGCCATCCGCCTTTCTTTGTTCAGGATCAGTTTCACCGGTTGACCGACAATGTCGGAAGGAGGTGTGGACTGACTCAGGTGCCAGATGATATCGTCCGGATCCGCATGGGCAGACAAGATGTCGAGCACCTCTCCGCCCTGTAGCCTGACAGAGCCGTCATCAGAAGGCTGGCCCCCGCCGCCTGGATAAAAGCAGGTTTGATCGAAGGCTATGGAATTCTCCCGGACCGAAAGAACGGTCGCCTCCGCTTCAAAACAGTGATCGTCCTCCAAGTAAAGGCGCT
>Ga0210105_1000117_pt1 | contig 11451 bp, 9 predicted proteins | sample RushSE_TuleC_D2_FD_185569 | JGI IMG/M metagenome (GOLD analysis project Ga0210105, IMG submission 185569) | Wetland microbial communities from San Francisco Bay, California, USA, that impact long-term carbon sequestration - RushSE_TuleC_D2 (SPAdes) | ecosystem: Environmental > Aquatic > Marine >... | reverse complement strand
CGGCATATCGACCGTGGACGGCGGGGGGACTGCTACCTTTACCGTGAGACTCTCCAGCGCTCCTGAGCCTTTAACAACTGATGTCACCATCCCAGTGAGAAGTTCTGACACGACCAAAGGAACGGTTGACAAATCGAGCCTGACCTTTACCAGTGATAACTGGATGGACAATCAGACGGTTCTCGTTAGCAGTGTGGCCGGCAGCACCCAGAGGTTCACCATCATATTGGATCCTGCATCCTCCGATGACACAGATTATGATAGCCTTGACCCGGCGGATGTAACGGTAAACAGCTTGGGAAGTGACTCTGACGGCGGCGGATGTTTCATCGCCACTGCGGCCTATGGTTCGCCAATGGTGTCGCACGTTAAGATGTTAAGTCAATTCCGTGACCGGTTTCTGCTTTCCAGTGTAATAGGCAAAAAATTAGTTCATATCTACTATACCCATTCACCTGCTATTGCCGATTTCATCAAAAAACATGATACCCTGAGGGCGTTGGTACGCTTGGGTCTGATACCTGTTTTGGGACTGGCCTGGGTTGTTCTGAAGTTAGGCCCCTTGTCAATTATATTGTTTTTACTTTTATTTGGATCTTGTTTTATAGGATTTTTACGGGTTAGAAAGCAACATTAGTTCGGGATTCGGGGAGTTTTTATTTGTTAAAGCGTTTCACGGATAATGCTTTTTTCAAACCGTGTGATCACGCCGGAGGCGGACAAGCCTCGTGGTTTAACAGTACACGCTTTTAAAAAAGACGATCCATTTCGCGGTCATTTAAGGGTTTTCAAAAAAAGTCCCGACTTTTGAATTAATTGTAAGTGACTAAATTTGCAAACTTGATGAATTTGTAAAAAATTCCAATTCCCGTCACTCCCGCGAAAGCGGGAGTCCATAACATGCTTAAATTACTGGATACCCGCTTTCGCGGGAATGACGAAAAGAGAGCCTTTAAGACTTTTTATAAAACCATCAAACTTGAAAAAATTTAAACAGGAGAAGTCTGATGAAAAAAACATTTGTTTTTGTTGCGGTAATGACGGTATTGGCGCTGATTTTTGCAGTGACCGCTTCAGCAGGTCCTGCCTTGGATCGCATTGTAAAGAAAGGGGAGTTGGTGATTGGTACGAGCGGCACACAGCCGCCGATGATTGCCACAACCAAGAAGGGCGATATCATCGGACTGGATGCTGATATTTCGAGGGCAATGGCCCAGGCGATGGGTGTTAAAGTGAAATTTGTTAAAATGCCGTTTGACAAGCTTCTTTTGGCCCTTGAAGCGGGAAAAATCGACATGATTTTATCCGGCATGACCATAACCCCGAAGCGCAATCAAAAAGTGGCATTCGTAGGCCCTTATTATGTTTCAGGAAAGGGAATTTTAGCCGTGGCTGAAAAGTATGCCGCCTTGCAGGAGGCAGAAGGATTGAACACCCCGGAGGTTTCAATTGCGACCCTAAAGGATTCAACCAGTCAGAAATTTGTCGAGGAATTAATATCCAAAGCAAAATTGACACCCACCGACTCGTACGATGAAGCCATCGACCTTCTTTTCAAAGGAAAGGTCGATATTGTTGTCGCTGATTTTCCCTTTTGTGCGCTGACAGCGTATCGATACCAGGACAAGGGGCTGTTTGCAGGGAAATCGCCCCTTACCTTCGAACCGTTGGGAATTGCGATGGCCGAAGATACGCTGATGATCAACTGGGTACAAAATTTTATGAACATGCTGCAAGGAAGTGGTGACTTACTGGAAATGCATAAAAAATGGCTTAGCGGCGGCTCATGGGTTGATGAATTGCCTTAGAAGGTGGTTTTATCGATTCCGTGGAAAAACACCGTTTAATAAAAATGATATTGTGTTCTCTGCTGATAGTTGCAGTATATGCCAGTGTTCAGTTTGTCTTCAACCCTTTGGGCCTCGGTGTGGAGCCGGATACCGTATTGCCAAAGGGATTTTTTATCGAACCGGCAGAAGACACTGGGGTGCTCAAGCTTTTGGTGGATGGAAAGGAAGCATTTGATGAAATTTTTCAGGTCATCGATGCGGCCCGATTATCTATCTATGTCCAGACGTTTATATGGAAGGATGATATCACTGGACGGAAAGTTGCGGTGAAACTGAAAGCGGCGGCGGACCGCGGCGTGAAAGTTACCATCAGCAAAGATCCGCTGGGAACGTTTTTTGAACTCTTTGATATGGTGAAGGGAAGGCCCAGCCCGGTATTTACGAGGTCTGGTCTGAAAAACTACAAAAACATCGATGTGACGGTCGATGTTTTTGCGGATACTGATCACAGTAAATTTTTTATCGTTGATCATAGGGAAGTCATTTTCGGTGGAATGAATATTGCCGATGAATACCACACGCAATGGCATGACTTTATGGCATGTATTCGGAGCCCGCAATGGACGGCAGCTTTTGAAAGTAAGGTGTTTAATAGTTTTCCGTGGCCATCCCCCGCACCTTTTGTGATTGCTTTAAACGACCGAAACGCCACCGAGATTCGCACGGCCCTCATAGAAGTGATCAAAAATGCTAAAAAAAGTGTCATCATCGAGCACGCCTACTTTTCTGACGATAAAATCATCGAGACAGTGAAGCAGGTCGCCGGAAAAGGGATAAAGGTGGACATCATATTGCCGAAGAAGCCTGACACACACCATTATGCAAATATGGTTACGATCAACAAACTGCTTCAATCAGGGCACAAGACAGCTCCCAGGGTGTTTCTCTTTCCTCAAATGATGCATGCAAAAGTGTTGTTGACGGATGGTGTGATTGCCGCTGTGGGTTCTGCCAATTTGACTCCGCGGAGTATGTTGACCAGCCGGGAGGTCACGATGTTCGTCCATGGAAAATCCGATGATGTTTTCATCCAGAAATTGCGAGATCAGGTCGAAGCGGATATGGCCAAAAGTGAGGAAGTTTTGGTCCCCTTCACACTCAGTGTTTCCGAAAAGATAAAAGCGCTTTTGGGTAAGTACGTCTGGTAACTGCCGAGGAGTCATACACCTTTCGCTTGACTCCTCGAATCCTTCAGCGTGAACCAATTTTATTTGAGATTATCCCTTTGAAAAATAGTGACATTTTGTAAAAAATCCTGACACATCCGCTCCATTAGTCCTTTCAGTAATCAATAGCCTATTACAATAATTTAAGTTAAATCAAAATGGTAAATTGAATTGGCATATCATTTCCGACTGGCATATCTTTTGCTCAATAAAAGTATAGACGGTTTGATTTTGGGTATTTAAAATTGGGTAAGAGTTTAGCCTTTTGAAAATGAATCGCTTCAGGTGTGCTTAAATTTTTTCTGAAAGAACTCGTAGATAACGGATCGTAATGAAAAAACTGGTTTTAGCTTCTGAAAATGGTTTTGATTTTAAGGCCATAGGGTCGCATTCAAGCCAATCCGGAATGGTTTTTTCATAACGAGTCGTAATCCACTCAAACAGCTTCCAGTAAAAATTTAAGCACACCTGAAGCTTCCTAAAGACGGATTTGTTTCAAAAATCTAAACAGTTACAAAATTGGCTGTTAGATATTTTTTGAAATAGCATGTATTAAAAACTCTTCTAACAATCAATGTATTGGTAAATATGCACTGTGGATTTAAAAAATGTTTGCTTGCCTTGACGATTTTTTTTTGTATCGAAGTGTTTCTCTGTTTTTTTCATGGATCTACCTGGATGACATTGTCAGCGGAGGAGAATTCCCCTAGTGCAACTTTAAATCTTCCTGTAGTAGAGATAAGGGATAAATTTGTCCCTTATGAAGAATTTTGCCTAAGAAATCCGGGTGAGTGCGAAATGGGTGGGCCGACGATCATTGAATTGACCGAGAAAACAAAGAATCTTTTAATTGAAGTCAATACCGCAGTCAATCTTGAAATTCGATTTGTCCTGGATAAAATTCAATATAATATAGAAGAATTTTGGACATATCCGATTTCCGGAATGGGGGATTGTGAGGATGTTGCACTTGAAAAACGATTTCGATTAACAAACCTCGGCATCCCCAGGGGTGCATTGAGAATCGCTATTGTTCACAATAGAAAAACGCTTACATCACACGCCTTGTTATTGGTTGAAACGACTCGAGGGACTTATGCAATGGACAGATTTACCAATCAGCTCCTCTTATGGTATCAATTGCCCTATAATTTTGAGTCGCGAGAAAGACCTGACGGCAGATGGGAACGTTTTGATCAGTCTATTTGGACATTTTATTAACTCGTTAATTGTAAAGACATCCAAAAGAATTCCATTGAAATTGAATCCAACGCCATGTATTTTTACAATAGTTAATTTAAAACCTGAATTTCGGTCAAACCAAGGAGAAAAATGAACGCCTGTATGGATGATAATGTTTTAGAAGAATTGTTGGGGCTTCTGAGATTAGAAAAAATTGAGGAGAATATTTTTCGAGGCCAAAGTCAAGATTTGGGGTTTGGGAGCGTATTCGGCGGGCAAGTGCTGGGACAGGCGTTATCCGCAGCATATCAAACCGTACAATCAGACCGAAAGGCCCACAGCCTGCATGCATATTTTCTCAGAATGGGTGATGCGAACAAACCCATCGTTTATGAAGTCGACTGTATCCGCGATGGAAAAAGTTTCACCACACGCCGCGTCGTGGCCATTCAAAAAGGCCGCGCAATATTTAATATGTCCGCTTCATTTCAAATTGACGAGCCCGGGTTTGATCATCAAGAAGAATCACCGGAAGTTATCGGACCCGATGGAATAGCTTCCGAACTCGAACTTGCAATGGCTGTGGCGGACAAGATACCGGAAGCCATTCGAGATAAAATCTTGTGTAAAAAACCGATAGAGTTCAGACCGGTAAATCCCATCGACCCTTTTTATCCTGAAAAAAGAGAGCCGTTGAGTTACACATGGTTGAAGGCCATCGACAAAATGCCGGATGATTTCAGGGTGCACCAGTATTTGCTGGCATATGCATCTGATTTCGGCCTCGTGGTCACATCTCTTTATCCCCATGGGCACAGTTACTGGGAGCGTGAAATGCAGGTCGCCAGCCTGGATCATGCCTTGTGGTTCCATCGGGATTTCCGGATGGATGAATGGCTTTTGTACGTTATGAAAAGTCCCAATGCTTACAAGGCTAAGGGGTTGAACAAAGGAAAAATATACACCAAGGAAGGGAAACTCATTGCTTCCGTGACCCAGGAAGGGCTCATACGGTATCATGCCATGAAAAAAGATTGATCGCATCCTGCACCGTTGAGCTTTGTTCTAGGGAGATTTGCTTCATCCTCGTACTTCGTTTTTCCGATTCATGCCACCTTTTTTTGAACCACTCAGATCATCCAGGACTTGCGGTATGTCTCCATCCAGTGTAGAATTAAAATCAAGGTTCAAAATACCAACATCTGTAACGATCGGGAGTTAAAAATGACGACGAACACTTATGGATGGTGCGGGAAAATACTTAAAATAGACCTTTCTGAACACCGAATCTCCGAACTGGATACCATGGACTATGCTGAACGTTTTCTTGGTGGGCGAGGAATTGCCACCCGAATTTATTGGGAGGAAGTCGGCCCGGGTGTGGGTGCTTTTGATCCGGAAAATCGCCTGATTCTCATGACCGGCCCTTTGGGTGCCACCGGGGTTCAAGGGGCTTCCCGGTTTGAGGTCGTTGGAAAGTCTCCCATGCTCATGCCGGAAGGGTTCTGTTACGGGAATCTTGGCGGATTTTTCGCACCATACTTAAAAAGAGCCGGTTACGATGGTATTGTGGTATTCGGACGATCTGAAAAGCCGGTTTATATCTGGCTCCATGACGGTAAAGCCGAAATTTTAGATGCGTCTTTGTTATGGGGAAAGGGTGTTTATGATGTCAGGAAAATCTTGAAGGAAATCCATGGCAAAAATGTTCGATTCGTATCCACCGGTGTGGCCGGTGAAAATATGTGTCGGAGTGCCAATCTGATGACGGATAACGAAGGGAGTGCTACCGGCGGGTTCGGTGCGGTAATGGGATCTAAAAATCTGAAGGCCATCGCGGTGTTGGGTACGGGGAGTCCTTTGGTTTCGGATCCTGAGAAATTAAAAGAACTCAACAAATTGTCCATCCATTTAAATAAGCGTGACCCGCTCCAGGTCCCTTATCCCGAAGAACAGGTCCGTCGAACCGGCAAGTCGTCTTGTTATCAATGCGGGCTCGATTGTAAATACAGAAGTTCGTTTCGGACGGCATCCGGCAAGGATGTGGTACGTAAATGTCAATCCATGTTTGTATATCTCCCATGGGTTTTCAGAAGGCCGGGAGAATCAACGGAGACCGCTGTGGATGCCACAGGAATCTGCAACGATCTGTCGATCTGTACAATGGAAATGTCCAATATCATCCATTGGTTGGAAACCTGTTATCAGGCAGGATACCTTACCGACAGGGAGACCGGTCTTAATATTTCAAAACTGGGCACCCATGAGTTTTTTGAAGACCTCGCCAATATGATCGCATACAGACAGGGATTTGGCGAAATTCTGGCCGAAGGACTGCTTCGAGCCGGCGAAAAGCTTGGTCCTGAAGCCAAATCCCATTTTGCCAATGAGGTATCCGGGGTCGGAGACGGTGCCACGTATTCAGCCCGAGAATATCTGATGAATGGGTTGTTGTATGCCCTGGAACCCAGACAGCCCATCGCCATGCTTCACGAAATAAGCTGGTTAACCGGATTGTGGGCCATGAATCAGGCCCATCCCGGATCCTCACCGGTCACGTCGGGGGTCTTTCGCGCTGCGGCGACAAGATTCTGGGAACATGAAAAGGCATGGGATTTGATGACCCATGAAGGAAAGGCCAGAGCGGCGGTCAACATCATGGATCGGACCTATGTGAAGGACAGTCTGCTGCTTTGCGATTCCAGTTGGCCCATAATGGTTTCTTGGAACACCCAGGATCACGTGGGAGATCCAAGTTTGGAAAGTGGAATATTTTCTGCGGTGACCGGCATAGAAACGGATGAAGCCGGGCTAAACCAATACGGTAAACGAATATTTAATCTGCAACGGGGAGTCCTTTTAAGGGAAGGACGGCGCCCCAAAACGGATGATGTGCCGGCGGAATTCAATTTTACAGACCCGGTTGAAACGGTTTTTATGAATCCCGACGTGATTGTTCCCGGATTGGGGGAAGAAGTGATTAGTCGAAAAGGTAAAACATTGGATCGAAGTGTTTTTGAAAAGATGCGAAAGGAATTTTATGAACTTCGGGGCTGGGATCCTGAGTCAGGTATGCAAAAAGCTGAAACTTTTGAGCGACTCGGGATGCCGGACCTTCTGAAAGACCTGAAGCGCATGGGCCTGGTCGAAACGAAAAAAAATTAAAGTAAAGGTTCAATTTAGATCAATGAACTTATAAATATGCTTCGTATTTAATGTGTTACCATGGAAACGGCATTATAAACCTGAAAACGGATTTAAAATTAAATATTGACTTTGTCCGCTGTCGTCTTATTATTGGGACACTCGAAGCATTATGAGAAACCCTGTGATTCAACCATCACGGGCACCGAAAAAGGAAAGAATGCGACTTCTCTTGTATAATATACGGTATGGAGCAGGGATCGGGAAAACATTTCATTTTCCTGTTCCATACTGTGGCTATTTAAAGCACACCAACGGTAATTTTAAAAAAATAGTGGATTTCATCAAACCGCTGAATCCGGATATCATCGGACTGATTGAGGTCGATACCGGATCATTTCGCTCTGAAAAAAGCAACCAGGCGGAAGCTATCGCTCAGGAATTGAAACACTTTCCTGTCTATCAGACAAAATATTCCATGGATTCAGTGGCCCGGAAAATACCGGTGTTGAACAAGCAGGGGAATGCGATTCTAACCAACCGAGAGATTGTTTCTCAAGACTTTCATTATTTTAATGAGGGGGTAAAGCGTCTTGTAATCGAACTCGAGTTAGAAAACGTTTCGGTTTTTCTGGTGCATTTGTCTATCAAGTTTCGGCATCGACAGTATCAGCTTCAGGATCTTCATAACATGATCAAAAACAAAAATAAGCCGGTAATTGTTGCCGGAGATTTCAATGTTTTGTGGGGAGATCGGGAACTGCAATTATTCCTCGCCGCTACAGAACTGCATAATGCCAATACTAACGGAGAACCCTCCCACCCCAGCCGGGCCCCACGAAGACAGCTCGATTATATTTTCCATAGCCCGGAAATTCAAGTCACCCGTTTTCAGATTCCACAAGTCAAGTTTTCCGACCATACCCCGCTGGTCTGTGATTTTAAGGTCGCGAAAGCATCCTAAGTCTTCTCTACGGCTTACATGAACGTGAAGAAAGTGAACATATCCTCGATTAATAACATGGAGGATATTTTAATATATATTGGAGATAATGAAAGATGAGCGATGAAGTGTATCACAGGTTGGCGAAGGTTCTCGACACTCTGCCCAACGGTTTCCCGGCTACAAAGGATGGTCTTGAGATCAGAATTCTCAAAAAAATATTTACCCCCGAAGAGGCCGATCTATTCTGCGATTTGAGACTGACGCCCGAAACTGCAAGGCAGATCGCCGAACGTACCGGGCGCCCCTTGGAGAGACTTGAAGAGACGTTGATCTCAATGTGGGATCGAGGTGAGGTATTTGTAAGTGAATCCGGCGGGGTAAGGACCTTTAAATTGATGCCTTGGGTTGTCGGGATTTATGAGTTTCAGCTTAACCGGATGGACCGTGAGTTTGCGGAGATGTGTTCGAAATACTTTATGTACTGGGGATCGCAGTTTTTAAAATACGGGCCTCAGGTGATGCAGGTCATTCCTATTGAAAAACAGATACCCGTAAAGCAGGAGGCCCTGACCTATGAGCAGGTTTCCGGTATTGTCGAAAAAGCCCGGTCATTTATGGTGAACGAATGCATCTGTAAAAAGAAACAGGGAATTTTGGGCAAGCCCTGCGACAGGCCTATGGACGTATGTATGGCCATGGATCCGGAACCCGATGCTTTCGAAAACAATCGTTGGGGCGGGCGCATCATCTCAAAGGCGGAAGCTTATGAAGTGCTCCGAAAATCCGAAGAGGCGGGGCTCGTACATATGACCGGCAATGTGGAGAGCGGGCACTGGTATATCTGCAATTGCTGCGGATGTTGTTGCGGTTTGTTGAGATCCATAAACATGGGACTTACGAATGTGGTCAACTCCTATTATTACGCTGAGATTGATGCTGAAGCGTGCGATGTCTGTGGAATCTGTGCTGACGATCGCTGCCAGGTAGGTGCTATCGAAAAGGAAGAAGAAACCTATCGTGTCATTAATGGCAAGTGTATTGGTTGCGGTCTTTGCGCAACGACCTGTCCTTCTGAAGCCATCCGACTGGTCCGAAAAGAAGCAAAAGAATTGGTGAATCCTCCGAGGGATGAAAACGCCTGGTTTGAAGAGCGGGCACGTCAGCGAGGAAAGGATTTCAGCGCATTTAAATAAAACATTTTTTCTGACTGTGAAGTTGCATTTTCACGGAATTAATTCAATAAAACAAAAAGCATCATGGTGATAACAGGAGACGATTATGAATAAACAAACCGGACCGCGCCAAGGAAAACCTGATCCGGCACGCATGGCGATTTTGCGCTCACTTCCCGTCGAAATCAAACAGCAAATCACCGGAAAGGAAGCCCAGGCCTTTCTTTACAAAGAAGAATTGCCTGATTCCCTGTTGGAAAAATTGAAGGACTATATTGTTCCGGAGGATAAATAGTCAATATTCTCAAACTTTCATTCAAATCATTAGTTGTCAATTTTGTCCTTTTTGTGGCAAAAAAATAAAAGAATAATGAATTCGAAAAAAGACGCATTTTATGTGGGCACTTCCGGATGGACATATAATCATTGGAAGGATACATTTTACCCCGGAAATATCCCCAAAACAAGATGGTTCGATTATTATGCGAAGACATTCACAGCAGTAGAAATCAATGCCACTTTTTACCGAAGATTTACGGATACAACATACCAAAAGTGGCGAGAACGTGCTCCGGACGATTTTCTTTATGTCTTGAAAGTTCCCAGACAGATTACCCACCGAAAATATCTTCTGGATTCAGAAACCCCTATCATGGAATTTTGGGAATCCGTGGTGTTGCTTGAAAATCATTTCGGAATGGTTCTCATGCAACTCCCACCAAAAATACCCTATGACCCGGATCGTTTGAAAATCGCATTGTTGTCTTTTCCTGATCCGACAAAAGTTGCCGTTGAGTTTCGTCATGCGCAATGGTATTCCGATGAAATCAAGGGCCTGCTGACGGAATTGGGGGCAGTGTTCTGTGTTGTCGATGCTCCGAACATCCGTCTTATGGATTGGGTAACTTCCGGTTCGGCCTATATCCGCCTGCATGGCCGAAAGAAATGGTATGCTCATGACTACTCGAATCAAGAACTTGAGGAGATATTGAATCTCGTCGAAAAAATGAAAGAGAACGGCGCCAGAAAAACATTTGTTTTCTTTAACAATGATTTTGATGGCCATGCACCAAAAAATGCGTTCACCTTTCAGAATATGCTTTATGACAAATAAAGCCAGATGGATTAGAAATGTTCGGAAATTTCACCAGAAAGTATCATTATGCAAGAGATTATCGATCTTACGAAAGAACTGGTTCAATTCAAAACCATGCACTCGAAGCCTGACGAGATCAGGAGATGTGCTGAATTTATCGAGAATTATTTAGATGCCTGTGGCGTCGTTTACAGACGTCTTTATTTCGGCAATTCACCCTCGATAATGGTTCTTCCCAAAAGGGGTTATGCGCCTGTGCTTTTGATGAGCCACATTGATGTTGTTGATGCACCGGACAAATTGTTTCGACCGGTGATAAAAGATCGGAGGCTGTATGGACGGGGATGCCTGGATGACAAATATGCGGTTGCACTCTCAATGGTTTTGCTAAAAAAGAATATGGAAAAACTTCAAAAGCAAGGCAAAAGTCAAAAAGATTTTCCATTTGGGATTTTGATTACCAGTGATGAAGAGATCGGCGGCTTCAACGGAGCTAAAAAGATACTTGGCGAAGTTCAGACTGACTTTTGTATCGTGCTTGACGGGGGGAGTATTGATAAAATTGTTGTTAAAGAAAAAGGTGTTGCCAAGGTCAAGCTCCTATCCCGTGTAAAGGCGAATTTCGGGGACAAGCCGTGGCTTGAGGAAAACGCCATTGAAAAATTGATGGATGATGTTATCAAATGGCGGACTTACTTCGTAAAATCGGCGCCCGACCACTGGCACAGGGCCGTAACCTGCGTGGATATTCATACGGAAAAACCGCACCAAGGGGTTCCGGAATGTGCGGAGGCCCATCTGGAGATTCGATATACGGAAACTGACGATGTTGAGCGCATGTTCAGCAAAATGCAAAGCGAGTTGCACAGCGAAATCGTTGTGGAGAGCGTTGAGC
>Ga0210105_1000116_pt1 | contig 11484 bp, 9 predicted proteins | sample RushSE_TuleC_D2_FD_185569 | JGI IMG/M metagenome (GOLD analysis project Ga0210105, IMG submission 185569) | Wetland microbial communities from San Francisco Bay, California, USA, that impact long-term carbon sequestration - RushSE_TuleC_D2 (SPAdes) | ecosystem: Environmental > Aquatic > Marine >... | reverse complement strand
CATGAATATTGCAACAACGATAATACCGATATTTGCCGTAATAACCCTCGGATGGGTTGCCCGGTTAAAAGGATTTATCCAGCCGGAATTTTTAGGCCCGGCAAATCGCCTGGTCTATTATATGGCGATTCCCGCCATGATTTTTCACGCAATCTCCAAAGCGTCGTTGAAGACCCAATTTGATGTTGCCGTCCTTTTCATTACCCTATTCTCCGTACTGGCTGTTTTTGCCGTTTCATGGTGTGTGGGCGTATTGTGGCGCATTGAACGCAGGGAATTGGGAACGTTTATTCAGACCTCTTTTCATGGAAATCTTGGATATATCGGCCTTGCCGTCGCATTTTATTCCCTCGGGGATGACGGGTTTGTGAGGGCCAGTATTATTGCCGGATTTATTATGATATTACAGAATTTTCTTGCGGTCGTCGCCCTTCAATTAAATTCAAAAAATATTTCACTCACCGGGAATACAAAATCGGTTATATTGAGAATAATGGGCAATCCTGTTATTCTCTCAGCCCTCGCAGGCATTTTATTTTCCTTAACAGGATTTCGGTTACCGCTTGTTATCAGCAGGAGTCTGGATATTTTAAGTGGACTCGCACTACCCATGGCTTTGATTCTGATCGGGGCTTCTCTGTCTTTTAAACTGATGCGGTTGAAGATATCTCAAATATTATCTTCGAGTTTTTTGAAACTGATTCTGCTTCCGGCATTGGGTTTTGTCATCTATCGTTTATTCGATATAGATCTTAAAAATTATCTGCCAGGCCTTGTTCTGCTGGCTTCACCAACGGCCACGTTGGCCTATGTTATGGCAAAAGAAATGAATGGGGATACAGATTTTGCAGTGGCAGCGATTTCAACTTGCACCATGCTGTCTGCTGCAACATTTACCTTATGGTTGCATATTGCGGCCAGATAAAGGTGAAGATCCCGGGTTACTAATAAAAGCATTAATATTTAGACAGGATAACAGGATAAAAAAGATATTATGGCCTTTCCAGCCTTAGGAGCTTGGATGTTGCAGTATCACCGTCAATATCCGGAAAGGCATTTGATAATCCATTGCGGAAAAGAAGCTCGTTTCCATAAAATTTTTTGTTTTTTTGATGGTTTCGTAAAAAGTCGATATTGCTCGCTCCGTGACCATTTGGGGGCGTTTCCATCGGTTCCGCTAAATTTCAAGAACTCGGCGCAAGCGCTTCAAACAGCTTGAAATTTTTAACGCTTCACCGCTTGAAACGCTGATTCCCCAAATGCTCAAATGTCGCTCACAAAAGACTTTTTACGAGTTTGTCTTTTTTGAAAAATTGTACATTTTTGAAAAATTTTGATATACATTTAAAAAGTTTATATGACCCAATCGATTAACATGTTGAAACTCGGAAGAAGTTCTTTTACCGGATTCAGTGAAACTTGGGGGATATTTTTGGGGTTAAACGACAACGGATTAAAAGAGGGGAAAGTGTGATGAAAAAGCATATGACACGGTTTGGAATTTTTGGCGTCATCCTTGTAATAACCATACTGGTTCTTCCGATATCAGGAAATGCCGTGGATTTTTCCGCCGACATGATTAACAAATCGCCCATGGGAACCATTAATGGAAAGGTGTTTTTCAAAGAAGGAAACTTCAGGCAGGAAATGGATATGGGCGGGGGAAACCAGGTGACGATTTTTCGGAAAGACAAGGGGCTGGTATGGATACTTATGCCGGGGCAGATGATGTATATGGAAATGGATGGTGACGGCGCACAAAATATGGGCCCCGTTGATCCTGATGAACTCGGAAAGATGGGAAAAATGGAATACCTTGGTAAAGAAAAGGTAAACGATTATTCGTGTTCAAAGTATCGCTTCACACATAACGATCCATCCCTTGGTACCGGAACATACTGGATTTCAGAAAAACTAAATTTTCCCGTCAAAATGGAAATGGACGGGCCATCCGGTCAAATGGTTACAGAGTATCGAAACATCAGTGAAAAAACGGTTCCCGGCTCCCTTTTTGATATTCCTTCCGGGTATCAAAAGATGTCGATGCCGATGATGCCCGGTATGGAACAACAGTAAGGATTAAATGGTCGAAAACTTTAATAAAAAAACGTTCAATACACCGGAATGTATGGGGATGTTCGCTAAATGGTGATTAACGTATTGGAATAAGAATATATTCCCCTTCTTCTTTTTTAATTTTTATGCCATAAATCCTTAGGGTCTCTGTAATTGGGCGGCCGAACAAAAAGTCCGTCAACTCAGGATCAAGACCGGCCTTTTGAACAACCAACTCTCTGATGTTTATATCGTACTCGATCAGATCGAGAATGCCTTTGAGTGGTTTTTCCCTGCTACTCTTCTTAAGGGCATCTACATAACGTGTAAGAATGTCATATGCGCATCGTGCCTGGTGGCTCTCGACGAGTTCCCACAATCCTTCAACGGATGATATGAGGTCTTTTCGTGTCAACCGGTTTTCCGCGTAAATCTTTTCAATATCTTCGGTATCCCAGCATTTAAGCGTTCTGCACTCCATAGGTCTATGGTCATATATGGTACAATCACTGTTCTTTTCATTAAAAAAAACACAGGTCCAAGAATCCTTTTGTCCTTTTAGTTTTAAAATATCTGAAGATGCCGGTAAAAGGCATTCTTTTATATTGTCATAAAATCGTTCACCTTTTCTGATGGTATAGATGTACTTTGCCGGAATAAACCCTTTTTCAATGAGCTCTTGATCTTCAAGATGAAAGGACGGCCCGCCCTTTTTACAGCAAGTGCCACAGCGGATACATTCCGTTATCCCCGCACGTTGTGTGGTTTTTGAAAAGATATTATCCATGAAGCGAACTTACAATTAAAACTCAACGGCGCCTGAAATCATTATGAACCGATCAGATTTTCAAAAAAATCATTCCCCTTGTCGTCGACGATAATAAAGGCCGGAAAATCTTTCACGGTAATTAAAAAGATCGCCTCCATTCCAAGTTCGGGATACGCCAGCGTCTCGATCTCTGTTATGCAATCTTTGCCCAGACGTGCCGCAGGCCCGCCAATGGACCCGAGATAGAATCCACCGAATTTGTTGCATGATTGCGTCACTTCTTTTGATCGATTTCCCTTTGCCAGCATAATCATGGAAGCACCGTGTGCCTGAAAAACGGGGACATAGGGGTCCATTCGGCCGGCGGTTGTGGGACCGAAAGATCCCGAGGGATATCCATCCGGAATTTTTGCCGGACCGGCATAATACACGATGTGATTCTTGAAATATTCCGGAAGTCCCTCGCCCCTGTCAAGCCGTTCTTTAAGTTTGGCATGGGCAATGTCCCGGGCCACAACGATTTTTCCGGTAAGGGTCAGTCGGGTGGCTATTGGATATCGGCTCAGTTCGGCTCGGATTTTATCCATCGGCCGATTTAAGTCAATGCGAACGGCATGTGTATCCGGACCTGCGGGTTCCGGCAGATATTTGGCCGGGTCGGTCTCGAGACGTTCCAGATAAATGCCCTGTTTGGTGATTTTTGCCTGGATATTCCGATCTGCACTGCAACTGACTCCGAGGCCGATGGGGCAGGATGCACCGTGCCTTGGAAGACGGATGACCCGGACATCGTGACAGAAATATTTCCCTCCGAACTGGGCGCCAAAGCCCAACTGTTGAGATATCTCCAGCAACGCTGATTCGAGTTTCAGATCTCTGAATGCATGTCCCCGTCGGTTTCCTGCTGTGGGGAGATGGTCCAGATATCCTGCCGATGCCAGCTTTACGGCCTTTAAGTTCATTTCGGCAGAGGTTCCGCCCACTGCAAATGCAAGATGATAGGGTGGGCACGCGGCTGTGCCGAGGGATTTCATCTTGTCTTTCATAAAGGCAACGAGTTTTTCCGGGGTCAAGGTTGCTTTGGTCTCCTGATAAAGATAGGTCTTATTGGCGGAACCGCCGCCTTTGGCAATGAAAAGAAAGTGATAGGTGTCTCCCTCAACGGCATGAATTTCGATTTGCGCAGGAAGGTTACAGCCGGTATTGACTTCATCATACATGGCCAGCGGAGCGTTTTGTGAGTAACGCAGGTTGTTGCGGGTATAGGCATTAAAAATACCTTTGGAAATGGCCTCCTCGTCACAAAAACCGGTCCAGATCTGCTGTCCCTTTTTCCCCATGACAATGGCAGTACCGGTGTCCTGACACATGGGGAATATACCTTCTGCGGAAATCACCGCATTTTTCAGCATTTCAAGGGCCACGTATCGATCATTATCGGAACTTTCTGGGTCATCGATGATTTTTGCCAACAGCAACAAATGTGAGGGCCTTAAAAGGTGTGAAACGTCCTTAAATGCGTGCTCGGCAAGAAGGGTTAATCCTTCCGGGGCGATGGCCAATATTTCCTGGCCTTTAAAGGTGTCTGTGTGAATATGGTCTTCGGTTAGTTTGCGATATTGCGTGGTATCGCCTTCCAAAGGAAACATGTCCTGATATTCAAATTCTACCATAATTATTTTCCTCCAAATGCAGAATACAGGATAAACAAAAAAGCCCTCCTAACAGGGAAGGCTTTTTTAAAGGCTGAATTCCGGGACGTTATGATTGTTACACGAAAGCCGGATCACTTTTCCAGGGTCATTTGAATATAATGGCAAGGGCATTCTTTTGAACACAAGCCGCATCCCTTGCAGAAATCGTAGTCAAATTCGTAGAGTCCGGTGGTTTTCGACTTTTTAACGGCATTGTCGGGGCAATACATATAACAGTTGCCGCAATTGAAACAGAGCCCGCAGCTGAAGCATCGTTGGGCCTCAGCGAGAATATCATCCCGGTCAAAGGGCGGATAAACCTCTTTAAACCCCTTGAGTCTCATGTGGATTGACCTGGCCTCCTTCTCATATCGCTTGACCGGCTGATAGTAATAGGTATTCAATTCCCTTGAGAAGACCACGGGCGGCTGTGCCAATTCACTTTCAACATCTCCTTCGATGTAATCTTCGATTGCGGAAGCAGCACGCATTCCCTGACCAATGGCCAAAGAGACCGTTTCCAGACCTGCCACGGCATCGCCACCGGCGAAGACCCCCTCTATACTGGTCATCAAATATTCATTGGTGTAAATCCATTTTTTATCTACGGTCTGAAGTTCGATTCCATCATAATCCACGGCTTGGCCGGTGGCCATAATGACGGTGTCCGCGGGAATGAAGGCCTCTGATCCGGAAATGGGAACCGGTCTGGCCCGGCCGCTGGCGTCGGGTTCTTTGAGTTCCATTTGTACGCACAAAAGGCCGACCACCCGCCCTTCATCCGTGATTAATTTCGTCGGGTTGGTGTGATACCGGAACATGATGCGTTCTTCCATGGCTTCATCGATTTCGGCGGTAATGGCAGGCATTTCCATTCGTGTTCGTCGGTAAACAACACTGACGTTTGCGCCCAGACGCTTGGCAACACGGGCACAGTCCATTGCGGTATTGCCGCCGCCGATAACCACCACATCATTTCCGACCTCTACCCATTTGCCGGTGTTGACCAGTTTTAAAAATTCAACGCCGGTAAAAACATTTCCTGCGTCTTTGCCCGGGACGTCGATCGACACACCCTGTTGGGCACCGACCCCCAGAAATACCGCATCATATTCATGGCGCAATTGATCCAATGGAATGTTGACCCCGACTTTGACATTGCACTCCAACTCAACGCCCAGACGGAGAATATTGTCGATTTCCTGTTTCAAAATATAGTTCGGCTGGCGGTAGGATGGAATCCCGTATCGCATCATGCCACCGGGCTCGCCCTTTGCCTCGAATATCTTCACCTGAAACCCTCTTTTGGCCAAATGAAAGGCGCAGGAAAGTCCGGCAGGACCGGAGCCGATGACCGCCACTTTTTCTTTTCTCGTATCAATGAGTTTTTTATGTCGCAGGTTATTCTCCAGACCGTAATCACCGACAGCGCGCTCTGCACAATTGATTGCCAGAGGTTCGTCGAAATCCCGTCGATTACATCCAGCTTCACAGGGATGGGGGCAAACCCTGCCGCAGACAGCCGGGAAAGGATTGGTGCGGGTCAAGATATGCCACGCCTGTTCATAGTCTTTCTTTTCCGCAAGAACCCTGAGAAAGCCCCGGATGTCATTTCCGGCAGGACAAGCATGATTGCATGGCGGTGTATGCGTAATATTGATGGGCATCAGGGTCCGCCATGAACCGGTTTTATAAGGGACTACTTTGCGTAAATCCAGAACCAATCCTAAAGGTAGTTTTTCCATTATAAATTAAACCTCTCTATATTATGGTTGGCGATTTTTTGAATTTCGGCGATGGTTTCCGGAGATCCGCCTTTTTTGAACAGATGGCTGAAACGGCCCTGCAATTTGAGATACTCTTCCACCGGAACCTTGACCCGAATTTTTCTTGCATTGGTCACCTTGCCGTCAATGATTTCGTATACTGGAAATAGGCCGGTGTCTTTTGCAAGACGGCAGATCTGTACGGTGAGTTCTCCGTGATGGCCCCAGCCCAGAGGGCAGGGTGCCAGAATGTGAATGTATTTGGGTCCCTCAATGGAAAGAGCGGTCTTTACCTTGCGTTGCAGGTCTCGAAAATCATCCACCGTGGCGGTGGCCACATAGGGGATACCGTGATCAGCGGCAATCAACGGTAGATTTTTTTTCCGGGTTGTGTTGCCCATGGGCGTTGTGGTGGTTCTGGCTCCGAACGGGGTAAAGCTGGAACGCTGAACGCCGGTATTCATGTAAGCTTCATTATCGTAGCATACATAGAGCACATTGTGACCCCGTTCAAACATGCCGCTGATGCTCTGGAATCCGATGTCGGCAGTACTGCCGTCACCCCCCTGAGCGATGATGTTGACCGGACCTTTCTTCAGGGCTTTGTAAGCGGCTTCCACGCCCGAGGCAACCGCCGATGCATTTTCAAAAAGGCTGTGCAAAAAAGGAATGCGCCAGGCCGGATCAGGATAGGGTGAACTGAAAACTTCCAGACAGCCCGTGGCAACACAGGCAATGGTATTTTCACCGGAGGCATCCTGCACCAGACGGGCGGCCAGAGCCTGACCGCAGCCGCCACACGCGCGGTGTCCGCTGGAAAATAAGTCCTTTTTTTCTATTTTGTTGAGTTCCTCAGCGCTTTGATTCATAATTATAAATCCTTCTCAGATATCAATTCTTTTTTGAGGCCTAAAAATTCCAATTCCACCGGTTCTTTTTCGACCTTTTCCACCATGTATCGCAGGTCATTCTTCGTAATGTTCCGGCCGCCCAATCCTGCGATAAAGCTGCTGATATTACGATCTTTTTTCTCGGCACGGGGAAACGACCAGCGCACATCGCTGGCCAGAATCCCGCCCCTTCCCAAGGAAATCGATTTTTCGACCACAACAATGTTCATTTTGTCTTTCAGCGTATTGTAAATTTCTTTCCGCGGAAACGGACGGTAGGAGCAGATTTGCAGAAGTCCGACCTTTTTGCCTTCTTCTTCAAGCTGATCGATGAGATCCTTAATCGTTCCGACTAAAGAACCCATTGAAATGACAACCACATCGGCGTCTTTCAATTTATAGGTTTTGATGAATCCGCCGCTGTCTCTCCCGAAGGCTTTTGCAAAATCTCCGCTGACTTTCTTGATGGTTGCTTCGGATTTTTCCATGGCACGGTGCAAAATATATCGGGTCTCCATATAAAAACGAGGATCTGCAAAGAGACCGATACCTCTGGGCCAACGGGGGTCCACGATATTTGTCGGCCGAAACGGCGGCAAAAAGCTGTCGACTTCTTTTTGGCCCGGGACATCCACCGGTTCAAACGCGTGGGTCAGAATAAATCCGTCCATGCAAACCATCACCGGCAAATGGGTTTCTTCCGCAATTTTAAAGGCCTGGATATGCAAATCGGCTGCTTCCTGGTTGTCCTCGGCATGAAGTTGGATCCAACCGGCATCCCTTAAGGCCATGGAATCCTGCTGATCGTTCCAGATACTCAGCGGTGCCGATATGGCTCTGTTTGCAATGGTAAACACAATGGGAAGACGCATTCCCGCAATACAGTATATTACCTCACTCATGAGCAGCAACCCCTGGGATGTTGTCGCCGAATAGGCACGGGCACCGGCAGCACTTGCTCCCAACACCACAGAGGCAGCGGAAAATTCGCTTTCCACGTTTACATATTCAGCGTCCAGGTCGCCCCGTCCGACAATACTGGCCAGTTCTTCCACGATATGCGTTTGGGGCGTAATCGGATAGGCGGAGATGACATTTGGGCGGCACTTGGCCACCGTTTCCGCAACAGCATAAGATCCTTCAATTTGTTTAAGCATGAACCTACCTCTTTTGCATGATTTCACGGGCCCGTTCAAGGGCGGCCACATTGTTTTCACCCACCCTGCCGGGGAATTTTCCCATAATTGCTTCCTGGACGGCATCCAGACTCACCAGTCCGGTAATCGTACAAAATGCACCAATCATAATTGCATTCGGTATGGGCCTGCCGATGATTTCCAGCGCGATTTCCGTAGCAGGAATGGTTTCCACCTTTGCGGTTGTTTTAAGTTGTAATTCTTCGGGTTTTTTTTCTGAATTGATCAGTATTAAACCATCCGGCTTAAGTCCATCCAGAACAGGTACTGATCCGATCAGGTTGGAATCCTGGACGATCAGATAATCCGGGTTTTGCACGTCTTCACGTGTTCGGATTTTCTTGTCATCGATTCTAACAAAAGCCATGACAGGTGCGCCGACCCGTTCAGCGCCAAAAGAAGGGAAGGCCTGTGAAAATTTACCGTCTTTGAATGCTGCAATCGACAAAAGCTCTGCCGCCGCCACATTCCCCTGTCCGCCTCGACCATGTATTCTAATTTCGATCATATTTTTCACCTTAATATCAAGTGCTGCTTGGGTGTATCATAAACGATCTGCGATGTAATTTTTACGGATTTGTTGTTGAGACGATCCAAATCGAATTGTTTTGCTACGGTATTTCATCCTAGCATATAAATTTATCACTGCCAGCATGTCAATAAAAAAAGACTAATAAATAATATTTTATTCTACAAAATGTCAATAGCCATTTTGCCATGATGGGCAATAATTTTCCGGTTTTTGTGCGGTATCGAAGTTGTTGAAACTCAAGAGTGCGAAGGCACTCCGCAAACACGCCCGAAATGTATCGCACGAGCGGGCAGGTATCGTTGCACGAGAAAGCTCACCTCCGTCCGCATGTACAAAATAGAATCCCTTTACAAGCGGTCTTAAAGGATTTTTTTATAAAACACCTTAAACCTGTTGAGGCTTTCGGGAAGTACGTTCACGCCGATTCCTGGTCCTTTGGGAATTTCTATGAAACCATCCGGTTGCAGAACCACCGGTTTGTCAACGATATCCTCATTAAAATATCGGGCGGTTTCAGAGGTGTCACCTGGGAGGACAAAACCCGGAAGGGTTTGAAGATGAATATTGAAAGCTCTGCCGATTCCGGTTTCCAGCATGCCGCCCGACCATGCCTTTATATTGTTTTCCATACAATGGGCCTGAATTTTGTTAGATGTTGTCATGCCGCCCACGCGTCCCTGCTTAATGTTGATGATCCGGCAGCTGCCCATTTCAACCGCGGTTTTTGCATCATTGAGACTTTTGATGGATTCGTCCAGACAGACGGGCGTATGGATCTGTTTTTGCAGTAGCGCGTGAAAATAGATGTCATCATGACTCAAAGGCTGTTCGATCATCATGAGATTAAATGCATCCATCCGTTTTAAAACAGGCAGGTCTTCAATGGTGTAGTCGCTGTTGGCATCGACCATGAGGTTGATACTCGGGAATGCGCTCCGAACCATTTGCAGAATTTCAATATCCTTGTCTTTTTTTATTTTTATCTTGATTCTGTGGTATTTTTTGTCGCATGCGTTTTGAATCGATTCAAGAAGGTCTTCGATATCCTCCTGGATTCCGATACTGATTCCGGACATGATTTTTTTGGATTGACCGCCGATAAGCTCGAACAGCGGGATTTCATATTTTCTGGCCAGAAGATCCATAAGGGCATTTTCGACTGCGGCTTTGGCCATATGGTGGCCTCGGATTTTTTCAAATTGTTGGAGAACCTCCTCGATGGTAAAATTGTTCGTGGCCGTTAGAATAGAGATTAAAAAATCTTGTATAATATGAGACGCTGTTGCATTGGTTTCATAACAGTAGTACGGGTCGGGAGAGGTGACGCATTCCCCCCATCCGCAAACATCATCCGAAATAATTTTGAGCAGTAACGCCTCTCTGTGAGTCTGGATGGAAAAACTGGTTTCAAACGGTTTGACCAGCGGTATCCGGACGACAAACATTTCCACCGAATCGATCTTCCGTATTTTTTTCACCGGTGTTTCATCTCCACAATTTATAAAAAACCCTATTTTTGTCTTTTGAAAACACGATTTCCCTTGCAACATACCCGCGTCGAAACGCCGTTTCAAAATGATGTCGCGTTTTCCTTCGCCATTCGATTGCTTGGTTTAAATTGGTTTCTTTTAATGACCGTATGTTTCCGGGAATTTCGATATAGGCTGTGTCTTCTGTAAAATATTCCAGGTTTTTCGCTGGGATATCCTCCAGAATCGGAGGTTCTTTTCGCGTCATCTTTCTAATGACCCGGTCTGAATTCAGGTTCCAGGTTGCGATCAGCCTGTCTGTGGGAAGCCCTTTGTGAAGCCCGCTTTCCCCAGGTCCGTATATATCGTTTTCATATTCTTCACTGATGATGCCGAGTCTGTGAATATTGAAAAAAGCGTTCATGGATTCGAGAGGATCAAAATTCCAACGAATGATCTCATATCCCATTTTTAAAACTTCCTCTCTTTGGGCTTTCTTAAGCAAAAAACCGAATCCTTGTTTCTGATGTTCTTGACGAACCCCGGTCATGTGGGAATAGATAAAGTGTTCCCCTTTCCACTTGCCGATGATTGCATAGGTAAATCCCTCCAATTTGCCATTGAAATAAAGTCCCTGAACAAGACCGCCATATTTTTGTACGCGTGTCATCAAATGATGGGGTTCGATATCCCAATCAACAAATCCCCAGGCACTTTTTTGGATTTCCGGTATTTTTTTAAAATCTTCTATTTCTGTTATTGTTTTAACTTCAAGCATTTTTATCTCCTGAACAGGCAAACATTGACAATTTTACCACTCAAGTTTCGCATTCAAAATTTTCATTTTCTTTAAATTTATCATTAAACTTTTTTTGTCAAACAAATCATGGATGCGGCACCCCAAAGTACAATCCTTCACACCATACGGATAATAAAAAATGAATATCGACTCTATTTCCAAAAAGGGTAACTGTTTAGATCTTTGAAACAAATCTTTTTTTAGGAAGCTTCAGGTTTGCTTAAATTTTTACTGGAAGCTGTTTGAGTAGATTACGGCCCGTTATGAAAAAACCATTACGGATTAGATTGAATGCGATCATGGGGTCATTAAAC
>Ga0210105_1000115_pt1 | contig 11566 bp, 9 predicted proteins | sample RushSE_TuleC_D2_FD_185569 | JGI IMG/M metagenome (GOLD analysis project Ga0210105, IMG submission 185569) | Wetland microbial communities from San Francisco Bay, California, USA, that impact long-term carbon sequestration - RushSE_TuleC_D2 (SPAdes) | ecosystem: Environmental > Aquatic > Marine >... | reverse complement strand
GTCGAGCACCGTGGGGGTGGGAGCACGGGGCCCGGAAGTCACTCCCGTCCTCATCCCGTCATCCGTCGACTTCTACCCGTCTCCAAGACCGAGCGACCCGCAGTTGCCTCGCGTCCCCCAGGAGGCGAGCGTGGGAGCTCCCGCGCGGACAGTTACCGAACACCGCGAGGTTCCGCGGGGTTCATATAAGACTACCGAAGTCTTCTTGGTGCCCCGGTCGTCCCCGGCCGTCGTCGCCTCCCTGGATGCTAAGACCAGGATCCTTGACAGCACCTCGCAGCGACAGCCAGGATCACCGACTCCCGCCGAGGTGTTCCCGTGAGCGTGGCCTCCGTGAACGTAGTAGTACCGTCGAGCGGTGAGGGTCCCGCAGCCGACGTGTCCGTCCTGACCGGAAACAAGACGGTCCTGCTCTCGGGGAGGTTCACCGGCTCGTACAGCCTGCTGGCCAGCCACGACGGAACCAGCTACGTACCCGTCCTCCTCTTCAACACGGGTGGTACCGAGACCGTAGAACAGACGATCCCGGGTGCCTTCCGATTCTTCCGTCTGCGGGTCAACAACGTCGACACGGTTGCCTTGAGCTCCGTGACCTGCTCGGTGTCGGGTACCAGCGGACTCGCCACCAACTACTTCGGCGCCGTCGCCTCGCTCGCCGAGGGCGACACCGGGCTCGGACCCGTCGTCGACACGGCGGCCATCATACCGCCAACGGGAGCGGAGGACGACATCTGCTTCATCTGCCGAGGTCGCTTCCGCGGCCTGCTCGACGTCATGGGGAGCATCGACGGCTTGAACTTCAACCCCATCGGTTCGTTCCGGGTGGACACGGTGCCGGCCGGAGCTCCCGACGCCTACGAGTTTCCCGTCCTCGGCTCCCTCGACAAGGTCCGTTACGTGCGGACACTCGTGGACGGCGTCGTCTCCTCTGGAGGAGTGGTCGTCACCATCGGCGGAAGCGTCCCGTACGTCACGGTCGGTCCAACCGGCCCCACTGGCCCCACGGGTCCCACTGGACCCACTGGACCAACGGGGCCGACAGGACCAGCCGGAGCAGACGGTGCCACGGGTCCCACGGGTCCGACGGGTCCGACAGGGCCAGCCGGAGCGGACGGTGCCACGGGTCCCACGGGTCCGACGGGTCCGACAGGTCCGACCGGACCCACGGGTCCCACCGGCCCCACCGGCCCCACCGGTCCGACGGGGCCCTCGACGCTGGTGCTCCGAACCGTATACACCAGCGGTTCGGGGACCCACACGTTCCAGCCCGGCATCGGGAGGGCAGAAGTCTGCGGCCTCGCCGGTGGTGGAGGTGGTGGTGGCTGCGGAGACGGCGCTACGCCTGGAGGCGGTGGCGGAGGCGCCTCGGGTGGTTATTTCCGAGCGTCGCTGACCGCGGCCCTCACGTCGATGACCTACTCCGTCGGGGCCGGCGGTGCCGGGGGAGCGCAGGCGACGTCGGGAAGTGCCGGGGGTGACACCGTCGTCGTCCACAACGCCGTGGCCTACACGGCCAAGGGTGGGCTGGGAGGCTTCCGGGGAAACGCCGTGAACAGTCCGGGAGGACACGCGGTGCTCGGTTCCGGGGGCTACGAAAACTGCTCCGGTTCTCCCGGCGAGTCCGGCTTCTACTTCGCGGCTCCCGCCGGCACGTTCCACGCGATCGGGGGTCTAGGTGGATCTACGTTCGGTGGTGGTGGGCGGGGAACGGGCAGCAGCAACCAGGCCGGCCACCCGGCCCTGAGTTGCGGAGGTGGTGGAGGAGGGGGCACGGGAAACAACGCCGCCTACGTAGGCGGTGATGGGGCGGGAGGAACCATCGTCGTCGAGGAGTACCTATAGGAGGAGAACCATGGCAGACGTCACCAACCCCGACCTCGTCGACGTCGTCGACGAGACAGACCTCACGAACCCCGACCCCAACGGGGGGACGGCCCTGTGGAGGCCGCGCGAGCTCGACGTCTTGTCGCCCGTCGCCGACCAGGGGTACCCCCCGGCCCCCGTCGACGCCGACGTCTTCCCGACGCCGGCCGAGGAGGTCGTCCAGGGCGTCGTCCCCCTGTACCCGTCCGACTCCGTTCCCGAACCCGACGCCGCGGAGATCTACGTCGACGAGCAGTCGCTGGGGAAGGGGAGCATGGTCCCCGTCGACCCGGGCGACCCGGCGGCCGGCTACGAGTTCCGCTCGCCCGGAGAGTTTATCGTGACGGGTCCCACACTGTCGATCCAGACGAACCGCACGGAGGTCACGGAGGTTGTCCTGACCGTGCTGGCCGTCTACGACGCCGACGACTTCCCGAACGCCCCCACCGCCGACACGACGAGGTTCTACCTCCGGGTCGCGACACCCCCGTCCCTCTCGTCCTACCACGTGTCTCTCCGCGGTCGACAGGTCGTGTTCGCCGACGACACCCTCACGGCGGCTGACCGGGGGGCCGCCAGGTTCGTGACCAACTTCGGCGACGACTTCGTCGTGGTCGCCCGGTACGACAACACCGTCGACAACGGCGACGTCGCCGACCTGACGGCCCCGTCGGCCGGCGACACCTTCGTCGTGGACGTGCAGAGGGAGGGGTCCGAGGACGTGAACACGACGGGGAACGCCCCCGCCGACGTGTACCTCACGCCGGAGCCTCCTGCGTTCCAGCCCAACCCGGCCCAGGACCTGCTCGACGAGGGCGACTTCTTCGTCAGTCAAGAACCGGCTTCCGACCCGATCATCACGTCGGGAACGCGAGTGCCCTCGGCCATCGAGGCCTACCCCGCCGAGCAGTACGTCGGGGGTCCGGGTCTCCCGGACAACGTCAACGTGTAAGACCCATACTTCAAAAAAGGAACCCCCATGAGTATCGCAACAGCCAGCGTCCCCGTCCCCGTCTCCGGCACAGGAGCCCTCGTCGACGTCTCCACCATGGTGGGTCCCAAGACCGTCGTGCTCTCGGGCAGGTTCCGCGGCCTCTACGACCTGCAGGTCAGCCACGACGACGTCAACTTCGTCTCGGTCCTCCAGTTCGACGCCGGGGGCGTCGAGGGTATCAAGCGGACCCTGGCCGGGGCCTTCAAGTCGGTGCGTCTCCGCGCCGTCACCCCCGACACGATCCCGGTCACCCCGGTGACCTGCACGATCTCCGGGGTGCTCCAGGCCACCGAGAACTCGTTCGGCGCGGTCGCGACGGTCGCCCCCGACTTCAGCGGCCTCACCCCGGTCGTCGACACCTCCGTCCTGTGGCCCCCCTCGGGCTCGGAGGAGGACACCTGCTTCATATGCACCGGAGGTTTCCAGGGACTCATCAGCGTCCTCGGGAGCGGCGACGGCCTCAACTTCAACCCCCTCGGCTCCTTCCGGGTCGACAGGGCCCCGGACGGCAGTCCAGCCCAGCTCAAGCTCCCCGTCGCGTACACGGGGGACACCGTCAGGTACGTGCGCCTCCAGGTCGAGGCCGTCGTCTCGAGCACCACGGTCGTCACGATGGGAGGGAGGGTCCCGTCAGCTTCGGGTGCGGGCCCCACGGGCCCCACGGGCCCCACGGGTCCCACGGGCCCCACGGGCCCCACGGGTCCCACGGGCCCCACGGGCCCCACGGGTCCGAGCAGCGTCGCCGACTACGACCTCGAAGACGTGGCCTACGTCTTCATGGACGGCGACGCCGGCAACGACGCCCAGGTGGGCTACATCGTCGACGCTCCGGGAACGGACTTCACCGCGCGCACCGCCGAGGTCGACGCCGTCAAGATCAAGACCACCTCCCGCCTCGAGGAGGTCCTGTGGACCTTCGGTGCCGGCCGCAAGGTGGTCGTCCTGTGGAAGCCCCGAGCGGGACGCGCCGCCTACGACCACGCCACCCCCGGGGACGGACTCGGCCGCAGGTGGCGACACCTCCAGTCGGGTTACTCGATGGTGATCGACCGGGGATCCGACCTGACCAACAGCCTCGCCGACCGGGCCCAGCTCGGTCTCGTCACGCCGGCCGGCCTCGGACCGTTCACGATCGCCAGCTTCGCCTACGGTCCGTTCGGGCACGTCATCACGACGAGCGCGCCCGTGCCGGTCGCCGCCGCGGACGTCGGCAAGTACCGCGCCAGGATCGTGTACGGAGGGGGAGCCGGCGCCACCGTCTACGCGGCCGGCTGCTGGGGCGAGCAGGTCGCCGCCCCCTCGCCCGACAAGATCACGGTGTGGACCGTCTTGGGACCTCCCCCCGCGCCCGGCGACCTCGTGTACCTGGAGCTCCCCGGCGTGGTCCTCAACTCGTTCGTCGAGGCGGAAGACATGGCGATCGTCCCCGTCCTCGGCGGAAACCCGTCCGGACTGGAGCTGGCCGGCATCGAGATAGGAGCGGGCCTAAACCAGCTCGGGGCCAACCTCGACGCCGCCGGCCACATCCCGATCTACTGCGACGTCGGGCTCGCGGCCACGGGGTACATATACGGCTCCGCTACGTTTCTCGGTATCTTCTCTGACGAGACCGGGACCCCCGTGTTGTTTGGCTCGTGCGGTCTGTACGCCGAGGAAGGGATCACGTCGTCGGAGGGCAACGTGCTCAACGTCGGCTACTCCTGGCTACGCGGAGAATCCGGCTCCGTCCTCAGCGCGAAGAAGATTGGTGTCTCATGCGTGAGCGCGAACCTCCTGACCATCCAGGGCTCGGCCGAGGCCTCTCTCTCGTTGTTGTCCGTGATGTTCGGTCGCCTGCTGGTGGACGCCTCGAACGTCGTCGACCTGTCCAACCTGCGATGGGCCCTCGAGCTGTACCCCGCCGCCGAGGCCGGCGTCGTGGTCAACTACGGCCTGTTCGCCTCCCGGACGACCGTCCCGACCGTCAGCTTCGGAATTCTCGGGTACACGAGCCTATACGGTCCGGAGCCGTCGCTCCCCGGCGTCCTGCTCAACTACGGCACGTACGACGTGATCTTCTACCACGGCGACGCGGGCAGCCCCAGGATATCGGCGGGCACCGGCATCTTCCTCCGGTTCGACCCGAACGACGACGCGAAGTACGTCAGGTCCGACTGGGCCGACCTGAGGGTGACGGGCTTCCAGATCGACGGCATGCAGAAGGTGGTCAGCAGGGTCGTGGGAGCCGGCTACCTCGACGACGTCCTGCTCTGCCCGCGCGGGAAGGTTATGCAGAGGTTCATCGACGAGGGCAGCTCGACGATCCCGGTAGGCAGCGTCGTGGGATACAACGACTACCTGGGAAGTCGATACGCCGACTCCGCGTGGACCCCGGGGGCCCTCGGGGTAGCGCTGACCCCGTCGCCCGTCGGGGTCGACATCACCACCCCCTACTTCATCGTGGGCGACGACTCCATGATGATCCTGTTATTGCCGGGCACGTTCCCCGGAACGGGCACCGTGGTCTACCTCGGGGGAGCGTCCCCCGGGCTGCCCGACCCGACATCGTCCGTCATGCTCGGCACCGTGCTGCCCGTCGGTCCGGCCGACGACACCTACGTGGCCGTGGCGTGGCAGCCGTACTTCGCGTCCCTCACCCAACGGGCTGCCAACGACGTGTCGTCGACCAACGACACCGACTGGCTGTCGTTCGGCGCGTACCCCATGCGCCTCAACCCGGGCCGCTACCGGATCGAGGCGCAGGTCTTGTACTCGGCCAACGCGGCCGGGGGCATCGAGCTCGTCTTCACGACGGGAGGAGGGCTCGCCGCCACCATGCTGATGATGATCGGGGAGGGGGTGGAGATCACCCCTAGCCTGGGCATCGTCACGGAAGAGACCCTCACCCTGAACATCGCCTTCGGGGCCGTCGCGGGTCCCACCCTCGGGGTCGTGAAGGTCAGCGGGACGCTCATCGTGACGTCCCGGGGAGACCTGGACCTGTACTTCCGCCAGGACACGACCAACGCGAGCGCCACCCGGGTGTTCGCCGAGTCGTACTTCCAGGCGATACCTATTTGACAAGCCGGAAGACCGGAAGTAGTCTCTGAGGAAAGCGGCTCGGGTGGTCTCTCCGCTCCACGTCATCCTGCCGAGGGGACGCCACCGGGTTCACACGCCGACACCAGTTTACCTCGCTCTGTTCGAAAGGAGAGCTCATGTCAGACGTGACCAACCCGGGACTCGTGAACGTGGCCGACCAGGGCGACGGGCCGCTCGTCGTGGACCAACCCGTCGTCGTCGGGCCGACCCAGGTGGCCGGCACGACCGTCCGGGGCGGGACCTACTCGCCGCTGTCGCCCGACGTCGAGGACGTCACCCAGAACAACGTGCGCGGCCAGACCTACGGTCAGGGCGACCCGACCAACGTCTTCGTGTAGAACAATGACTGCCTACTCTGACTCTGACGTCGTCTTCGTTGTTTCGTCACGTCTGACGAAACGACGCTTCACCAATTTCAAGAAAGCGCTCGCCCTGGCAAGTACCCAGGCGTTCGACAGCGAAAAGACGACATCGGTGTTCGTCTATGACAAGAAAGTAAACATAGACGTCGTCGAACCCATCGCAGTCATCTACGTCAAGGTCACCCACTCCCTGTGGAGGTAACGTGACTCCCCTCGCCCTCGTACCCGCCGCCGTCTTCTCCTTCCTTGGGGGGATCTCCCTGGGAAAGTCGCGGCGGGGACTGTCGATGCTGCCCCCCGACCGGGGCAGCCCCCTGCCGGGCGTGTCTCGCGGAGGGTGGGTGCGGTTCGTGCGGGTCATGGTCGTGTCCCCGAAGCAGGCGGTGACGTCCCGGGGAAGGATGGGGTACTTCGGCCTCGACGCCCGCCGCCTCGCCGACGTCGGGTTCATGCGCGGCGCCCGCAAGGCGACGGTGGGCGCGGAGACGGGTGTTTGGACTGGCGAGTGGGTCTCGCCCCTGACGCTCGAGGGTTTTCTCGGCAGCTCCCCCGCACAGCACGAGGCCCTCGCCCGCTCGGCTCGCCGGCTCGCTCCCAGGGTCGCCCGACACGTCGGGACGGTGATCGACGGACGGAAGGCGAGTCTGTCGGGACTGCTGGCCGCCGGGCACCTGGCCGGCGAGACGGGGATCGAGAGCTGGGTCAGAGACCCAGCCGTCCGCACGAAGTTCCGGGCCACCACGGCCAACTTTCACAGGGCCAACGAGATCTTCTGAGGAGCAGCAAGAGTGTCAACTCAAGAAATCGACGAGCTCAAGGACATGTTCGGGAAACTGGACCAGAAGCTGGAGATCATCCGGCGCTCGCTCAAGAAGTGCCAGCAGCGCTGCCACGTGGATAACCCACCGGGCAGATGGCGCGGGCTAGGCCGGGCGCTCCTGGCCATGTTCAAACCAACACACGAGATGACCATGGAGGAAGCCGATGCCGAAGCTTGAGATACTGGGACGCGACGAGATTCTCGGCCGCTTCGGCGTCGTGGGGGCGGAGCTCCCAGACGTCGACCTGGAGGCCTTCGTAGGGCGCGAGGAGATCCTGGGGCGCTGCGGGAGAGATCTACCCGACGTAGACCTGGAGGCCTTCGTCGGGTTCGAAGAGATCCTGGGACGAGAAGAAATCCTGGGGGACGACGCCGGCTCGGAAGAGATCCTGGGCCGCGAGGAGATCGTGGGGGCCGACGAGCTGGGCGACCTCGACCTGGAGGCCTTCGTCGGCCGCGAGGAGATCCTGGGACGCTGCGGGAGAGATCTTCCCGACGTAGAGCTCGACGCCTTCGTCGGGGGCAGGGGGAGACGCCGAGGCCGGCGTCCAAAAGACTTGTCGAAGATCGTCGCCAAGCTTCGGAACAAGCTCGCCTCCTTGAAGAGCTCAGGCGACGCGAGTGACGAGACCAGGGCGAAGATCGCCCGCGTCCAGAAGCTGCTGGGCAGGTTCACCGCCATCCGGGCCAGGTCGTCCACCAGCGGCTACGACGGGAAGTGGCAGTTCACGGGCGACTCCCCCGTCGTCGACGGCCTGCCCCACCCGGACCCCCTCTCGGCCGAGCAGAAGGAAGATCTCCGGGTCTACCTCCGCCACCTCGCCCCCCTCGGAACATCGCAGGAGGCCGACCACCGGCGCATGACCGACCAACTTCGCCAGAAGTACGAGGAGGTCAAGACGCGCGCCCGAGCCGGAGATCACAAGGCCATGAAAGAGTGGCAGATCCTCGTGCGGTGGACCAACAAGCTCCAGCAGGAAGCCCTCAAGAACGACCCGGGCTCCCTGCTGAACCTGCGGCAGGTCAGCCGCGCCAACCTCTTCGCCCCCCGCTTCAGGGTGGCGTCGTAAGACCATGGCGAGGGACCTCGTACTCGGCAAGACCCGGCGCAACTGGGCGCGCGGGTCGGTCGTCGCCCTCACCCGGACGTCCGGCTCGGAATCGCCCAAGCTGACGGAGGCCGAGATCTCGATGCTCGCCGAGCTCGCGGCCACGAAGGTGCGGGCCACCGCGGGAGACAAGAAGGCGCGGAAGAAGATGAGGCAGCTCTCGGACCGCTTCACCAGCCTCAAGAAGAAGGCCGGTCGCGGAGACGACTCCGCCGCGCGCACCCTGCGAGTCCTGCGGGAGAGCGGCATCTTCCAGCCCGTCCAGACCATCACCATGGGAGCCGACAACCAGATCTCGAACAAGACCTACCGGGTAGCAGTGCTCAGGCAGGCCCGCCGGCTGTCCAAGATGACGAAACCCACCACCCTCGACTTCTACCGGGCGAAGTCGGCCGTCGACGGTGCCATGAGGCAGGCCGGCATCTCGCTCTTCCTGCCCGGATCGCGAAGCGCCCGGGCCACCTACTGAGGACACACCACCATGAGCGACAAACTTCACCTCGCCACGGACGACCTCGAAGAACGCGACCCCCTCGACGACGGCCTCGTGGCCGTGCTCACCCCGGAGGACGCGGACCTCGCCGACGACGTCGAGGACGACGACGCCTTCCAGGCTCTCCAGGAGGACCTCTCTCCCGGGGAAGCCGCGCGGACGCTCGAAGACATGCGGCCCCTCGACGACGAGGAGGTTGAGATCTTCGAGGAGAACCCGAAGCTCCTGGGCATGAGGAGAGTCGACGACGCCGAGGAGGCGCAGTGGCTCCGGGGACGCATCAAAGACGGGTACACGGCAATGGACGAAGTGCTAGACGACGCTGTATTTGGAGACGCCATGAACAAGGAAGAACAACTCGAACGACTCGGACTCGACACCGACCTCGGCTGGGGCATCCCCGGCCTCTCCTCCCTGAAGAAGCTAGCCAAGGGAGCGGCCAAAGCCGTCGGCAAGACCGCCCGCGGCGTCTACCGCGGCGGCAAGAGGGGGCTGCGCGGCGGCTTCCGCTACGCCAAGCGCGGGGTGAGGACCCCCTTCACGGCCGCCAAGTGGGCCGGCAAGAAGGTCACCAGGTCGCTCATGAAGTTCGTTCCCGGCCGAGACGCGGGCAAGGCGAAGCTCGTTCGCGGCCTCAACCAGAAGTTGGTCCGGGGCCACGCCAACTGGCTCGCCGCCCAAGACAAGCGAGCGGGACGCGCGACGAAGTCGTTCTCCGCGTACCTGACGGCGTCGAAACCCTGGGCCAAGTTGAAGATCGCGCAGGGCGGCCTCCCCACGAAGTTCGTCGTGAGCGGTGCGGACGTGCTCGGGGCCGACATCATGGGAGCCGACGTCATGGGCGTCTGGTGGAACCCCTTCACCTGGTTCCAGCAGAAGGCCAAGGTCATCGAGCAGCAGGCCTCCCCCGAAATGATGCAGGATCCTTACGGCCAGCCCTCGGCCTACCCCCAGGAAGCCTACCCCCAGGAGGCCTACCCCCAGGAAGCCTACCCCCAGGAGGCCTACCCCCAGGAGGCCTATCCCCAGGAAGCCTATCCCCAGGAAGCCTACCCCCAGGAAGAGTATCCCCAGGAAGACTACGCGTACGGGGACGTCTCGGCCGGGATCTCGGGCGACGACTCCCTCGGCGGCGTGACCGAGGAGATCTTGGCCGGCGTCTCCCGGTCGAAACCGAAGGCGAAGAAGGCGGTCCAGCCGAGCACCCGCGAGCAGCAGCTCGTCGAGGTCGCCGTCTCCAAGCTCAGGCAGGGACAGCCGCTGTCGGCCGGGGAGCTCGGAGTCCTCGCCACCCTGGCCAAGGCCGGCAACGCCGACGCCAAGAAGATCTACGCCAAGCTCATGAAGGAGGGCTCGGCCATGAGCGGCGAGGAAGTCGGTGCCTGGATGCACATGCTCAACCCCCTCTACTGGTGGAGGGGCAAGGACTACCGCTCGATGAAGGACAAGGAGATCGAGGCCTGGAAGAAAAACAAGGACCTGCGCGAAGACCTCGAGAAGAGGCAGATCGTGCTCAAGCAGGCCGAGAAGGCCAGGTCAGCGGCCGAGGCGGTCCAGCAGGCCAAAGACCAGGCCACCGCCACCGAGGCCCAGCTCAAGGCCATCAAGGCCTCCCTCGCGGGCCTGCTGCCCGGCGAAGAAGTGGCCGGGACCTTCGTCGGTCACGAGAAGCCCACGCCGGTCGACGACGTCGTCCGCAAGGGTCTCGCCAAGCTCGGCAAGCTCGACCGCGCCAAGTCCCTCTACGCCAAGATCGCGAAGGGCTCGCCCTTGAGCAAGGACGAGCTCAAAGAAGCCAGTGAGATCGCCCGCGCCCTCCACAAGATCAAGGTCGTGCACGGCGACCTGTGGAAGAAGACCCCGCCCGAGCTCGCCATGATGCACGGTGCTTTCGTCGGGGCCTGCCTCGGAGCCCGAGTCGACGCCGCGAGGAAGCGCAACCAGCGCAACGGCAAGGTGGCCTTCGCCCTGCAAAAGAAGATCGCAGCCGGCGAGAAGCTAACCGACGAGGAGAAGAAGATTCTCGTCGCCATGCTCGCCGACAGCTCGAAGCTCCGCGAGGTCGTCCGCTCGTTTACCTCGGGGGCCGTCCTCAAGAACCTCGACAACGCCGTCGGCCTGCGCCGGGCAGCGTTCGTGGGGGCCGCCCGGTCCATGACCCCGGTCGAGCGAAAGATGATCGCCACCATCGTCAAGCTCGCCAAGGCAGGCAACCCCCGCGCCCAGAAGGGACTCGCCGAGCTCAAGAAGACGGGCCTCGTGGCGGGCGGCGACGTCGTCGGCTGGGACGAGCTGGGATTCTCCATCCCCGGCCTCTCCTCGCTCAAGAAGGTGTTCAAGTACGCCACCGCCCCCGTGTGGCTGCCCGCCTACGGCGCCTACAAGGGAGCCAAGTGGATCGGCAAGAAGACCGGGATCATCTCGAGCAAGAAGTCGGCCGAGCAGGTGCGACTCGCCAAGCTCCGGGCCGCCGCCAAGCGGCGAGCCGCCGCTCTGGCCAAGGCGCGCAAGTTCGACGCCGAGACCGAGGCAGAGCTCCGCGCCCAGGAGGCCATCGCCGCCGCCGCCGAGGCCGAGGCCGAGGCCGCCGACGCCGAGGCGCTGGCCCGCGAGGCCGCCATGCGCACGAAGGAAAAGGAGGCCGCCCCCGAGTTGTTCGACAACGACGAGGACTCCTCGGGAGAATTCGTCGGGAGCTGGGAGAGGTTTGTCGGGGCGGACGACCTGGAGGTGCTCGCCGAGGGTAAGGGCGAGCTCGACATGGTCGGCGACGACCTGGAGGTGCTCGCCGAGGGCAAGGGCGAGCTCGACATGGTCGGCGACGACCTGGAGGTGCTCGCCGAG
>Ga0210105_1000112_pt1 | contig 11690 bp, 10 predicted proteins | sample RushSE_TuleC_D2_FD_185569 | JGI IMG/M metagenome (GOLD analysis project Ga0210105, IMG submission 185569) | Wetland microbial communities from San Francisco Bay, California, USA, that impact long-term carbon sequestration - RushSE_TuleC_D2 (SPAdes) | ecosystem: Environmental > Aquatic > Marine >... | reverse complement strand
ACGTTAAAATACCTCCTGGATAATAATTCAAAACTTATCATCGCTTCACATTTGGGAAGGCCTAAAGGCAAGGTTGTACCTGAGATGAGTCTTGCTCCTGTATCAAAACGACTGGGAAGATTTTTAAAAAAAGAAGTTGTATTAGCAAAGGATTGTATCGGTCCTGAAGTAGAAGGACTGGTAAATAAAATGAAAAATGGCGATATGGTTCTTCTCGAGAATTTAAGGTTCCACGCCGAAGAACAAAAAAATGATGATGCCTTTGCTAAAAAACTGGCCGAACTGTGTGATGTTTTCATTAATGACGCTTTTGCCGTATCGCATCGTACCAATGCATCGGTTGTTGCCATAACCAGATACGCGCCGATATCGGGCGCTGGTTTTTTGCTTCAAAGGGAACTCGACTACTTTAAGAGGGCAATGGCCGATCCCCAGCGTCCTCTGGTTGCAATTGTGGGCGGAGCGAAAGTGTCAAGCAAAATCAGCGCGTTGGAGAACATGCTGAACCATGTTGACAAGTTCATTATCGGTGGTGCCATGGCAAATACTTTTCTGAAAAGTACCGGATGCAACATGGAAAATTCAATGGTAGAAATGGATCTCGTTGAAGTGGCTGGGTCGATCATAAAAAAAGCCTTTGAAAAAGGTATTAAGTTCTACCTCCCGGTGGATGCTGTAGCGGCAAGCCATTTCAATTCCAAAGCTGCAATTAAGACAGTACCGATACAGGAAATTCCCCAGGATTGGATGGCTCTGGACATCGGCCCTGCAACAACCCTGCTTTTTTCCGAGGTGCTGCATGATGCCAAAACAATTATCTGGAACGGTCCTATGGGTGTATTTGAGATGGATGCTTTCAGTCATGGGACCAGGGCCATTGTGCGCAGTGTGGCGAATTCCTATGCACTTTCAATTGTCGGCGGCGGCGATACGGACGTCGCTGTCCACAAAAGCGGTGAGACAGACAGGATCAGCTATATTTCCACCGGCGGCGGAGCATTTCTTGCGCTTCTGGAGGGAAAGACCCTTCCAGCTGTCGCTGCGCTCGAGGCATCCAGTAATTGAATTTGTCAAAACAATTAAAGCCCGCAAATAAAAATATTCATCGAATAGTGATTGCTGTTGTAGTTGTAGGTGTTCTTATTTGTCTGGGATTTATGTACAGATTATATTTGTGGCAAAAGACCATCTACCTTTATCACTTTCTTACGGACAAGGAGCAGATCGAAGCCTTTGTTTCTTCATTTGGTCATGGCGCGCCGCTTGTTTTTATTCTTATTCAAATTCTCCAGGTGCTTTTTGCGCCTTTTCCAGGCGAAGCCACTGGCTTTATCGGGGGGTTCTTATTCGGAACTGCAAAAGGATTTTTATATTCGAGTATCGGACTTACGACGGGATCGTTGATCAATTTTTCCATAGGACGTTTTATGGGAAAACGTTTTGTTCGGTCAATGATCCCTGAAAATCAACTGGACCGTTTGGATACAATTGTTAAACGACAAGGGGTCATTGTTCTGTTTGGCCTATTTATATTTCCGGGTTTTCCTAAAGATTACCTGTGCCTGTTCTTAGGAATAAGTGCTCTGCCCTTGAAGGTCTTCATCATTCTCACAGGGATCGGAAGAATGCCGGGAACATTGATGCTCAGCCTTCAAGGATCATACGTCTTCGAACAAAGATACGGTCTGTTTGCAATGATAATGGGATTATGCCTGATTATCATCTATTTTGCATATAAATATAGAGAGGCCATATATCAATGGATTGAAAGGATTAACGGAAAGCAATGATCGTAAGATGTTGACATTTAAATGAAATAATGCTATTTTTAGAAAAATAAAAAACAAATTCTTCCCTACAAAAAATACTTAAAGGAGAAGAGGGTGGCATTCTGGTCTGTAAGAGAAGAACTAAGTCAACAAAACCGGTTAAGGCGATCTTATTATGAAATGTTGCGGGATGAGCTAGATCAGCAAATGATTCAGTATGCCCTGATAGATTCCTATAATAAATTTCTTCAACAAAATACCCCCTATCCCTTCGTAGAAAAACGAGAGTTGAAACCTCGTGCACGAATTCCGGCTGTGGAATACGCATGCCAGAACACTTTGCTGGTAATTTTTATAGAGGATTCCATCCCAGCAATTCATAAAAAGTATATCCGTTTTTTTAGAACAAACAGGACCAACAAAGCCAATCTTCTTCGGTATGAGACCCTTCCACTGTCAAAACAATTCGATAGAAATCAAAAATATCTTGAATCTGCTCATTTCCATGATTTGTTAAAAGTGCTTCTTCCTGTGGATTATGCGCTCTTAATCCAGAGGGATCCGACCAGCAAAAAAAAGAATAGATACAGCCTTTCCCATTTTCATGTCAGAATCGACTGGCCAATTGCGGATGCTGCTGAGGATCTGGCCAGCAGCCTTCGATATATATCAAAGCATTTGTATGAAAAAGGAGATAAGTATGCAGTAGATGTGCAGAAAAAATTTTTTGAGTATTATTGCCTTCCTTTTGAAGTTGGCGGCAGAAGAACAGCTGCAATTGTAGCAGCACAATATTTTAAAAGAATCCCTTGTATTTCAACGATCTATGCCGGAAGCAGTGAATCAAGAGCGTTGATACGGATATCCGAGAGGGGGACTTCAAAATCGGTTCTGATAAAACTTGAGGATAGTGAATTGGAACAAATTGCAGCGGCCAATAATATCAAGGCGCGAACCTTTAATAAAAATTATGTGATAACCCGAGAAAAAACAAGCGGAATCTGTATTTTTCAGGCCACCTATTCTTTTACCAATCATGCCAGGCCGCCAGATGACGGGAAATTACGAGACATTAAACCTGACCTGAATTGGCTGTCCGTCGGGGGTCAGCATATTATGCCAAAACCGGGTATCTGGAAATATCCTCCGATTTCATTGAATCTCATCTATACCTAAAAGGCGATTCAAAACCACCCATTCGTTGGTTTTAGCCTTTAATAACGCGCTAAGGTCTTTGGATCAATCCATTTTTTTCATCATTGCGATTTCGTCACAATCCGGAAATTTGATACATACGATACAGTCCGCCCAGATTTTTAAGGGAAGCTCTGATCTGTCTATTCTGTGAAAGCCGAACCGCTCAAAAAAACCGGGTCGGTAAGTTAATGCAAACACTTTCAGTATGTTAAAGGAATTTGCTTCGGAAAGCACACTTTCGACAAGTTTTGAGCCGATTCGTTTTCTCAAATAGTCAGGATGTACCGCCAGGGATCGTATTTCAGCCAGATCCTCCCAGCAGAATTGTAATGCACAACAACCTAAAATGCGAGCGTCTTTGTCATCAACATAAACCGAAAAGTCCCTTACGTGATCATATAGGACGCTCAAAGGGCGCGGCAGAAGTTCTCCCTTGCGGCCATATTGCTGAAGCAGCGCATGAATGGCTTTTATATCCTTAATCGTGGCTTTTCGAATCATCCTCATCCTCATCATTTAACAATATTACATATTTCGGTTCTTTATTTTACCCATAATTGAAAGTCAACAGGCGATAAAATATTTTACTGAGATGATTTCGGTTCTGTGCCTTTCTTAAAAAGCGCCTTAACGGCATATGGATCGTTTTCGGATGCGAGCCGACCGGTTAATGGATTTATAGTCACTTTTACAACATCATCTGGAATATCAAAATACTGGAACGGTTTGTCGGATAGTGCCCGGCTCATAAATTCGATCCATATCGGCAGCGCTGCTTTAGCACCGGTTTCGCCTTTGGCGATCGTTGTAACCGTATCTTGGCCGACCCATACGCCGGTGGTGATTGAAGGGGAAAATCCGACAAAAAGAGCGTCTTTAAATTCGTTGGAAGTGCCTGTTTTCCCGGCAACAGGGTGATGAATAACCCTGGCTTTTTTGCCGGTACCTTCTTGAATTACGCTGCGGAGCATGTCTGTGACGATCGCGGCACTTGATCTGGACATAACCGCTTCTTTTTGAGGTTTTATACGCCACACTGGTCGACCGGTCCGGTCAATGACTTCCACCACACCGTAAGGTTCTATAAAATTTCCCTTATTTGGGAAAACCGAATACGCTGCGGTTAAATCAATCAATGAAACTTCCGAAGTGCCGAGGGCAAGTGAAAGATTCGGAGACAGGAAGGAATCAATGCCCAAAGTATGCCCGAATCTGGCTACTGAAGAAGGACCGAGAATTTCTATGAGTCTCACAGCCGGGATATTTTTTGAAAGCGCAAGTGCCATTCTAAGGGTCATTTCACCTGAGTACCCCCCGGAAAAATTTTGGGGTTGCCAGTCTTTTTTCTGGTTTCCGGACTTGAAGGACACCGGGGCGTCGAGAATGGTTTTACTTTGAGGAAAACCCTGTTCAATGGCATAGGCGTAAACAATGGTTTTAAAGGCGGATCCGGGTTGTCTTCTGCCGTTCGTTGCCCTGTTGAAAGGGCTTGTTGAAAAGTTCCTGCCTCCGATCATGGCAAGAATCCCCCCAGATTGAACATCCAGGGAAACCAATGCACATTGGGGGACAGGGTTTTTTATTTGGTGCCGTTTCATCCTGTTTTCAAGCGTAGAAAGTCCATTTTCCACAGCAAGTTCAGCGGTATTTTGCATGTTAAAGTCAAGCGTTGTAACAATAGTAAAACCGCCTTTATAGAGATTTGACGAGCCGATGGTATTTTCGAGGGATTTTTTTACATACTCAATAAAATAGGGCGCTTTGGCCCGATTTTTATTTTGTTTTACAAGATTCAAGGGGGCTTCTTTAGCCTGGTTAAAGGCAGTTTCAGTGATAATGCCTGTATGTTCCATCTGTTTTAAAACAATATTTCTTCGTTTTAGTGCAAGATCTTTATCGACTATGGGGGAGTAACGGGAAGGAGACTTGGGGAGGCCGGCCAAAAGGGCACATTCAGCCAAGTCTAAATCTTTCACAGGTTTGCCAAAAAATATCCTGGCGGCCGATTCAACACCATAAGCGCCGCTGCCAAAATATACCTGATTAAGGTAAAGCTCAAGAATTTCTTCCTTTGTATATCGTCGTTCTATCTGAAAAGCAAGAAACGCCTCCCTGACTTTTCGCAGTAATGTTTTTCGAGGTTCAAGAAAAAGCGTTTTTGCGAGCTGCTGCGTGATGGTACTGGCACCTTCAACGAACCCACCCGCCCTGATGTCTCGAATCACGGCCCTGAGAATTCCTTTCAGATCAATGCCGCTATGTTGGAAAAAATTTCTGTCTTCCGTAACAATCAGCGCTTTTTTTAAGTTGTCAGGTATAATTTTGAGTGGAACAGGATCCCTTTTCTCGATAAAAAGTTCTGCGAGAAGCACTTCATCAGCAGAGTAAATACGCGTAACGGAAGACGGCTTGAATGATTCAAGGCTTCGAATTTGTGGAAGATCATGGGTCAGGGCGACAAATAACCCCACCATACACCCGAAAATTGCACCAAAGAAAAAAAGAAGTAAAATCGCAATGTTTTTTTTGTTGAAATGAAATTCGGGCATATTTTTCCAGTTCGCTGGCTTAGTACATGTATTCGTAAATACGGTTACGTAATTATCGCTTGTTTTTTTTTATTCTATGTATGCAAAGTTAAAAGTGAACTAAAGTGCCTATTTATCCCGCATTCATCGGGGAAGTTATAAAAGGTAAATTTCAACTTTTTGCAAATGTCCGTATTGACGGTTGTTGATTAAAATTATAAAGAATGGTAACCGAATAGCGTATAACATTCTACCGGGTCTTTTTCCTCAAAGAAGATATGTTCAAAGGAAAATATAAATGACACATCATCAGCATGACCATGAGATAAAAGCCAATCTGTCGTTTGATGAAAAAATGATCAAAATGCTTGAACACTGGATAAAGCACAATGACGATCATGCGCAAACATACAGGGATTGGGCGCAAAAAGCAAAAGGGAAAAACAAGAGAAAAACCGCTTTATTGTTGGAAGATGCCGTCGAAATGACGCTTTCGATCAGCAAAAAGTTTGAAGCAGCAGTAAAACTTATTGATAAAGAATAGGTGGGAAGATGGATTATTTTTCAATTCCGATTCGGGCCGGGACACCTTTTTGGAAATAATGCTTAACCTCCTTCATCTCGGTCACCAGATCGGCCTTTTCGATGATTCGAGAATCCGCCCCCCTTCCAGTGATAACAAGTTCGATTTCTTCGGGTTTTTCAGTCATGATTTCCAGTATATCCTGCACAGATAGAAGCCCGAGCCCGGCAGCGACATTTGCTTCCTCCATGATGACGACATGGTGTTCACCCGCTAAGAGGATCGTTTTGATTCTTTCGATGCCCTTCCGGGCGGCTTCGATGTCTTGTGCGGAGGGTTTGCCTTTGATAAACCGGCCCTTTCCGAACTGTTCCACTGTTATCAAATCTTCAAACCTTTTGAGGGCTTTTAATTCGCTGTATTCGCCCATCTTGATGAACTGTCCGATAAAAACCTTAAGACCGGCGCCGGCTGCTCGTATTGACAGACCCAAAGCCGCCGTCGTTTTTCCTTTTCCGTTGCCGGTATACACCTGAATATAGCCCTTCATCACATTCCCTTTTAATCAATCCTTCTGATGAGATCGTTAATTGAACAATCCTTTTTTATTTCAACCAACACCTTGCTGCCCGGCTGGGCAAAAGCCAAAGGCGTCCCAAAGTGATCAAATATTGCACTGATTTTATTACGGCTTGCGGGTCCTTTTTTACCCAATATTTGAATTGTGTCGCCGTTAAAAATCTTGTTTCGCACATCGAGCTTTATAACGTGCTTTCCGGATTTGCCGATGACCCTTCCAACAAATGTATGACCGTGATTTCTGATAGTTTCATAGGTCGGGGATATTTGATCGGGGTCATTAAAATAAAAACCGGTGCAGTAACTTCTGTTACTTACAGCTTCAAGTTCGTAAAGCCAGCAGTCTTTAGCTTTATAGCCTTTTGAGTTCTCATAATATGCATCGATGGCTTCACGGTAAATTTTAACCACTGATGCCAGATAGTTAATGCTCCGCATTCGCCCTTCGATTTTCAGTGAAACGATACCCGTTTCAATCAGTTCGGGGATGTGTTCAATCATGCACAAATCCTTTGAACTGAACAGATAGCTTCCCCGATCATCTTCAGCCATGGGCATATATTGGCCGGGTCTGAATTCTTCCACCACGGCATACTTCCATCTGCAGGATTGAGTGCACATTCCCCGGTTACTGTCACGCTTCGCCATAAAACTGCTTAAAAGACACCTCCCCGAATATGCAATACACATTGAGCCGTGAGCAAAGGCCTCAATTTCCAGATCACAACCAAGGACGATTTCTCTGATTTCCTTTAAAGCCAACTCTCTCGCAATATTAATTCTTTTCACTCCAAGAGACTGCCAAAAAAGGGCACTGTTAAAGTTGGTTGTATTGGCTTGCGTACTTAAATGGATGGGAATTTGTGGAATAAGCTTGGATGCCGTCATGAATATTCCGGGATCCGCTACAATAAGGGCATCTATCCCGATGTCTCTTAATGAATAAAGATAATCTGAAATGGATTTTTGCTCGTTATTTTTTGAAAATATATTGCATGCCGCATAAACTTTCACGTTATGTTTGTGGGCATATTTGACTGCGTGTTGAAGTTCAACAAGGGTAAAATTTTGAGAAAAGTTTCTGAGACTGAATTCTTTACCTGCCAGATACACCGCGTCTGCACCATAGTGAATGGCAATCTCCAACTTCTCAAAATTACCTGCCGGCGCAAGGAGCTCCACTTTTTGCGGTGTTTTTATCATTTACAGATCTTATGTTTTCGAAAATGGAAGCTGTTCAGCGGTAAGGTCAGACAGATTTGGATACTGTTTGTCTTTTTCTGAAATAACCGGGTTTGTAACCGGCCATTCAATACCGATATCCGGATCAGACCAGATAATGCCGCCTTCATCATCCGGCGCATAAAAGTCTGAGCATTTGTAATAAAAATGTGCGATGTTACTCAGGACGCAAAAGCCGTGGGCAAAACCCTCCGGAATAAACATCTGATGTCTGTTTTCATCCGATAGGTGGGTGCCAATCCATCTGCCGAAGGTTAAAGATCCGGGTCTGAGGTCAACCGCAACATCAAAGATTTTGCCGGAAATGACCTGTACCAGTTTGGCCTGGGGATGTCTGATTTGGAAGTGAAGGCCTCTCACGGTGTTTTTAAAGGAACACGAAAGATTATCCTGGACAAATTTCGTTTTGATACCGGATTCAAAATATTTTCGCTGGTTATAGGTCTCCATAAAAAAGCCGCGTTTGTCGGTAAACGTTTTGGGCTCAATGATAAGGATTCCTTTTATGAATGTGGTGATGATGTTCACAGCATCCGTTTCTTATGAAAATTGACCTATCCGTTATTCTCGTCTTCCGTTTCAAGCTGTTTTTTAAGCTTAAATGATCGCTCAAGATATCCTTTAAGCTTTTTCTGTACTTTCCCATAAACAGTTGCTTCAGGATAGTTGCCATTTTCGTCGGGTATTCCTGCCGGGAAACCGGTTAATATTTCGATGCCTTCTTCAACTGTTGAGACTTGATAGATATGAAACGTTCCGCTCTTTACAGCATCTATGATCTCTTTTTTGAGCATTAAATTTTTAACATTGGCTTTGGGGATCATAACCCCTTGTTTGCCGGTCAGTCCCTTGGCTTTACAGACATCAAAAAAACCTTCAATCTTTTGATTCACACCGCCGATGGCCTGAATTTTTCCTTTTTGATTCACGGAACCGGTGACTGCAATTCCTTGATGAATAGGGGTATCAGAGAGGCTTGAGATAATGGCATAGAGCTCCGTTGATGAAGCACTGTCCCCGTCGATTCCGCCGTAACTCTGCTCAAAGGTGATACTGATGGATAAACTCAAAGGATAGTTTTGGGCAAAAGTCCGGCCCAAGTATCCGGAAAGAATCAGGACGCCCTTGTCGTGGGTTTTTCCGCTTAGCTTGGCTTCACGCTCAATGTTGATGACGCCTTGCTTCCCCATGTAGGTTTCGGCAGTGATACGGGAGGGACGTCCAAATGAGATGTCGCCGATTTGAAAAACAGCCAGTGCATTCACCTGGCCGGCTTCATCTCCTTCAACATCGATCATGATCGTATCATCCACATACGATTCATGAATTTTTTCCTCATACAGATTATACCGAAATCTGTATTCATTGAATGCCTTGATCACATCCTTGTCAGTGACCATCCGCGCGTTCCGTTTTCGAGACCAGTAATCGGCCTCTCTTAAAATTCCAATAATGGGCCCGAACCTGATGGAAAGTTTGTGCTTGTTGGATATATATTTTTCACCGTATTCTACGATGGCGGCAACACCTTTCGGTGTTAGCGGGAGAAGACTTTCCTCCTTGCAACTCCTGGCGATGAAACGGGCATATTTTTGAATGGTATCTTTATTTTTCACAACTTCATGATCAAAGTCTGCTCTCACCTTGAATATTTTATTGAACTTAGAATCATAGTTCTGGAGCAAATGGAACAGATGATAGCTACCCAATAAAATCACCTTGACTTCCAGTGGAATAGGTTCAGGACGCAATGAAGAGGTGCTAAACCCCATTCCAGCGGCCATATCTTCAATAAATAACAGTTTATTTTGAAGTGCCCGTTTCAGCGCTTCCCATACAAAAGGGTTCATGAGGATAGATTCGATTTCCATGATCAGATAACCGCCGTTGGCCCTCAATAGTGATCCAGCCTGAACCATGGAAAAGTCTGTGGTCACTGTTCCCATATAGGCCCTTTTTTCAATGTGGCCAAAAACATTTTTATAGGTGGGGTTTGTTTCAAATATAACCGGTGCGCCTTTTACGTCCTTTTGATCCACAAGCACATTGATTTGATAACGCAAAAAAGAGGGCTTTGCAGCTTGAAACATCATACCTTCGAAAGGTGGTTTTACTTCGTCAGGCGCGAGAAAATCCTGGACGTTTTCAAGGACATCGGCCTGTACTTCGTCCAGATAGGCCAAAATATCCTTGGATGTTTTGAATTCATCTCTAGTTAGGTCTATTCGCTGTTTTACAACAAACAGTGCGATTTCCTGAATTAGTTTTTCAATCTCCGAACCCATCGCCTGATTAATCTTGTTCATATCCCGAATTGTGGAATCGATTTCGGATTGTACCACGCTGATATTTTCTTCGATCTCAACCTGTTTTTCCTTTGGAAGGGCGAGAAATTCTTCCGGAGAGATCGGCTTTTCTTTCACAATGGGGATGGTTTGATATCCGGTTTTGGTTCTATTAATATGGATATTATGTTCAGTCGCAAATGCTTCGAGTTTTTTAAACATATCCTTCTGTTTTTCAGAATATTGTTTTTGGATTTCAGATTGTCTTTGATGATATGATTCATGCTCAAAGGCTTTGGGTAGCTCTCGTTTAAGATCGTCAATTAACTTGTTCATGATTTTGGAAAACCGTCCGGCTTTCCGTGTGGGAACGGAAATGGCCTTGGGACGATATTCATCCTTAAAATTGTTGACCATGCACCAGTCAACCGGTGAGGGTAATTTTTTGGCATGGCGGTTGACGATATCTGTGATAATGGTCGATTTTCCGGTACCTTCTATCCCCGTGACAAACATATTATATCCCGGACTTTTCATGTTCAGGCCAAATTCGATGGCCTGAACCGCTCGCTCTTGGCCGATGACCTCTTCCAAGGGATTGACTTCAGAGGTATTTTTAAATGAAAACATATTGGGGTCACATAAGGACCTAAGATCCGAAGGTTTCAATTCGCATTTCTTTTTCATCCGCTGCTCCTTTGGAAAGAAAATAAACTTAATGTCCGGTTTAATGGCGCATCAAAAAAGTTTTAGGGTATTAGTGCATTAAACGTTTAATTTGTCAATAGCTTAGCCCTTCGCTCCCCCTTATCTTCTTGACAAGATGTTGATTCATCGATTATTTTAAATATAATTTATTAAACATATTTAACCCCCGTTCAACACCCGGACAAACCTGAACCGAAACAAAAATTTTATCGCGAAAGCACGAAATTTTAAAAACACGAAAAAGAATATTTTTTCATTTCAAAGCGAAATCAGAATAGACCTTCTTTACCCCTACGTTCTTTTAGGAGGTGGAATTATGGCGGAAGATCAAGTTGGAGTCATTGTCAACTTTTACGCCAAGCCTTGCGTTGCTGCCCTAAAAATCACCCATGGGATGATAAAAAAAGGGGATCTTTTAAGGTACAAAGGGCATACCACTGATTTCACCGAAGTGGTCGCAAGCATGGAAATTGAAAATCAGCCTGTGGAACAGGCGCAGGCGGGAGATTTGGTGGGCGTGAAGGTAAAGGAAAGGGTCAGGGAAAAGGATAAAGTATACAGGGTGGTTGAGTAAGACCGGTTCTGCCGATCACGTTTTATGTTCGATGAAAGACCATCGGAATCTCTATTAAGTCCAATCCATTACATCTGTTCCCCGTTTTTTCTACATTTTAAAACGATACGGATCATTCTGTCAAAAAAATGTCACTATCATTCCATTTGGTCCTCAGTAATCATTCCCCATTTTGTTAATTAAACCTACTCTGGAATTATGAATTCAAATCCGTTTGAATCGCATGTCACCATAGGGTTTGAAAATCCACCTTCCTATCCATAAAAAGAATCTGACCCTGACGAT
>Ga0210105_1000110_pt1 | contig 11830 bp, 20 predicted proteins | sample RushSE_TuleC_D2_FD_185569 | JGI IMG/M metagenome (GOLD analysis project Ga0210105, IMG submission 185569) | Wetland microbial communities from San Francisco Bay, California, USA, that impact long-term carbon sequestration - RushSE_TuleC_D2 (SPAdes) | ecosystem: Environmental > Aquatic > Marine >... | reverse complement strand
GGTGATCATTCTCTCGGCGACCTGCCTCAATTCCTTTGCCCGGGCGTCCGTGGTTTCCAGTTGCTCGTGCTTGAACAGAGAGGTCACCAGATTCCGAATCATCGCCGAACGATGACTGGGGGCACGCCCAAGATTTCTTCCTGCTCTTAAATGTCTCATGGATCTAACCCTTTTCTTCCTTCACCGGCTCACCCGCCGAGTCCGGTTTTTTCGGTAAAGGAAAATTCTCGAGTTTCATCCCCAAGGAGAGCCCCATTTCCTCCAGAATCCCCTTGATCTCATTCAGGGATTTCCTGCCGAAGTTCTTGGTCTTGAGCATCTCGGCTTCCGTCTTCTGGACTAGCTCCCCGATATAGGTGATGCTGGCGTTTTTCAGACAGTTGGCTGAACGCACCGAGAGCTCGAGTTCAGATACGGGTCGAAAAAGATTCGAATTGAGCTTCTCTTCGTCCTCTTGCTGGTCTGTCTCTAAGGGTTCAGGCTCTTCCTGGAAGTGGATAAAGGGCTGCATCTGCTCTTTCAGGATTTTCGCCGCATAAGCGACCGCATCATCCGGAGTGACGCTCCCGTCTGTCCATACCTCCAGGGTCAGTTTGTCATAATCCGTGATCTGGCCCACCCGTGCGTTGGTGACCACGTAGTTGACCTTTTGAATGGGCGAAAAGATGGCATCCACCGGGATCTCTCCGATGGCCTGCTCTCCGCTCTTGACCGTCTCCGTGGAGAGATATCCCTTTCCCATCTTCACCACCATCTCCATCCCCAGCTTGGCCTCTTTGTTGAGGGTGGCGATGTGCTGCGTGAGATTCAGGATCTCCACGGCTCCGTCCGTATCAATGTCATTCGCCGTGACCGCTCCTTCTCCTTTTTTCGACAAGCGGATCACCGCCTCTTCCGAGTCGATCAACCTCAGCTTGATCTGCTTCAGGTTGAGAATGATGTCTGTCACATCTTCTCTCACCCCGGGGATGGTCGAAAACTCGTGGACCACGTCATCGAATTTCACGGACACAATGGCGGCACCCTGTAAGGATGAAAGAAGGATTCGCCTCAAGGCATTTCCAATGGTAATGCCGAAACCTCTCTCGAGGGGTTCACACACGAATTTGCCGTAGGAATGGGTTCGGTTGTCCTCCTCGACCGAGATGCTCTTCGGCTTAATCAATTCTCGCCAATTTCTTGCTTTTAGATCTGTCAAAAAAGACCTCCGATTAAATGATTCATCTGGCTTTTTGCGAGACCCCCCAGGGCCAACACCCCTCCGTCCGGTGGGTCCATTCGGACAGCAACAGGTTCCATGACTTCAGCTCAAGAATATTCTGTCCTGAACGCCCCCTGTCTACTTGGAATAGAGTTCCACAATCAGGTTTTCCTGGATGGGCATGGTCAATTCTGCACGGTTGGGAACAGTTTTCAGAATTCCCCTGAATTTTTCCTTCTCCACCTCCATCCAGTTTGGGATTCCCCTGCGAGCCACCGTTTCCATCGCTTCCACAACAACGGGAATTTTCCTCTTGCTTTCCCTGACTTCGATCACATCGCCCAGCCCGACCTGGTAGGAAGGAATGTTCACTTTCTTGCCGTTCACCTCCACGGTGTTGTGTCGGACCAGCTGGCGCGCCTGGGTCCTCGAGGAGGCAAAACCCATGCGGTAAACGACGTTGTCCAGCCGGCACTCCAACAGGATCAGCAGATTCGTGCCGGTGATTCCCTTCTGCTTTTCAGCGAGGAAATAATATCTCCTGAACTGCTTCTCCAGGAGGCCGTAGATTCTTTTCACCTTTTGTTTTTCTCTCAACTGTAAATGATAGTTCGAGAGTTTGCCGCCCCGCCTCTGCCCGTGCTGGCCCGGAGCATAAGGCCTCCGCTCAAAGGCACACTTCTCGCCATAGCAGCGGTCTCCCTTCAGAAACAGCTTGAGGTTCTCTCTTCGACACAACCGACATGAAGCCCCAGTTTCTCTCGCCAATCCGGATCCTCCTCTTTACAATGACCTTTGACCGTTCACACCCTTCTTCTCTTCGGCGGGCGGCAGCCGTTGTGGGGAATGGGGGTCACGTCCCTGATGACGGTCACACTGAACCCCTCCACCTGGAGCGCGCGAAGCGCTGCTTCCCGTCCGACGCCCGGGCCTTTGATCCTCACCTCGGCCGTTCTCATCCCTTGGTCCATCGCTTGGCGGAGCGCGTCCTGCGCCGCCATTTGCGCGGCAAAGGGAGTGCTCTTCCTGGATCCTTTGAACCCCATTCGACCTGAGCTGGACGAAGCGACGACATTGCCGTCATTGTCGGTCACCGTGACGATCGTATTATTGAAGGTAGACTGGATATGAATCACCCCTGTCGGAACACTTCTCTTTTCTTTCTTGGCCCTGCTTCCCTTGGCTGCTTTTGTCACCATGATCTTTCCTTATTTCTTCTTTTTCCCCATCACGGCCCTGCGCGGGCCTTTTCGGGTTCGTGCATTGGTATGTGTTCTTTGACCCCTGACGGGCAACCCTTTTCTGTGCCTCAGCCCCCTATAGGTCCCAAGATCCATGAGTCTCTTGATATTCATGGAAAGATCACGCCGCAGATCCCCCTCCACTTTGTAGTGCTCATCAATGATCTTCCTGAGACTCGCGACCTGACCTTCGGTCAGATCATCCGTTTTGATGTTCCACTCCACCCCGGCCTCGGTGAGAATTTTCTGGGCACTGCTTCTGCCGAGCCCATAGATATAGGTCAAGGCGATTTCCATTCTCTTGTTTCGCGGTAAATCCACGCCTGCGATTCTAGCCAATTTAATCTCCCCTTAAGCGGTTACTGATTCCTGAATCTACGCCGACCCTGGCGCAACGGAAAAGGCGCCTCGGGCGTTCTTCCGGATCATCCCTGCCTCTGCTTGTGTCTCGGATTGACACAGATGACGCGAACGATTCCCTTCCGTTTGATGATCTTGCATTTGTTACAGATTCTTTTGACAGATGCTCTGACTTTCATGCTTTACTTTCCTCGATACACGATCCTCCCCCGGCTCAGGTCGTAAGGCGAGAGTTCTACGGAGACTTTGTCTCCGGGCAGGATCTTGATGAAATGCATTCGCATTTTACCGGAAATATGCGCCAGCACCCGGTGCCCATTGTCCAATTCAACCCTGAACATGGCATTTGGCAAGGTTTCCACGACCGTTCCTTCAACAGCAATCACCTCTTCTTTAACCACGGTTCCTCTTCCCTCGTAGCCCCGCGTCCGGGCGGCCAATCCTATCTGGCTCTCACCAGTCCCTTTTTCATGAATCCTTCGTAGTGTCTGGTCAGCATGTGGGCTTCAATCTGATTCGCCGTATCCATCGCCACTCCCACCACAATCAGGAGCGCGGTTCCGCCAAAATAAAAAGGAACGTGGAGCTGGTAAATCAGGATCTGAGGCAGAACGCACACGGCAGAGACATAGAGCGCCCCAGAAAAGGTGACCCGGGTGAGCACCCTGTCGATATAATCCGCCGTGTTCTTTCCCGGTCGAATCCCGGGAATGAAGCCCCCATACTTTTTCATGTTGTCCGCCACATCCACCGGGTTGAAATGAACGGCGGTGTAAAAATAGCAAAAAAAGACAATAAACGCGACAAAGATGAGCTCATAGACAATACTTCCGGGAGAAAGGAAGCCGACGATCGTATGAACCCAAGGAAATTGTTTCACATTCATGAAGTTCGCAATCGTCGCCGGGAACATGATGATGGAAGAAGCAAAGATCGGGGGAATGACGCCCGCCGTGTTGATCTTTAGAGGAAGATGGGTGGTCTGACCTCCATACATTCTCCGCCCCACAACCCGTTTGGCATACTGAACGGGGATCCGTCGCTGACCCCTTTCCACAAGCACAATAAACCCCACCACCCCAATCATGAACGCCAGCAGAATCAGAATCCCGAAGGGACCCAGTTGACCTGGGGCTCCCATGGTCTGGATAACGCCCAGGATGGCTTGAGGCAACCGGGCCACGATGCCGGCAAAAATGATGAGAGAAATGCCGTTGCCGATGCCCCGCTCCGTGATCTGTTCGCCCAGCCACATCAGAAACGCGGTGCCGGCGGTCAACGTAATCGCCGCAAGGATCCTGAACCCCCAGCCGCCCACAGGAACCACAGGGTTCTGTCCCACCACCATGCTTTCGATCCCGATCGCAATGCCGAATCCCTGGATCATGCTGAGGACCACGGTGCCGTAACGCGTGTACTGGATGATTTTCTTCCGGCCCTGCTCTCCTTCCTTTTTCAGCTTTTCGAGGTAGGGCACCACGACCGTCAGAAGTTCCAGAATAATGGATGCGCTGATATAGGGCATGATTCCCAGGGCCACCACGGACATCTGACCCAAGGCCCCGCCTGAAAACATGTCAATGAGACCGAAGAGCGTGTCCCCCCTTGATTTGAAGAATGCGGAGAGCGCCGCCGCGTCAATTCCCGGTGTGGGAATGTGGCTCACCACCCGGAAAACTGCAAGCATCATGAGAGTGAACAAGATTCTCTTCTTGAGTTCAGGAATCTTTGTAATGTTTTGCAGACCACCAATCATCGACTTGCTTCCTTGTGCCTATTGGCCCCTTTTCCGCTGGGGAACCCGCGACACAGCTAGAGGATCTCCACCCTTCCTCCTGCGGATTCTATCTTTTCTTTCGCCGTTTTGCTGACCCGGTCGACCTTTAGCGTGAGAGGGTGACTGAGATCTCCCTTTCCGAGGATCTTCACTCCCTCTTCCGCCTTCCGCACCAACCCGGCGCTCTTGAGCGCCTCTAGGTCCACGACGGCACTGGCCTCGAACCGATTCAGGTCCTTCAGATTGACCACGGCGATCTCTTTCCTGAAAATGTTGGTGAACCCTCTCTTCGGAAGCCTTCTTTGAAGAGGCATTTGACCGCCCTCAAAGCCTGGAACGATCGTGCCGCCGGAGCGGGCTTTCTGCCCCTTGTGCCCCCTGCAGGAGGTTCTGCCGTGGCCCGATCCGACGCCTCTGCCGACTCTCTTCCGGTTCTTCTTGGACCGCTCCAGAGGTGATAGATCATGAATTCTCATCGCCCATATCCTCTCACCGGTTAGGCCTCCACTCTGACCATGAAGGAAACCTTGTTGATCATCCCGCGGATGGCGGGAGTATTGTTCAAGACCACGGTCTTGTGGAGCCTGGTCAGACCGAGCCCCTTCAACGTCTCACGGATCTTCTTGTCTCGTCCTATGCCACTCTTTAACAAGGTGACTCTCACGGTGTCCATCATCACCCTTCGCCTCTCATTGCTTCAGTTCTTCAGCTGTTTTGCCCCTGCGCCTCGCGATGCCTTCTGCGCTCCGCAGCGACGTCAATCCTTTCAGGGTCGCCCGCACCAGATTGTGAGGATTATGAGACCCCAAGCATTTGGTCAGAATGTTCTGAACCCCCACGGCTTCCAAAACCGCTCTGACCGCGCCGCCTGCAATCACGCCTGTCCCTGCTCCGGCGGGCTTCAGAAGCACACTTCCCGCTCCCCATTTGCCGATGATTTCATGGGGAATGGTATCCTGAATGACGGGAACGGATTTCATGCCTTTTCGCGCTTTTTCGACCCCTTTGCGGATCGCTTCGGGAACTTCATTCGCCTTTCCCAGACCGAATCCCACCATTCCTTTTCCGTCTCCCACGACCACGATGGCACTGAAACTGAATCGCCGCCCGCCCTTGACCACTTTGGCGACTCGGTTAATGTACACCACTTTTTCGATCAGCTGGACCTCATCTTCTTCGCTGTACAATGGATTTCTCCCTCACGTGTCGATGTGGATGAAACACTCAATCTCCCCGTTTCAGAACTCCAAACCATGCTGGCGCGCCGCCTCAGCAAGGGTTTTGACTCGGCCGTGATAGAGAAAACCGTTCCGGTCGAAAACCACCTGCTTGATTCCCTTGCCTGCAGCACGCTTGGCGATGAATTCTCCCACCAGGGCTGCCCCTGCTCTGTTGCCGCCCTTCCCCCGGATCACGGGCCGAAGTTCTTTGGAAAGAGAAGACCCGTCCACGAGAGTCTGTGCCGCGGTGTCGTCGATGATCTGGGCATAGATGTGCTTTGCCGTCCTGAACACGGACAGCCTGGGCCTCTGGGGTGTTCCTCTCACCTTGGTTCGGACCCGTTTCTTTCTCTTCAATCGCGCCTCGGCTCTTCTCACAACCTTCATACGACTCACCCTGTGTGTACTCCACGTTGTCTCAATCTTACTTGGCTCCGGTTTTTCCGGCCTTCCTTCGGATCACTTCATCCGCGTACTTGATTCCCTTCCCCTTGTAAGGCTCCGGCTTCTTGAACCCGCGAATGGTGGCCGCGGTCCTGCCGAGCAGCTCTTTGTCAATGCCCCTGAGGGTGATCCTCGTTTTTTCGATCTTCGCATCAATCCCGGCAGGGAGCTCAAAAAGGACGGGATGAGAATATCCCAGGTGAAACGTTGCCTTTCTCCCGGCCAGTTCTGCGCGGTATCCCACGCCCACGATGTCCAGAACTTTTTCAAACCCTTGGCTGACTCCTGTGACCATGTTGGCGATCAAGGCCCGGTGCAGCCCGTGAAGAGCCTTGGTTTTTTTGTCGGAGTCGCCAACGGAGACAAGGAGCTTGTTTTCCGACTGGCTCACCCTGACCGCAGGATGGATTGTTCGTCGAAGTTCGCCGCGCGGCCCTTTGACCACCAAGAGATCCCCTTGGACATCGGCTTGGACCTTGGCCGGAAGAGGAATGGGTTTCTTTCCTATGCGTGACATGGACATTCTCCAGAAACAATAGAATGGGTTCTTATCAACGGACTCAACCTGGCTTTACCAGACGGAACAGAGGATCTCCCCGCCAATTCCCAGTTTCCTCGCCTGCTTGTCGGTCATCACGCCTTTGGACGTGGAAAGGACGTTCACCCCGAATCCATTGAGAACCATGGGCATCTTGTCCTTTTTGGCAAAGACCCGGCGACTGGACCGGCTCACCCTTTTCAGGCCGCCGATCACGGGCTCCCCGTTCTCATCGTATTTCAAGAAAATCCGAATGAGACCCTGCTTCTTATCCGCTATCACCTTGTAATTCTTGATGAAGCCTTCGCTCTTCAAGATCTTGGCGATGTTGATTTTCAGCTTCGAACTCGGCACATCGACCGTGTCGAAATTGGCGATGATGCCGTTTCTAATCCTGGTCAGCATGTCGGCTATGGGATCGCTCATACTCATGCGCAACACTCCTTAAGTTCCTGACACCCGGTTACCAGCTGGATTTGACGACGCCCGGGATCTCTCCCCGGAGGGCCATGCTCCGAAAGCAAATCCGGCAGATACCGAACTTTCTCAAGTATGCCCTGGGCCTGCCACAGATCGGGCACCGATTGTATTCCCGACTCGAGAACTTCTTTTTTCTTTGAGCCTTGACGATAAGCGACGTCTTCGCCAATGTGTCCTCCTACTTCTACCCTCGCAAAAAGCCATCGAAGCTGTCACCCCGGCGAAAGCCGGGGTTCAGAAGCGCTTGTGCTTCCTGGATTCTGGCTTTCGCCGGAATGACAGAAAATGCCACTTCCTGACCTCTTACAGAAGCATCCACTAAACCTTCTCCACCGTACAAATGATCAGTTCCTAGTTTGTTCTCCGCAGGCGGCCTTCCCTCAGAAGAGGTCCTAACGCCTGAAAGGCATCCCCAGCAGCCTCAGCAACGCAAACGCTTCCTCGTCATTTCTCCCCGTGGTCACGATCGAGATATTGAGCCCCCTGATTTTCTCGATCTTGTCGTACTCGATTTCGGGGAAAATGATCTGCTCTCGAATTCCCACGGTGCAGTTCCCGCGGCCGTCGAAGATCTTCTCCGGCACGCCTCTGAAGTCCCTGAGTCTCGGCAGGGCGATGTTGAAGAACTTATCGAGAAAATCATACATCTTCTCCCGCCGTAAGGTCACGGTGCAACCGATGGGCATGCCTTCCCGAAGCTTGAAGCTCGCAATGGACTTCTTGGCCTTCCTGATCACCGTCTTCTGCCCCGCAATGAGCGTCAGTTCTTCCGCGCTCTTGTCGAGGGCTTTGATGTTGTAAATGGCCTCCCCCACGCCCATGTTCAAGACGACCTTCTGGAGTTTCGGCACCGCCATGATGCTTTTGTAGCCGAACTCCTTGATCATCGCCGGCACCACTTCCTTTTCATATTTCTCTCTAAGCCGCTGCAACTTGGACTCCTTGTGGCTAAGACCGCTGCCCGCCGGGCCCAGGGGCGTCCCGGTCCCGCTGAGCAGCGATTCAATTCCCTAATCGATCAACTCTCCGCATTTCTTGCAGACCCGGATCTTGGATCCATCCTCCAGAAGCCGTCTCCCGATCCTCGTCGGTTCCGCACACTTGTTGCACACCAGCATCAGGTTGGATAGTTGGATCGGGGATTCCTTCTCCACGATACCTCCCTGGGCGGTCTGCCTCCCGGGCCGGGTGTGCCGCTTGACCATGTTGAGTTTTTCCACGATAACCTGGCCCTTCTCGGCGTTCACCTTCAAGACTGTCCCGATTTTCCCTTTTTCTTTTCCGGTTTGAACGATCACTTTGTCGTTCTTCTTGATCAGAGGATGCTTCTTATGCACGTCCAACGCTCCTGTCCACACACTGTCTAAAGGACCTCCGGGGCCAGAGAGACGATCTTCATGAAGTTCTTGGCCCTCAGCTCTCTTGCCACAGGTCCGAAAATTCTTGTGCCGATGGGTTCATTCTGCGGGGTGATCAGCACGGCCGAATTGTCATCAAACTTGATATAGGACCCGTCCACTCGTGCAACCTCTTTCTTGGTCCTCACGATGACGGCCTTCATGACGTCCCCTTTCTTCACCTTGGAGTTCGGCATGGCCTCCTTGACCGAGACCACGATGACATCTCCCACCGTCGCATACCGACGCTTCGATCCTCCGAGCACCTTGATACAGAGCAACAGTTTGGCTCCGGAGTTGTCTGCCACTTTGAGTTTTGATTCCGTCTGTATCATGACTGAGACTCCAACTCCTCAAGACCCTCGGGCGCGACCATTTCGGCCCGGCCCTTTTCCAGGATGTCCAAGATCTGCCACCTCTTGGTCTTGCTGATCGGCCTGGACTCAATAATCCTGACCTTGTCTCCCACCTGGCAAAGGTTTTTCGGATCATGAACGACGTACGTCTTGTGCACGGTCAGATACTTTTGGTAGGTCCCGTGCCGTTTCAGCCGGCTCACCGAGATGACCGTCGTCTTGTCCGTGCGGTGCCCAATCACCACCCCGACCAGTTTCTTTTTTGTTCCACGCTCCTTCATCCTTGCGCCCTCGTTCCCTTCGCCCCGCTCGCGATCTCACGGGATCTCAGAATCGTCTTGACCCGAGCCAAGTCTTTTTTCACTTTGACGATCCCGGCGGTGTTGGCCAGCTGACCCGCTGCCTTCTGAAGCTTCAGATTGAACACTTCCTGCCGGAGTTCCCTTTCTTTGAGGGTCAACTCCTCTGTGGTCTGGTCTCGCAGTTCCTTTGCTTTCACCGATGCATTCTCCTGCTCACGAATCGAGTCCCGAAGGGGAGCTTGTGACCTGCCAGGCGAAACGCTTCCGCAGCAACACTTTCTCCTACGCCTTCCAGTTCATAAAGGACCCTGCCGGGTTTCACCACCGCCACCCAGCCCTCAGGGGCCCCTTTTCCCTTTCCCATCCTGGTTTCGGCCGGCTTCTTCGTGATGGGCTTGTCCGGGAACACCCGAATCCAGATTTTGCCGCCCCTCTTGACATGCCGGGTGATCGCGATTCGACCCGCCTCAATCTGCTGGGCGGTCATCTTTCCGCACTCCGTGGATTGGAGACCAAAATCCCCGAATTCCAAGGTGCCTCCCTTGAACATCGCCTTCCCGGTCATGCGACCTTTCTGCTGTTTTCGATACTTGACTTTTTTCGGGCTCAGCATGGCACTCCCTAACCTTTTTTCTCCGGTAGAATCTCGCCCTTGAAAATGGCCACCTTAACTCCAATCGCCCCGTAGGTGGTAAAGGCTTCCGCAAATCCGTAATCAATGTCCGCCCGGATGGTCTGGAACGGAACCCTCCCTCGGCGGTACCACTCCCGTCGAGCCATCTCAGCCCCGCCCAGTCTTCCGCTGCAAGCGATTTTGATTCCCAAGGCCCCGAAGCGCAGGGCGGAACTCACGCTCTTCTTCATGGCCCGCCGAAAAGAGACGCGGCGAACCAACTGCAAGGCCACGTTTTCTGCGACGAGCTGAGCATCGACCTCGGGCTTTCTCACTTCTTGGATATCAAGGATCATTTCCCGCTTGATCTTTTTCTCAAGATCTCGCTTCAAATTCTCGATCTCCGAGCCTTTCTTTCCAATGACCAAGCCGGGTCTCGCCGTGTGGATCTTGATCCTGGCTTTATTGGCGGCCCTCTCGATCTCAATTTTGGCAACGCCCGCCTGGGAGAGTCTCTTTCTCAGAAAGTTTCGGATCTCGTGATCTTCAAAAACAAAACGAGCGTAGTCTTTTCCCGCAAACCATCTGGAGTCCCAGGTCCTGTTAATGCCCAGTCTAAAACCGATTGGATTGACCTTTTGTCCCAACAGCCACCTCCCTCAATCCCCGTATGGGGTTACCCGGTAAACCGATTGTTATCTCTCATCCAGAATCACCGTCAAATGGCTTGTCCTGCGTCTGATCCTGGAGGCTCGACCCATGGCCCGCGGTCGAAACCGCTTCAGGATCGGGCCTTCGTCCGCAAAGATACGTTTGACAAAAAGCGTGTCCACGTCGACTTCCGAATGAGCTTCCGCATTCGCCACCGCGGAGTGGATCAGCTTTTTCAAAATCCGAGCGCCTTTCTGAGGAGAAAAGGTCAGGATCTGGATGGCCTCATCCGCCTTTTTCCCTCTCACCTCGTTCATGAGCCATCGGACCCTTTGAGGGGATATCCTCACAAACCTTGCCTTCGCCCTTGCTTCCATTACTTCTTCACGCCTTTCAATTTGGTCTTTTTGTCCCCGGCATGGCTATGAAAGGTTCGGGTGGGAGAAAATTCTCCCAGCTTGTGCCCCACCATGTCCTCCGTGACGAACACGGGGAGAAACTTCTTCCCGTTGTGAACCGCGAAGGTCATGCCGACGAACTGAGGAAGAATCGTCGATCTTCTTGACCAGGTCTTGATGATTTTTCGGCTCTCCGTCTCCAGCGCCGTCTCCGCTTTCTTCATGAGATGCGTATCGACAAAAGGCCCTTTCTTCAGTGATCGAGGCAACGCTCTCCCTCCTCCTTGGCGGAATTACTTCCTTCTCTTAACGATCAGTTTGTCGCTCCCCTTGCGGACGCGAGTTTTGTATCCCTTGGTGGGCACTCCCCAGGGCGTCACCGGGTGGCGGCCCCCCGAGGACTTGCCTTCCCCGCCCCCGTGGGGATGATCCACGGGGTTCATGGCCACGCCCCGGACATGGGGTCTTCGACCGATCCATCTTTTTCGACCGGCCTTGCCGATGCGGATCTTCTCGTGCTCGAGATTCCCCACCTGCCCGATCGTCGCCTTGCAGTCCAGGAAGACCATTCGCACTTCGCCCGAAGGCAATTTGAGCTGGGCGTGTTTCCCTTCCTTGGCCATGAGCTGGGCGTAGCATCCGGCTCCCCTGGCCATCTGGCCCCCGTGCCCCTTGCTCAGTTCGATGTTGTGGACGAAGGTCCCCAGGGGAATGTCCTTGAGCGGCAAGGCATTGCCGGCACGGATCTCCACTCCGGGACCCGAATCCACCCGGTCCCCGGTCTGGAGTCCCTGAGGCGCCAGGATGTAGCGCTTTTCTCCGTCCACATAGTGAAGCAGGGCGATGTGGGCG
>Ga0210105_1000109_pt1 | contig 11874 bp, 8 predicted proteins | sample RushSE_TuleC_D2_FD_185569 | JGI IMG/M metagenome (GOLD analysis project Ga0210105, IMG submission 185569) | Wetland microbial communities from San Francisco Bay, California, USA, that impact long-term carbon sequestration - RushSE_TuleC_D2 (SPAdes) | ecosystem: Environmental > Aquatic > Marine >... | reverse complement strand
AGTGCGCGTGATGATCTTCATGATTTCTTCGGTCTCGATGATCGATGTGAGAAGTCGTCCGATATTGTTCATTTTTTTGAGCCGTTCAATGGCCTGTTCGAGATCCTCGTTCTTGCCTTTTACTTCCCGGGCTAGCATCGTAATTGCCTTTTTTGCGGTCCCGAGCTCTTTCAGCCTGAACTCCAATTGCGCGTTCAGTTCCTCAACCTTGTTCTTGTGCTCGAGATCGATTTTGATCTTCGACAGTTCCCTTTCTATGCTCTCGCCCTTTTCAAGCCTTTCCACATAGCTTTTCAGGTAGCTGAAAGGCACATCCATCTTGTTGATCCAGCTTCCCTCATAGTGATACCATCCACTGCCGCAGGATACGTAGAACCACGGGTTCTTAACCCTTTCTAGATCTTCCAACCAGATCCTACCCGCATCGCTGCCCTGCAAAGCCTTGATCTTGTCTGCAGCAGGCAGATCCTTCTTCAGAATATCCTGAACGGCTCTCTGACCCATCGCCAACCTGCTCAGGCGGCACAATTCCTCTTCGGGACGGAACATGGAAACATCGGCACCTGCCACCATTTTGCCGATGGTGCTCTCTTTAATACCGGGGAAAAGCTTTCTCGCCGTATCCACGAACATGAGATAGGCAAGGTAAGCCAGATTGAGATACTGAAAATGATACTGCCATGCTCTGAACATAAGGCTGATCATGGTATTGAAGCCTTCGATCAGGACATTGGCGTCCGTGTATCCTCTGGGCACAGGGAAGATCTGGTCGTCGGGCGCGAAGTCGCCAAGATCTTGCGGGACGCTGAGCGTTTCCATTTCCTCGCCCAGTTTCTTGAATGTCTTGATCCATTCATCCCACAATTTGTTGTAATTCTGAAAAACAAAGGGGACCCTCTTGCCGAAGAGTTCCGCTTTCTTCCCTATCACTTCGGGCGGAGGCGGTTCCACCGGGGTGATGTACATGTAGCAGCCCACAATCCTCTGAGCAATTCCCTGGGCCGGTGGGATGCAGAACACTCTTGTCGTGTACCCGGAAAGGGCGATCTGCCACGCTTCCTGGAAAATGTCATCAAGAGGATACAGCGGCTCCGGCGCATGGATTTTGTCCTGAAACCAAAAATGCCGCTTTTCCCATTCCGCCCTATCCTGGCTGAACAGCCTTTGAGGTGGATACATGTCTTCCCAACCTTCAAGCTCCTTAGGGACCTTAAAGTCGTGGGGATCAGGAAACCTTGCTGCGCTTTTGTTGGCCATTTTCACCCTCCTCTTAAAGGTTTACGTTGTCGAAACGCCTATACGGGTTCTCGCAATACCCGTCCGGATATTCCGAGTTTGCCAATGTCGTCAGGTGTACTCCACTTTTTTTTGTCTAATGGCCAGGCCAGAACTTCTAGGACAAAAACAGTTCTGATGAAAACGTGAATGGAAACAGCCAAATTGGAACCGCCTGCTGGAAAGAGGGTTTTGATTAAAGGTTGGGAAACGTGTACGAGGAAAAACGTAAACTTATCATATTGAGGAAACGGAGAGTTATGTCAATTAGTTTTTTCTTATGATATATATAAGTTTGCCTTATGAGTCAAATTGCTATATAAGGAACACTTAGCTTTATGCGTCCAGTTTTCCAACCGGGAATGGGCTTGCCTGCCAGAGGCAGGTAAAGTGTGGATGAGGAAATCATGATCAACCTGAATCAGCTTCGAGTCTTCTATGAAGCCTCACGGGCAGGGAGCTTCACCAGTGCCGCGAGGAAGCTCTGTATCACCCAGCCTGCCGTCACAGCACAGATAAAAACCTTTGAAGACCAATGTAATCTCAAGCTGTTCAAGAAAAAGGGGCGCAGCCTCTACCTGACGGACGAAGGAAATACCCTCTACGAGTACGCAAGAAGAATCTTTGAGTATGAAAAAGAAGTGGAAGATGTCATCGAAGAGATGAGGAAGTTGAAGCGTGGGATTCTCCGTTTAGGGACCAGCAAAGCCTATGCTCGCTACTTCATGCCTTTTCTCATCTCAAGTTTTCGAGAAGCCTTCCCCCACATCAAAGTGCACCTCGACGAAGGGAGTTCGCTCGACATTATCCACAGCCTTCTGGATTTGAAGAACGAAGTAGCGGTGATCGCAAAAGTGGAAGAGAACCCCAATATCACTTTTCTGCCCTTCAAGCACGATCGGTTGATACTCATCCTCGCTCCCACTCACAGCCTGGCCAAGAAAAAGAGCGTGTCTGTGGAAGAGCTGGTCACTGAGCCCATGATCATGAAGGAAGCAGGCTCAGGGACCCGGAAACGGGTCAATGAGCTGTTCAGCACTAAAGGCCTGACTCCCAATGTGCTCATGGAAACCAGCAACACGGAATTCATCAAGCAGCTGGTGCAGCGAGGGGAGGGAATCTCCTTTTTGGTCGAGGAAGCGGTGGCTGCCGATCTGCACGAAAAAAGGCTGGCCACAGTTCCTCTGGCAGGGCAGGCGCCCTTTCTCGATGTGAGCATTGCCTATCTCAAGGATCAGCACCTTTCCCATCCCGCAAGGGCCTTCGTGGATATGCTCAAGAAGATGGCGACCAAAGGCCCCGAAGCAGGGGGCATGCAGAAGGTCATGGCCGAATACTTCGCTGACTGGCAGGAAGCAAAGCTTTAGCTGAAATGTTACAGAGAACCTTTCAACATGCCCTCCAGAGCGCTGACGAGAACCTCCGCAAACTCTTGAGAATTGAGCTCCAGGGGGAGTTCGGACACCTCAATGCCGGGCCGCAGGTGCTTTTTCAAGGCAGGCGCGAAGAGAGCGTCCGTGACAGGTTCATAGAGGTCCGCTCCCTTTGTGCTGAGGGATGACCAACCCCGTGCGGGAATGAAGAACTTCACCGGCCCTCTTGATTCATTGAGCTTGCGGGCGATCACCTCCGCCACTCTGCACACCTCGTCTCCGCTCGTTCGGGCCTGAACCCTGAATTCGTCGGGAATAAAGATTTTGCGCTCAGCCAGCCGCAGGCTGGTCCAGAGGGGATCTCCTGCTTCTCTTCGGCTCAAAGGACCACAACTCAGCATGTCGAAACCGCAAGGCGTCACCACCTGAGGGATGCCCAGCCGGCCGGCTGCTTCCAGTCGGTGAGGACCGGCGGCCCGATTCCCGCCCAGGAGCTCTTCCATCACTCCTGCCGGCACCAGGTCAATGACTCCCTGAAACAGACCCTGCTCGACGAGCTCATCCATGGCACTGTCGCCGATCCCCTGGGCGTGAAAGGGGATCACCGTGTATCCCTTTTGCTCGAGAAGGTTCATGGCGTGCTGTCCGCATTCTTCAGCGAACTTGAAGGTTGTGATCGCTATGAGCGGGGAGGTACTGAGCGGTTTTACGGGCCCTCCGCTCGCAGCCGCCATGCCGCATATTCCTCCAGCCGCTCTTTCGAGCACGGCCTTGGTGAGGTCGTTGATGCCGGAGATGTCGACCACGGAATGCATCATGGTAATGTCCTTGGTGCCGATGTACTTCGCGGCGTAAGCGGGCATGGACGCTGTGCTCGAGACCATGAGCTTGGGGATGCCGAAGGGGAGGGCTTTCATGACACTGGTTGCGGAAGTCGTATTGGATGCGCCGCCGAAAGCGATGATCCCATCCAAAAGCCCTTTGGCCAGCAATTCCTGGACCTTGATGCTCGCTCCTCTGATCATGATGGGGGTGACGTGCCCTGTGTTCCTGGAGGCCCGTATTTCCTGGATGTTTCCACCTCCCAGCCTAGCCACTTCTTCCGATGAGACGTCGGGTGCGAGGGTGGGCTCACCCCCTATGGAGGTGTCCAGCAGGATGGTCTTGAACTCCTGGGCCTCGATGAGGTCTTTGAGGTACTTGGCCTCTTGCCCTTTGGTGTCGAGGGTACTGAGGATAACGATGTGCTTAGGCATAAAGCGGAACCTCCTTAAACATATCCAGCGCGACGTTCAACACTGCATCTGCAAATTCAGGGTCTTCCATGTTGGCGTTCACCTCCACAATCTCTATATCTTTTCTCAGCGTCTTTCTGAGTTCCGTGGTGAAGATGCGATCCTCTTCGGGATCGTAAGTCGGATGGCCGGGTTCATCCACAGAAGACCACCCCCGGAGAGGAATCAGAATTTTGACCGGGCCCCGGGACAGGTTCAGCTTTTGGGCAAAGACACCGGCCACTTCCTTCAACTCTTTAGGGGACATCCTGATCCATGTGCGGAGCTTGTCGATGTCATGTTTCCGCCTTGAATCGTGCTCATGCGTGTACATTGATTTACGGGGAGTGATGTGATTCACCCCGCATGTTGAGATGATCTGGGAAATACCCATCTTTGCTGCGGATTCCAATCGATTGGGTCCTGGGTCCCTCATGAACCCGTACAGGTGCTCGGCGACTCCGCCCGGTGCAAGGTCGACCACTCCTCTGAACAGGCCTTCGGAAATCATGGACTCCATGGCCCGGTCACCGATGCCGGTCGCATGAAACCCGACGACTCCATATCCTCTCTTCTCCAGACCTGCTCGAACCGTCCTCGCACATTTTTCGCAGGGGCTGAGCATGGTCATCGCAATGGCCTTGGTTCTGTCGGTGAAGGGCTCAGTCACCTGTCCGGGGATCATCCCCGCCATTGCCAGAGCCGCCCTGTCGAGCACATTCTTGAGAAGACCTGTCAATCCGGCAATTTCGATCACCGAATTGAACAAAAGGATGTCACTTGTTTGAAGGAACCGGGTGGAGAGACCGGGCAGCGCTGCAGCCGATGAAACCAGAATCTTGGGGAAGCCGAAGGGCAGGCAGTGCATGACCTCTGCTGCCATGAGAGAGCCGCTGTACCCGCCCACGCCGAGAATGCCGTGGATTCTGTCTTCTCGCAGGAGCCGGTGCACGATCTTGACGGCGCCGGAGACCATGACCTCCATGTTGCGGTCTCTGTCGCCGGATGAGGCCAGCTGTCTGAGGCTGCTGCCGCCTGCCTTGGCCACTTGGGACACCGGGAAGTCCGCTTCAGTTTTTTTCCTCTCGCCCCTCGTAGAAAGATCCATAAGCAAAGGCTTTTCGCCCCACTCCTCGATTTTGTGTCTGAGGTACAGGGCTTCCGGGCCCTTGGTGTTCAACGTCGCTAAAAGGAGAACGCCTTTCGGATCCTGTGCCATGGGCTTAGATACGATCCGTCTCAAGAGGTGAGGAGGACGAGTACTTGTGCAGGAGCGAAGCCTCCATGATGGCCTCATAGGGAAGGTCTTCGAAGACCCCTCGGTCCTGGACATATTCGATGTGGCGTCTTCCGTCCAGAGTTAGCGAAGGAAGGAGAGCGTCGTGTTCTCCGTCGAAATCAACTGGACGCAGACCCGCATTCTTGCAGCAAACGATGTCAAAGGTCGGTGTGGCCTTGACCCAAGCCCCTTCCAGATAGAGGTCAGTATACCCGTGGTAGGCAAAGAAGTTGGTGCCCCGCTTCTCCAAAAGCTCCTGAGGCATGAGATGGTTTCTGATGGCCGCAAATCGCAGTCGCGCCGGAATCGACGCTGCACGCGCCAGAGCGACGAGAAGAGTCGCCTTCTGGACACAGTACCCTTCGCCTGCGGCCAGGACAAAGCTTGCACGGAAGTGCTCAGGCAAAGATCTCTTCCCGTAGATGGTGTACTTGATGCCGTCCCTCACGGCATAGAAGATTCTTACAGCCTTGTCGCGTTGTTCGGTGATGCCCAGGACGATCTCCCGCGACTTCTCCTTCAAAGGTTCGGCATCGCAGTCCACATAGAACGTGGGCTCAAGGGATTTCTCAATCTCCATCTGCACCTCCCATTCAATCCTGCCAACCCTTCTCCGCAAGGAGACAAGCATCGCCATAACACCGGAAGTGCATTAATAAGAAGACAAGTCCGTCGTGTGTGTCAAGGGATTTCTAGTGAGGTTGGGACACGACGCAAGATCCAAACAGGGTATGAGACCTTGCTTCTCTTTCACCAACTCTTGAGCTTGTCCACCTGTTCAAGAAAAGCCTTGGAGGGCGGTGAGAGGGTCACGCCGTCGGGAACAACGATGATCGTTTCAATGTGAATGGGTCCTTCGACAAGCTGCAGGTCTTTAAGCAGACCCATTTTCACTTCTGACTCGACTTCGGGTTTGTAAAGGAAAGAGATACCTCGACCCTGGATGACGTATTCCTTGATGAACTCCACGCTGCCGGCCTCAATGAGCACAGAAGGATTCACGCCATGGGAGGCCAGCAAGGAGAGCATAAAGTGCCTCGAGCCTGAGCCTGGCTCTCTAATGATGATCGATTCGTTCTGCAGATCCCGCCAGGAGACAACTCCTTTCTTGGCAAGGGGGTGATGCGGTGACGCGACCACGCAGAACGCTTCGGGCTTGTAAGGAACAGCCTTCACCTTGCCGGGAAGAGGGATCCTTCCGATGATTCCCAAGTCATATTTGAAGGCCGCCACCCCTTCGGCGATTTCGCTGGAACTCCCCACCTCCAAGGAGACTTTGATGTCTGGGAATTTCTCCTGGTAGCCTGAAATGAGTCCGGGCATGAGGTGTCTGGCAAAACTGCGTGTCGTACCAATGATGAGGGAGCCATGACTAAGAGAGGAAAAGCCTTTCAAGGCGTGTTCCATCTGATCCACGACACTAAATATTTTTTCCGCGTACTGATAAAGAACGCTTCCCTCGGCCGTGAGTTCGAGGAACTTACCCCTCTTCCTGAAGAGCGCCACCTCAAGATACTGCTCCAGGGCTTTGATCTGCATAGTCACGGCCGGCTGGGTCACAAAGAGTGCTTCGGCCGCCTTGGTGAGATTTTTCTCCTTTGCGGCATAGTAAAAGATTCGAAGGTGGTTGAGATTGATATGCATGTGGGATCTATAAACGAAACTTATAGATATATAAAACTTATTGCTTTGACAAGTCAATAAAATTGCGAGGTAATGCAACCACGTTGCCGCAAGATTTAAACCAGCAAGAGACCATGGCTGAGTACCGGCGAATCGATCATCAAATAAGATTCTCTCTGCAGCCTGATCAACGGTGAGGGAAGGGGTGAGGAGGCGCGGTTTCCCAATTGGAAGACCTGGCACCATTCAAGGAAGGGATTGATCTCATCAGAGAGGCGGGTGGAGATGCCTTTAAGCTCTGCTGGCAGTGCGGCCTGTGTTCGGCGAGCTGCCCGTGGAACACCGTGCGAACCCTCATGCCCCACAGGATGATCTGCCAGTCCCGTTACGGACTCGTGGATCTTGAGGACGAGGACTGGTGGTTCTGTTCCACATGCAACCAGTGTGTGAGCCGATGCCCTCGAGGGGTTGCCATCACCGACATCATGCGGGCGGCGCGGAAAATCATGATCGAGTTCCAGTACGAGAAGGTGCCCGCAAGCCTTCGCAGCGCCATAGGGAGCCTGGGCAGTGAGGGCAACCCTTGGGGGGGTGAACGGAACCGACGGGCTTTGTGGGCGGAGAGCTTGGGCATTCAGCCCTATTCCTCGGATGAGCATGAGGTGCTCTATTTTCCGTGTTGCGTTCCGGCCTACGACCCGAAACTCGGGAGCGTGGCCCGGGCAACAGCGACGGTGCTTCGATCGACCGGGGCACGCTTCGGCATCCTCGGAGAGAAGGAAAATTGTTGTGGCGAGAGCGTTCGAAAGGCAGGACACGAGAGCCTCTTCGAATCCCTAGCCAAAAGCAACATCGCATCCTTTCGTGAAAAAGGGGTCAAGGAGATCATTGTCAGTTCACCCCACTGCTTTACGACATTCAAGGAAGAATACCCTCGACTGAATGGCGCGGTAAAAGTCCTTCACCTGACGCAATACCTTGCGGCGCTCTTGGACAAGGGTAAGCTTTCCTACAAAAAGCCCCTCAGCAAAAAGATCGTCTACCACGACCCCTGCTATCTGGGACGGCACAACGGCATCTATGAAGAACCGCGAAGGGTGCTGGGAAGCATCCCGGGCGTGACCCTGATGGATGAAGTGGAGTGCAGGGAAAACAGTCTGTGCTGCGGCGGAGGGGGAGCTAGGATCTGGATGGAAACGCTGAAAGGACAGCGCTTCTCCGACATCCTGGTGGAACAGGCCCTTGAGATGGGAGCCGATGTTTTGGCCACGGCCTGTCCCTATTGTCTGTTGAATTTCAAGGACAGTGTGGTCACGTCGGACAAGGCGGAGGTGCTGGAGGTGAAGGACATCTCCGAAGTCGTCCTGGAGGCCATGGGAGAGCAGGAATGATTCACTATGGGTGATGCACAGACCATGAAGACTGGCGATGAGCGCGTAGGAACAGTGATGGTGGTTGGAGCCGGGGTCAGCGGCATCCAGGCCGCACTGGATGCCTCCAAAGCCGGTTTCAAGGTTTACCTGGTGGACAAGGGGCCTGCCATTGGAGGCAAGATGGCCCAGCTGGACAAGACCTTCCCTACCAACGACTGTTCCATGTGCATCCTCTCTCCCAAGTTCATCGAATGCGCCACAGATCCCAACATTGAAATCCTCACGGATGCCGAGGTGGAACGGGTCGACGGGGAAGCAGGAAACTTCCGGGTCACCTTGGTCCAGCGGCCGCGATACGTGGACACAGAAAAGTGTACAGGATGCGGGACCTGTGCGGAGTACTGTCCTGTTCAAGTCCTTGATGCGTACAACGAAAACCTGGCGACCCTGAAATGCATCCACTTGTCTTTTCCCCAGGCCGTGCCGGCCGTGTCCTTCGTCGACCCGGAGCACTGCCTTTTCCTCAAGCGACGGATCTGCCAGATCTGTGTGCCCGCCTGTAAGAACAAGGCCATTGACTTCCACCAGCAGGAAAAGGTGCATGAGATCAGGGTGGGGAGCCTCATTCTGGCTCCGGGGTACGAGGTTTTTTCTCCCCAGGTTCAGAGCCAGTATGGCTACGGAAGATTTCGAAACGTGGTCACCAGTCTCGAGTTTGAGCGAATGCTCAGCGCGTCAGGGCCGAACCGCGGGGAGCTTCGCCGGCCCTCGGACGGACGTCATCCCAAGAAGATCGCGTGGATTCAGTGTGTCGGTTCACGGGACAAAACGGCCGGAAACCCTTACTGCTCTTCCGTGTGCTGCATGTACGCGATCAAGCATGTGCTCCTGAGCAAGGAGCACGACCCGGAGTTGGAGGCGCATGTTTTTCACAACGACATCCGCGCCTACGGAAAAGGGTTCGAACGATACTATGAAAGGGCCAAGAACACGGCGGGAGTGCAGTTTACCTGGAGCAAGGTTTCTGTTCTGGGAGAAGCCAAAGACAGCGGCGCGGTGAGGCTCAGATACCGGTTGAACGGCACCGGCCTCAAGGACGAGGACTTTGATTTGGTAGTGCTCTCCGTTGGTCTCGTCTCACCGCAAGGCAACAGGGAGCTTGCGGAAAAATTGGGGCTCACCGTCAATGAGTACGGCTTTTGCGAAGGGTCGCCCTTTTCACCCATCAAGACATCTCGCCCAGGGATCTATCACTGTGGTGTCTTTCACGCGCCCATGGACATTCCCGACTCCGTGACCATGGCCAGCGGTGCGGCGTCCCTGGCTTCGCAGCTCTTGAGCGACTGCCGCGGAACCCTGGTGGAGAAAAAGGAGTATCCCGCTGAGCGCGACGTGCGGGGAGAGCCTCCCAGGGTGGGCGTCTTTGCATGCGACTGCGGCACCAACATTGTCAAGACGGTGGACGTGAAGAAGGTTGTCGAGTATTCCCGGGGACTCATGGGAGTGGTGCACGCGGAGGAGAGCACCTTCAGCTGTTCCATCGACTCCGTGACCCAGATGGCCAAGGTGATCCGGGAGAAGGGCCTCAATCGTGTCGTGGTCGCAGCCTGCACTCCCCGCACCCACGAACCTGTTTTTCAGGACGCCCTTCGTGAAGCAGGACTGAATCCTTACCTGTTCGAGTTTGCCAACATTCGGGAGCAGTGCTCCCTCGTGCACATGGGGGACAAACGGAGCGCCTCGGACAAGGCAAAAGATCTCATTCGAATGGCGGTGGCCAGGGCCGTGCTCCTAGAGCCCCTCACGCAAGTCTCCTACAAGGTCAAGCGCTCGGCCCTGGTGATCGGAGGCGGCCTATCCGGGATGGCAGCCGCCTTAAGCCTTGCCGAGCAAGGCATCCCGGTTCATCTCGTGGAAAAGGAAAAGGAACTCGGCGGCACAGCCAGAAGAATTCACTACACCCTGGAGAGGAGCGACATCCAGGACCATGTGCGGGATCTCATCCGCCAAGTTTACAAGAACCTCCGCATCCAGGTTCATACAGAATCCCGGCTCCTTGATTTTTCAGGATATGTGGGGAATTTCACCTCTCGAATCGCGGTGGGCCATCGAGGAGGGATCAAAGCCATCGAGCACGGAGTCACTATTGTCGCAACGGGAACCGAGGAATTCAAACCTGCCGCCTACCTTTATGGCCAAGATCCTCGCGTGGGCACCCAGCTCGAGCTGGAACAGGAAATCCACGCTGGCAGTGAAAGCTTAAAGAAATGCGGAACCCTGGTGATGATCCAGTGTGTGGGCTCACGGGACGAGGAAAGACCCTATTGCAGCCGGATATGCTGCAGCCAGGCCGTCAAGAACGCTCTGAAGCTGAAAGAGCACAACCCCGCCATGGCCATTTATGTTCTCTACAGGGACATGCGGACCTATGCGTTCAGGGAAGACTACTACCGGCAGGCTGCGGAAAAGGGAGTCGTCTTTATCCGATACGAAAAGGAAGACCAGCCGGATGTGACCGCGGTCGAGGAAGAGGGTCGCCCGGTCTTGAGGGTCACGGTGACGGAGCCTACCCTGGGCGGCAGGCTCATGATCCATGCGGACAGGGTTGCTTTGGCCGTGGCCGCTCTACCTGCTGCCGAGAACAGGCCTCTGTCGCAGCTCCTCAAGGTGCCCTTGAACGAGGACGGCTTTTTCATGGAAGCTCACATGAAGCTTCGACCTGTGGACTTTGCCACAGACGGAATCTTCATGTGCGGCACGGCCCACAGCCCCAAGTTCATAGACGAAAGCATAGCCCAGGCTCAGGCCGCAGCCGCTCGCGCCCTCACGGTGCTGGCTCAAGAGGAATTGAAAGCAGGCGGCCTGGTTTGCAGCGTGACGGCAAGAAGGTGCAGCGGGTGCGGGCTCTGCCAGCAGGTCTGCCCTTATCAGGCCGTCGCCCTGGGAGAAGAGGGGATTGCGGTGGTCAACCAGGCCCTGTGCAAAGGATGCGGCGTGTGCGTCTCTTCCTGCAGAAGCGGCGCCCTGGACCTGGGCGGAGTGAGCGACATGCAGACGTGGTCTGCGATTCAGGCTTTGTAGGGTAAAAGCATGACGGAATCCGGAAAATGGGAACCTAAAATTGTGGCGTTTCTCTGCAACTGGTGCAGCTACGCAGGAGCGGATCTTGCAGGCACCAGCAGGATCCAGTATCCGCCCAATGTTCGCATCATTCGCGTGCCCTGCTCCGGTAGGGTGAACCCCTTCTTCATCGTCTCCAGTCTTCAGAAGGGGGTTGACGGAGTGCTGGTGAGCGGATGCCACCCCGGAGAGTGTCACTACCTGACAGGCAATTACAGTGCGAGAAGAAAGTTCGCCCTCTTGAAAAGCCTCCTCGAATTCGCGGGCGTGGAGGAAGGCCGGGTCCAGTTCAGCTGGGTGTCGGCCTCTGAGGGGGTGCGCTTTGCAAAGCTGGTTGAAAAGGTGACGAGTCAGGTCAGAGCGCTGGGCCCATCAAAGAGATTGGTGAAGACTCCGCCTCAAGGGGTGTTTCATGCAGCAGTGCACGGCTGAAATAAGGGCAATAGCCCGGAAGCTCCTTCGAGAGAAGCAGGTGGAGGTGGTCATCGGCTTTGAGCGAGGAAGCACGCCCCTTCGGAGCAGGCCCTGCTTTGTCAGGAAAGAGGAGGAGGTGGATC
>Ga0210105_1000108_pt1 | contig 11881 bp, 6 predicted proteins | sample RushSE_TuleC_D2_FD_185569 | JGI IMG/M metagenome (GOLD analysis project Ga0210105, IMG submission 185569) | Wetland microbial communities from San Francisco Bay, California, USA, that impact long-term carbon sequestration - RushSE_TuleC_D2 (SPAdes) | ecosystem: Environmental > Aquatic > Marine >... | reverse complement strand
CACCCGGACGAATGTGGCAAAAGGGAACACGATGGGTTGTTTTTACATCGAGAGCCCAGCCATGCGCATGTTGCAGAAAAAGACAAGGGTCGGCGATTTCGAGCATCTGGTGATCAACAGCAGTATTATACGGCCGGCGGCCAATGAGTTTATCCGTGAATACGTCCGTCGATTGCATGGCAACAAATGGGAGCCGATTCATCCGTTGCTTGCAGATGTGCTTGAAGAAACCTACGGCATCATGGTCTATCAGGAAGATGTTTCGAAAACCGCTGTTTCGGTGGCCGGATTTTCGCATGCCGACGCTGACGGCCTGCGCAAGATCATGTCAAAGAAAGACAAGGTCCGAAAGCTGGACGATTATAAAGCGCGTTTCACTGCAGGCGCACAAGCAAAGGGTGTCCGGAACGATCAGATTGAGGCCATTTGGAACATGATGATGAGTTTCAGCGGCTATTCCTTTTGCAAGCCCCACAGTGCCAGCTATGCCCGCGTTTCTTTTCAGACCGCCTATCTGAAAACCCATTATCCGGCAGAGTTCATGGCGGCGGTGATCAGCAATCAGGGCGGCTTTTACAGTACGTTTGCTTATGTTTCGGAAGCACGTCGCATGGGCCTGAAAATACTGCCTCCTGACGTGAACAAGAGCGATATCCTTTGGAAAGGCGCCTCAGGTGCCATTCGGGCGGGATTGTCGTCGGTCAAAAATATCCGTGCGGAAACATGCAAACATATTGTTGCAGAGCGAAAGAAAAAACCTTACAGCGATATCATCGATTTTCTTTACCGCGTACAGCCCGACGACCCTGAAGCCCGTTCTTTGATTAATGCCGGTGCGTTTGATTTGCTGCATCCAAAGGAAAATCGCACCGCATTGCTGTGGGAGCTGGTTCGCCGGCAAAGATCAGGATCTAAACGATCCGGGGCAGGGGAGTTGTTTAATGAAAGGATAGCGGTGTCAAGGCCGCAGTTTCCTCCAGAGAAAAATAAAGCGCGTTTACACCGCGAATTTGAAGCCCTGGGTTTTTTGTGCGACCGGCACCCCATGGTGTTATATGCCGACACGCTAAAAAACAAGCGGATTGTCAAAGCCGTGAACCTGCACCATTTCACCGGGCGACAGGTACGAATTGCCGGGCTGCTGATTACCGGCAAGGTCGTGCACACCAAACATGGAGATCCCATGGAGTTTCTGACCTTTGAAGACGAAACCGGACTGGTTGAAACGATCCTTTTCCCCGAAGTTTACCGCCGATTTTGCGGCATTCTGGATCGCAGCCGTCCCTATATCCTCCATGGAAAAGTGGAAGAAGACTTCGGTGCCGTCACCATGACCGTAAACCGGGTGGAACCGCTGCACCTGATTGAAAGAGATACCCGTTCGGCTACGGGGTTCCGGACGGTTCATTAAATTGGACGCCTTGGGCATCCATTTCCAAATCTTTTCGGAGCTCTTTTCCGATTTCGATTAACTGTGCATATATATCAAAGGCGTGCATCATCATTTTTCGATTGTCTTCATGCAAATATTTTTCCGCCTTCTTTTTTTCTTCTTCAGCAACTTTTTCTATTTCATAAATGATGTCCTTGTACCACATTTTGGACATCGGCAATTTAATGCTGTAATTTTCTCCATGTTCTTGCAGGAAAAAATTAATTTCTACAGTCGGATAATTGCCGCTGTAACTGATTTTCATTTCTGCCATGGTTGAACTCCTTTATAGCATGCCATCGATTTGTTCTAAGAATGAAGGATCATTTAAAAAGTAATTTCATAAGGTTATAAAATTGACCCGATGTTATACCTGTATCAATTTCATTGTTTTTTTGTCAAATGATTTTTTGGGAGTTACATTTGCTTGACACGATTACCGCATTATTTTACATTTCTCCAGCAATATGCATCTGTTGTAAAATCACTGCCGGAAAAGGATATGTCTTTATGGAACTTTCATCTTTAGATGCGATTTCTCCCGTGGACGGCCGTTATCGAAAAACCGTTGAAAATCTTGCCCGGTACTTTTCCGAAGGTGCATTGATTCGATACCGTGTTCGAGTGGAAGTCGAATATTTTATCGCATTATGCAACCTGCCGTTGCCGCAACTGGCAGATTTTGACAAAAGCATGTTTGAGACCTTAAGACGTCTTTACCAAAAATTTACACATGAAGATGCAAAAAATGTTAAGGATATCGAAAAGATCACCAACCATGACGTGAAGGCGGTTGAATATTTCCTCAAGGAAAAATTCGATGAGCTGGGATTGCAGAAATTCAAAGAATTTATCCATTTTGCGCTGACATCACAGGATATTAACAATACGGCAATCCCCTGTTCGTTAAAAGAAGCATGGATGGATGTTTTGGAACCGCTTTTGGATCGGGTTATCGCTTCATTGCATGAAAAAGCAACGCAATGGAAGGATGTTCCCATACTGGCCCGAACCCACGGCCAGCCGGCTTCTCCCACCAGCATGGGCAAAGAAATTTATGTGTTTGTCGAGCGGTTGACAAAACAGAAAGCCCTCTTAAAATCCATCCCGTATTCAGCAAAGTTCGGCGGCGCGACCGGTAATTTCAACGCACATTACGTCGCCTATCCGGAAATCGACTGGATCGCATTCGGGAATTATTTTGTAAATGAAGTACTGGGGCTTGAACGATCAAGGATCACGACCCAGATCGACCATTATGACCATTTGGCTGCATTTTGCGATAATCTCAAAAGGATCAATACCATTCTCATCGATATGGATCAGGACATATGGTCGTATATCTCCATGAATTATTTTAAACAAAAGATAAAAGATAAAGAAGTGGGATCATCGACCATGCCCCACAAGATCAACCCCATAGACTTTGAAAATTCAGAGGGGAACCTGGGAGTGGCGAATGCAATTTTGGCGCATCTCTCCTCAAAACTTCCGATTTCAAGGCTGCAGAGAGACTTAACGGACTCAACGGTAACCCGAAATATCGGTGTGCCGCTGGCCCATATGATGATTGCTTATACATCATTGTTGAAAGGACTGGACAAATTGGTTTTAAATCGGGAGGTCATTCAAAATGATCTGCAGAAAAACTGGGCGGTGGTAACTGAAGCGATCCAGACAATTTTACGCAGGGAAGGGTATCCGGAACCCTATGAAGCCTTGAAATCGTTAACACGGACTCATTCAATCATCGACAGAAAGACAATATTTGAATTTATTGATAGTTTAAAAGTGGCGCAAACCGTTAAAGACGAATTAAAGAAGATTACACCCGAAAATTACACCGGAGTTTATGATTTTTAAGTAGGCGTTAGGATCTTAAAAACAGGCATCATAGACTTCCGGAATAAAGCGTATCCATGTAAAATTTTGAGATGGGATCGACATTCTCAAAACTGTGCGATTTGTCTTGATTTCTCCTGGCCATTTCTTTTCGTATATCTGTGGCAAGGGTCTTGCCCAATTCCACGCCGAACTGATCAAAAGGATTAATGTCCCAGATAAAGGCTTCAAAAACCGTTTTTGCCTCATAAAAAGAAAGAAGGCGGCCGATGTTCTCAGGTGAAAGATCGTACAAAAGCAGGGTCGATGACGGTCGATTGCCTGAAAAAGATTTCGCGGGATTTGCATCCGCTTTACCGCATGCAAGGGCGGTCGGCTGTGCGATTAAATTCGACCACAGCTCCTGATGGTTGGTCACGCCTCTTGATTGATTTTGGTACTGTTTGTAATGGGGGTGGATTACACCGATAAAATCAACAGGAAAAGGCCTTCCCTGATGCGCCAGTTGAAAAAATGAATGCTGTGCATTGGTTCCCGGTTCTCCAAAAATAATACCCCCCGCCGGCTCATCCAAATGCTTTCCGTCTTTTGTAACCGATTTCCCGTTGCTCTCCATACTCAGCTGCTGGACATGGGCTGCCAGTTTGGAAAGCGGTGAAGCATAAGGAATGATGGCTTGTGCCGGATATTTTAAGAAATTGTTGTTCCAAACCGAAATTAAAGCGGCCACAAGGGGAATATTTTCCCTTTCAGGTGATTCCATGCAATGACCATCCATCGCTTCGGCACCTTTTAAGAAACGTTCAAACCTTTCATAGCCAAGATAAAGGCTCAGAGGCACCCCGCCCACGGCTGAAGTAACACTGTATCTTCCCCCGATGAAATCGAACATGTGAAACGAAGAAAGAACCGGGTTCGAGGGGTCATCTCCTGGAGATCCCTTGCTGGTGACCGTAACAAAGTGCTTGGCAGGATCGAGGCCTTTTTCCATGATATACGTTCGAACCTGATTTGCATTGGCCATGGTTTCAGCCGTGGTATAGCTTTTGGATATAATGATCCAAAGGGTTCTTTCAATATCCACGATGGAGACAATTTTTCCGAAGTTATGGATGTCGACATTGGAAAGAAACATGATATCCATATTCTTGTCCGCCAGATGATGGAGTGCATTGGCAACGAATTCCGTTCCAAGGTATGAACCCCCGATTCCGATAACAACCACGGTGTTAAATGTTTTCCCGGTGGATCCGGAGATTTTACCTTCATGAATGTTTGAAACGAATGTCTTAATATCGTCTCGAACCTCACGTATCAAAGGCGTCACATCTTTTCCGTCAACGAAAACAGGGCTGCCTGAAAAGTCTCTTGCCGCCGTGTGGAGCGCCGGCCGTTTTTCCGTGACATTGAGCTTTTCTCCCCTGACCATTTCCGCAAACCGTTGTTTCAGCTTTCGAAATTCAGCCAGTTCGAACAAAAGATCCATAGCCCTCTCATCGACTCTTTGGCGTGAAAAATCATAAAAAACCCCGGCTGATTTTAAAGAGAATTTTTCGAGCCGCGTGGGATCCTTAAGCAAGTGTTTCAAATGTTTTTCAGGACGATTCATGATATCGGCATGTTGAATCAACCGATCCCGGACCGGATCTTCATTTTGTTTAAACTGGGTCATGGGGTACTCCGGAAACAAAACATTTGCCACAAAGGCACTAAGGCACGAAGAATATGTTTATTCTTTCTTAGTGACTTGGTGCCTTGGTGGCGGAAGGTATTTTTTCGATTTGGTCCAAATTCTTTCGGTAGATGTATAATTATACATGATTGGGAGAATCAACCTCGCCTCGAACAGGAGACAACCTCGGCTAAAACCGTATGTATTTTATCCAAAATTTGGCAATCGTCTTCACACCCGGGAAAATCCATTCTTTGAGCGCACTCTTTACAGGGGCTTTTTGAAAGATATCCAATTTCAAAATCGAACCTGTATTTAACGTTTTTACTTGGAGAATATTTTATTAACCGTGGCATCATGGCTGTTGAATAACACAATATCATTATCACCACAAGAAAAACCCAACACAATGATATCAAAGCGGTATGGGTGAGTGTATTCCGGCCTATTCGTCAATGTCCAAGTTCGAATTCTTAACTCCCGATTTTTAAGTATCTTTTAATTGGCCATTGAGGATTTAAAATTGGATATTTTAACTTCATCTGCCGGAATATTTGGGACGATGTTCCTTTTTCCCCTCAAGAATCGCCCGCAGACGATCTCTTTCGGCTTTTGCCTTGCGTAGCTGCTCATTAATGTTTGCGTGTTTTTCAAAGGGAACGTTCTTTAATTCTTTCTCCAGGTTTTCCACCGCTTTGATTAAGCGGTAAAGCTCTTGTGCGATCATTCGAATCGGCATGGCAAGTATGAATATAGGTTGAGAGGTTTCAGGTTCACGGTTCACGGTTTACTGATCTTCTGGTCTTCCCGTTTTCCGGCCCTGCATGATAACCCTTGAAACTTAACTTTTCATTATGGTTGTTCGTGCAATATGGAAGATCTTTTTTGAACGAACATGTTTTTTTATTGGCTTTAAATAAATTTTCATTTTTGTGATATTTATTATATGATATATGAACATTTTTCAATATGGTTATAATAGATTTTTGTGAGGGAATATGCGCATCGGTATGGGTTATGATGTTCATCGGCTGGTTGAAGGACGCAAGCTGGTTCTGGGTGGCGTGACCATCCCTTTTGAAAAAGGTCTGCTGGGACATTCAGATGCCGATGTCCTTATACATGCGGTGTGTGACGCGCTGTTAGGCGCTGCCGGTCTGGGTGATATCGGTCTGCATTTTCCGGATAGCGATCCCAGGCTCAAAGATATCTCCTCGATAATAATGTTAACAAAAATCGTTGAAATGTTAAATGCCAGGGGATTCAGGGTTATTAATTTAGATTCCACCATTATGGCCGAAGCTCCCAAAATTTCGCCTTATAAAGAAACGATGGAAGAAAATATAGCCCGGGCAATTGAAATTGAACCGGAGTATGTTAATATTAAAGGGACAACTTTTGAAAGCCTTGGAATGATCGGTAAAGGGGAAGGGATTGCTGCAATTTGTGTTGCACTTATTGAGTAAAATCCTATGCATTTTACAGGCAAAACACGGGTAACAACATGCCACTTCGCGTTTATAATACATTAAGTAGACAAAAAGAAATCTTTGAGCCGATAGAACCCGGAAAAGTCCGCATGTATGTTTGCGGCCCCACAGTATATGATTCCTCCCACATCGGACATGCAAGGTCTGTGGTCGTGTTTGATGTGATCGCTCGCTATCTGAAAGCCGTAGGTTATCAGGTTGTCTATGTCAGAAATTTCACCGACGTTGACGACAAAATCATTGACAAGGCAAATCAGTTGGGTATCGATTCTGCGACGGTTGCGGAAAGATTCATCAGCGAATTTTACGAAGATATGGATGCACTGAATGTTGAGAGGGCTACGGTAGAACCCAGAGCCACCGAACACATTGACCAGATTGTACAATTTGTTGAGAAGTTGATAAACGCGGGGTTTGCTTATCAGGTAGATGGTGATGTCTTTTTTTCTGTCGAAAAATTCAAAGAATATGGAAAACTCTCCGGTCGTAAGCTCGAAGAAATGGAAGCAGGAGCCAGAATCGATATCGATGAAAGAAAAAATAATCCGTTTGATTTTGTGTTATGGAAATCCGCGAAACCCGGCGAGCCCTCCTGGGAAAGCCCGTGGGGTAAAGGAAGGCCTGGGTGGCATATAGAATGTTCGGCGATGAGCAGCGAATATCTGGGGGAAACTTTTGACATTCATGGCGGCGGCAAGGATCTGTGCTTTCCCCATCATGAAAATGAAATCGCCCAATCAGAAAGTATTTCCGGAAAATTGTTTGTTAAATACTGGATACACAACGGCTTCGTAAACATAAACCAGGAAAAGATGTCCAAATCCCTGGGCAATTTTATGATGATAAAAGATGTGCTTAAAACCTACCATCCTGAAGTTGTCCGGCTTTTTCTTCTTTCCAATCACTATCGAAGCCCCATTGACTTCACAGAAAAGGCCATGGAGGAAGCCCGCAAGGGACTTGATAAGATGTATGCACTTCTTTTGCGGGTGGATCAAACAATGGGATTCGAGTCAAACCAGACGATTGAACCAGGCGATTGCTGGCAGCAATTTTGTGAGGCAATGGATGACGATTTCAATTCAGCGCGTGGGATCGGCATTATCTTTGATACGGTTCGCAAGGTCAATCGCATGCTGGACCAATATGAAAACAGCGGTTCCGACCAAATAAAGCAAGCAAACCAGATTGAGTTGCCTTTTAAAGAGGAACTGAAGTATGAAAACAGTTTGTCTGACCCAATAAAGCAAACCATTCGGTCCGGACTGGCAGATGTTCTGAGAATCGGCAACATTCTCGGGATACTACTTGAGCAACCCGCTGTATATTTTGATAAAGAACAGACACAGCGCATTGATCAAAAATCAGTTGATCCTGCCGTAATTGAGAAACTGGTTGAAGAAAGAAATCAGGCCAGAAAAACAAAAAACTGGAAAAAAGCCGACCAGATCAGAAACCAGCTTTTTGAAATGGGCGTTATTTTAGAAGACCGGCCAGAAGGGACGGTTTGGAAGATCAACAAATAGACATCTGGGAAATTTTATAACATATTAAAAATATAAATAATTAATGAGAATAAGTTTTTTCGCCCCTTATATGGAATAATGGAATGGTGGAATATTGGAATGTTGATTTTTAAAGGAATTCCGCTTTCCCCAAACCCCTTATTCCGTCATTCCATTATTCCAACATTCCAATTTTGAGCGAAGTGAACTGACTTAATCACAATATTTTATGTACAAAATAGGATTATTATCAGAAATTTATATCATCAAACATCATGCCTTCCTTTAAGATTGTCTCAAATTTTACCCCGAAGGGTGACCAAACAGCTGCAATTCATGCCCTGAGCAAAAGAATCCGGTCCGGCAAGAGGCACAACGTGCTTTTGGGGGTCACCGGCTCGGGAAAAACATTCACCATGGCCCATGTTATTGCAAGCCTTGGAAAGTCGGCTCTGGTCATCGCCCCGAACAAAACACTTGCGGCACAGCTTTACAATGAGTTCAGAATGCTCTTCCCTGAAAATGCCGTGGAATATTTTGTCAGTTACTATGACTACTACCAGCCCGAAGCGTACATCCCCTCAAGCGACACTTATATTCAGAAAGACTCTTCCATCAATGAGATGATCGACAAGCTCCGTCATTCCGCCACACGGTCGGTATTGTCGCGTCCGGATGTGATCGTGGTGGCTAGCGTATCCTGCATATTCGGACTTGGCGCCCCGGAAGATTATCTGGCCATGCGTGTTGATCTTGAAAAAAGTATGGTGCTCGAACGCGACAAACTCCTTTCAGATCTGGTTGCTATGCATTACGAAAGAAACGACGTCGATTTTCATCGCGGGGTCTTCAGGGTGAGGGGAGACCGGGTCGAGATCTTTCCGTCCTATGAAGAAGACAAGGCGCTTCGCATCGAATTTTTCGGAGATGAGTTAGAATCGATTTCCGAGATCGACCCGCTCAGAGGTATCATTAAAAAACAGTTGAGCGGTGTGACCATATATCCTGCAAGCCACTATGTAACACAAAAAAACATTCTGAAACGAGCCATTGAAACCATCACCACTGAACTAAAACAGAGGATCGACTATTACAGGAATGATAAAAAGTTTATTGAAGCGCAAAGAATTGAGGAGCGGACAAACTTTGATCTGGAAATGATGATGGAATTGGGATATTGTAACGGGATCGAGAATTATTCCCGCCATTTAACACAACGGGCTCCCGGAGAACCGCCACCGACGCTTTTGGATTATTTTCCGAATGACTTCCTGATATTCATTGATGAAAGCCATATCGCAATCCCCCAGCTTCAAGCCATGTACAAAGGGGACAGATCACGCAAAATGACGTTGGTTGAATATGGATTCAGACTGCCGTCGGCTCTGGATAACCGACCGTTGGCATTTGAAGAATTTGAATCTAAAGTATCGCAAGTCATTTATGTTTCAGCCACACCGTCCGGCTATGAAATTGAAAAGGCAAAAAATGAACTGGTAGAGCAGGTTGTGAGGCCCACCGGGTTGATTGATCCGATGATCGATGTGAGAAAAGCAAAAAATCAGGTCGATGATCTGTTGGAAGAAATTCAAAACCGGCAAGATCAAAATGAAAGGGTGTTGGTTACCACATTGACAAAGCGAATGGCCGAAGATCTCACGGAATATTATTCGGATATGGGAATAAAGGTGCAATATCTCCATTCAGATATCGGCACCTTGGAACGAATGGACATCATCCACAGTTTAAGAAAGGGGAAATTCGATGTGCTTATCGGCATCAACCTTCTTCGTGAAGGACTCGACATTCCGGAGGTCTCACTTGTCGCCATTCTGGATGCAGACAAAGAAGGGTTTTTGCGTTCAACCCGGTCGCTTATACAGACCTGTGGACGTGCTTCCAGAAATGTCAGAGGAAAGGTTATTATGTATGCCGACGCCGTGACCCGGTCTATGCAGCAGGCCATTGATGAAACAAATCGGCGCCGAAACATTCAAAAACTTTACAATAAAAAATATTCAATTACTCCGGAAAGCATCGTAAAAGAGGTTACACCCGTTTTTGAGGAGATGTATGAGCTTGCGAACAAATCGGAAGACAAAATATCTGAGAAAATTGCCCAATATGAATCGGTAGAAGATATAGATGTTATCATCAGAAATCTTGAAAAAGAAATGAAACAGGCTGCGGATGAGCTTGCATTTGAAAAGGCTGCTGAACTTCGGGATCAAATCCAGGCCATAAAAAAGTTGATTGTCTTTGAACTTTGAATGTTAGCATCCTCCTCTAAAAGACCAGGCTTTGGTTATCTCAGGAGATGATTTGCATTGATAAAAGTTCATTCACTTGTTGAAATTCCAAATCAGAAAAAAAATAGAACCATGCCAGATAAAAAAACAAAGTTCGAGTCATCAGTCGGTGTCGATCATCCGATCCCCGGCATCAGGGATAAGCTGACCAGGGTTTCTTCCGAACCCGGTGTCTATCTTATGAAGGATGCCGATGTGAAGGTGATATATGTCGGCAAAGCCAGGAATCTGAGAAAACGATTGACCTCATATTTTGCACGGTCAGGGAACAGCACACTGCATATGGATATGAAAACGGAAATTCTGGTTCGAAGAATAACGGACTTTGACACGATTATAACCGGTAGCGAAAAAGAAGCGCTGATTCTTGAATCAAACCTTATCAAACGTTACAGACCCCGTTATAATGTTATTTTAAAGGATGACAAAAGATATCCATCTTTACGGCTGGATATCGATAATCCATATCCCAACCTTTCCGTTGTCAGAAAGATCGAAAAAAACGGAGCCCTTTATTTCGGTCCATTTTCGTCTTCCGGTGCGGTTCAGCAAACACTCAAAATTATCCATAAAACGTTCAATCTCCGAAAATGTAAAAATAAAGACTTCAGACGTCGCTCAAGACCGTGTCTCAACCACCAAATAGCATCCTGTCTTGCCCCATGCTGCCTTGATGTTGACAAGAAAACATATGACGACATCGTCAAAGAGGTCATTTTATTTTTAAGGGGAAGAACCCCCGATCTGATTCAAAAAATAAAACATGAGATGATGTCCGCTGCGAATGAACAGGATTATGAAAAGGCAGCGGTTTTGAGGGATAAAATGTTTGCCCTTGAACAAACGCTTGAAAAACAGGTTGCGGTTATGAATGATTTTGAAGACCGGGATGTGCTCGGGCTTGCAAGATCTGATGCAAATTCTCTTCTTATGCTTCTTTTTATTCGCAGTGGATTTCTTATTGGAACACGAAATTTTACGTTTTCGGAAACGATGTCAACAGACGACGAAATGGTCGGAGGGTTTATTCGACAGTATTATGATGAAACGCGTTTTGTTCCAAAAGAGATTCTTGTTCCAACAGTACTTGAAGATGCTGTTTTAATAGAAGAATTGTTAAGTAACGTTAAAGGGCAAAGGGTAAGGATTTTGGCACCCAAACGGGGGCAAAAAGTCCGTCTTGTCGAGATGGCCTGTCAGAATGCAAAACACAACCTGCGAGAATTCACTGCTGCGGTTTCAAAAGATACGGAACTCCTCGTTCGTCTCCAGAGGCGTCTGAAAATGGAAAGGATGCCCTGGCGGATCGAATGCGTTGACAATTCCAGCATTTCAGGCAAAGACGCGGTTTCCGGTATGGTTGTTTTTGAAAAAGGAAATCCAAAAAAATCTTCATATCGAAAATACAGACTCAAAACAGATTCAGCGAGAGACGATTATGCCTGTATGGCCGAAGTTCTTCAAAGAAGATTCGGTAAAGGTGAAGCATCCGAACCCTATCCCGATATTCTGATGGTTGACGGAGGAAAAGGGCAGTTAAACATCGCGGTTTCAATCTTGAAGTCGTTGAATCTGAAACATAATATTCAGTTGATCGGCATTGCAAAAAAAAATGAAAAAAAGGGGGAAAC
>Ga0210105_1000106_pt1 | contig 11938 bp, 12 predicted proteins | sample RushSE_TuleC_D2_FD_185569 | JGI IMG/M metagenome (GOLD analysis project Ga0210105, IMG submission 185569) | Wetland microbial communities from San Francisco Bay, California, USA, that impact long-term carbon sequestration - RushSE_TuleC_D2 (SPAdes) | ecosystem: Environmental > Aquatic > Marine >... | reverse complement strand
CGAGTATTTGTTCAGGGAAATGGATTTCCCCGAAGGTGTTTTTCTGATGACCGGCACCGGCATCGTGCCTGGGGATGACTTCAATCTTGAAGTCGGCGATACGGTTTGCATTTGCATCGGTCGGCTTATTCTCAAAAACACGGTCGGCGAATAAACCAAACGCCGGCGTCGAAGCTCATCCGTGGTGGCGGATCGGATCCCCAAAGAGTCCTCTATAATCGATTTGCCGCCGCACGCTGTCACACCTGCTTGAGCCATTTCCACCGATCCTATTTCATGCGTTGCCGATAGGTTCTGCCGCCGAAGCCCGGATCACCTTGAATTCATCCCGGTGAAGGTGTATGAGCGATAACATCGGCAACAACCCGACCGCCAGGAGAAGGGCCCGTGAGTGCACTCTCGCTGGAGAAGGTTTACGAGCTGCTGGGGACGACCGAGATCCCCGGCGAACGACGTGAAACGGAAGTTCTCTGCATCCGGATGGGTGAACTGCTGGACCTGAACGGAGAAACGTGGATCCGCGAAAACCGCCGCATGCTTCTGGAACAATGGCGGTCCGTGGTGGAATTGAAGACAATCCGCTGAAGGGAAACGGCCCATGAGCAAGCTGTTTGAACCGGCGAACATCGGAACCATGGACCTGCCGAACCGTTTCGTCCGCTCAGCCACCTGGGAGGGCATGGCAACGCCCGAAGGGGCGGTCACGCCGCGACTGGTCGACACTATCGCGGCACTGGCCAAGGGCGGGGTGGGGCTCATCATCAGCGGCCACGCCTACGTCAGACCGGAAGGACAGGCCGGACCCTTGCAGATGAGTGCCTCCAGGGACGAACTGGTCTCCGGGCTAAGGCAGATGGCAGCCGCCGCCCACGACCACGGCGCCAAAATGGTCCTTCAGATAGCCCACGCCGGCTATTTCGCCGCCCACCACCTGACCGGCACGCCGCCCTTCGCCGTTTCAGCCGCGGTGAAACTCGATGACGTCCACCGCAGGGAGCTGACCCCCGAGGATATCGCTGACGTGGTTCACGCCTTTGCCGAGGCGGCCGCCCGGGCCAAGGCCGCCGGGTTCGACGCCGTGCAGATCCACTCCGCGCACGGCTATCTCTTCAACCAGTTTCTCTCCCCGCTCTTTAACCGGCGGACGGACGCATACGGCGGATCCCTGACAAACAGGGTGCGTGTGCATCTGGAAACGATTCGGGCCGTGCGCCAGGCCGTGGACGACGGTTACCCCATTCTCATTAAACTGAACGGACGGGATTATGCGGAGGGCGGGCTTGAGCTGGAGGAATCCGTGGAAGCGGCGGCCCTGATGGAACAGGCGGGGCTGGACGCTGTCGAGCTGAGCAGCGGGATGACCAAGTTCTCCACGTTCGGCGCCGCCCGCACCCGCATCAGCACTCAGAAAAAAGAGGCTTACAACCAGGAGGAGGCCAAGGCCTTCAAGCAACGGCTGAAAATCCCCGTGGCCCTGGTCGGCGGCATCCGCTCCCTGCCCGTGGCCGAACGCCTTATCGCGGAAGGCGTCTGCGATTTCATCTCCATGAGCCGCCCCCTCATCCGCGAGCCGGACCTCGTCAACCGCTGGAAGTCCGGCGACCGCCGCAAAGCCGCTTGCACCTCCGACAACCTCTGCTTCGGCCCCGCCCGCAGCGGGGAGGGTCTCTACTGTGTCACTGCTGCGAAGAAAGGAAAGGCTGCCACCCAAAAAGGATGAGATTCACGGGTGTTTCTTCCTCTTCCGATGGTAAAATCGCTGCGACTTCACCCGGCTGCCGCACACAGCCATGCTGCACCAGCGACGACTGCCGTTCTTACTTGAGTCGAGAAACAGCCATTGGCACCCCTCTCGGGCACACTGGCGCACCTTGACCACATCCGGTGATGTCAGTAGCTCCGTGGCCGAAAGCACAACGGGCCAAAGTATTGCTCTGAGATCCCCCGGGTCGAATTCCCACCCCCAATCAAAGCCTGCTGCCCTAAAGCGGATGGCTCGGTGCAAACAGGCCCGTTGGAAAGCTCTGTTCACTTGCAAAAGGTCGGCGCCGGCCGGTCGGCTCCCCCGGACGGTCGAACCCAGCACACGATAGACAGCTTCGCGCAGGGTGATCGACAGGTTCAGAGCAGCGATCGCCGCTTGAGGTGATACGGCAGCTGATTTTGCCAGGATTTGCGACTGGTTCGCCGTGATCACCCCCGTGTGCCGGCCCCACGCCAGCAGCGCGTCGTAGGAGGATAGATAGTCTTGGTGATCGGCACTGCCCCGAGCGGTGGCTGTGTTGACGAAATCAAGGCACAGACTGCCTCCGACGAGTTCCAGACTGCCGGCGTTTCGGTTGGTATTCCCCATGTCCGGCCTTATTCCCCCAATTTGATTTACAACCATCAAAATAACCTTGACAGGTTATAACAAGAGGCATAGGATTTTACCACTAAAAAATAGTATAGCAGGTTATAAAAAATTTCCAGTAGCCCGCGTCCCCCGACGCAAGGAGGCCACGATGAGGAACGGATGGTTTCTTTCGGCCGCGTCGACCATTCTGGCTGTCATGATGATTTTCACCGCATGTTCCCAAACCAGCGAAGCACGAGCAGCGGACGGCACACCCCCCGGGCCAACGGTCCAGGCGATCTGGGCCGGGCTCCTTGAACGCCGACCCTATCCTTACCTGATACCGCTTCCGGAGCCCAAACGGTCCGAGATCGACGGGACTTACGCCAAGGTCGTCGTCGCCCCGGCCGAGCGCGTTCATTGCCTGCGCTGTCCGGACTATGCTCCGGAGGGAGGGGTCTGGAAACTCAGTTTCGACAAAGGGGTCTACCGAATCTTCCACCCGGAAAGCCGGTGGAAGAGCATCGGCACGTATGTGGTTGCCGGGGACCGGCTGCTGCTGGCGAACGACCCGACCTGCATCGATGGGCTCGGGCTTTATTCGTGGAAACTTCACGAAGGCCGGCTGGTCCTCGAAGTGATCGACGACCCTTGCGCCATCCGGTTGCGAGCCATGAACCTGACCCAAATGCCATGGGACGCCTGCCGCCCTCCGAATATCGAAGCCGCAGTGACCGAACACTGGCGCAAACCGGAGGGTTGCGATTAATCCTCCGGCCAGTAATCGGGTGGGTGCGACGTCAGCCGACAATGGACGGAGCGGGGTGCCCCCACCACGGCGAACCGCAACCACCCGTTCAACAAACCAACTCGCGGCAGCCAGCTCGCTCCACACCGGCTCAGGCAGCCCCATGGGACCGTCTTTCAGGAAGCCGCCGGCCGTTTCTGCCTCACAGAACTTTCACATAAAAGACCTTGTCGTCGCCGGGGGCGTAGAAGTCCTTGAGCTGCGTCTCCCGCGAAAAGCCCAGGCGTTCATAAAAGACGCGGGTCGGTTCGTACTGCGGCCGGCCCGAGGTTTCGGCATAAACCCGACGTCCCCCGGCCTTGTGAATCATCCGCTCGGTCTCGCTCATCAGAACGCGGCCGAGACCTCGGCTCTGCTGATCGCGGTGGATTGCGATCCAGTAAAGATCGAAGCTTTCAGCCGTGCCGGCAATGGGTCCGTAGCTGGTATAGCCAAGCACGTTGCCGGCCTCCTCGGCAAACACGAAGAAATAACCGCTCGCGTCCCCGAAAGCCAGGCGGTCCTCGACCAGCTCTACGGCGATGTCCACCTCCGCGGGGTTGAAGAATCGCGTCGAGGAGATGATATCCCCAACGGCTTGCATATCGGAGGGCGCGGCCTCGTAGCGAAACACAATGGTCTTGTATCGTTCGGGCTTGGATTTTTTCTTCATCGGGCGACGTTCGGCACTCCTTTGCCAAAGACGTTCCTTTTGAGGGGCACGAGCGACGGATTCGATAGCGGTCGCGGCCGCGGCGGAGCCGCCGTCGAAGTGTTGGAAAATGGCATCACGACGGTCGGCGCGGTTGACGTCATAACCGAGGCAACCGTCAGGTGTCAATGCGATTATCACGTGCAGCGGGTTCGGGGTTCGGAGCAGGGTGCGGATGACGGCTAAAACCGGCATGCGGGCTGTTCGGTGCCGTATTTGGTGAACACGATCTGCCACACCTGGTTGCTGCGGGCGCGAAAGGCGCCGGCACAGGAAAGAAGGTAGTACTCCCACATGCGTTTGAACTTCGCGTCGTATTTCGCCTGCAGCCCTGGCCATGCCTTCTGGAAATTGTTGTACCAGGCCATGAGGGTCTTGTCGTAATGCGGCCCCAGATTGTGCCAGTCCTCCACCGCAAACAGCCCTTCGACGGATCGGCTGATCTGGGCGATGCTCGGCAGCATGCCGTTGGGGAAGATGTACTTGGTGACCCAGGGGTCGCAGGTGCGGGTGGATTCGTTGCCGCCGATGGTGTGCAGCAGAAAAATACCGTCGTCTTTGAGGGACCGGTGGGCGACCCGCATGAACGTTCCGTAGTTTTTCCACCCGACATGCTCGAACATGCCCACGGAAACGATTTTATCGAACCGGCCCTGAATGTCGCGGTAGTCGCACTCCAAAAAGCGCACTGGCAGACCCCTGCAGAAGTTCGCAGCATACCGGATCTGCTCCCTGGAAATGTTGACGGCGGTCACGGTGCAGCCACACGCTTCCGCCGCATATTTCGCAAACCCTCCCCACCCGCAGCCGATGTCCAGAACGTGGTCCACCTGCTGAATAGCTGTTTTGCGGCAGATAAGGTCGAGCTTTTTCTGCTGGGCCTGGTCCAGGTGGGCAGTGCCGTCGAAGTAGGCGCAGCTGTATTGGTTGTAGGGATCGAGAAAGGAAAGGAACAGATCGTTGTCGAGGTTGTAGTGGCGCTTGGCAACGATGGACGCGCGCGCTTTCGACTGGAGGTTGAAAAGGATGCCGGGCAGCAGCAAAGGGAGGTATTTCAATCCTCCTCTTAGAGCCGCATCCAGCCGCGATTTCAAGACGCGGCATATGAATTCATCCGGCCGGCGGCAGTCCCACCAGCCGTCCATGTAGGCTTCCCCGAGCCCCAGGTTTTTTTCCTGCAGGACACGCGCGAAAAAACGTTCGTCATGGACGGTGATATCCCACGGATTGGCTCCGCCGATGGCCACTCCGGCTTGGGAGAACAAGGATTCGATAATTTTCCGCGGACCGGACATATCGAACCTCACGTGATCCATTGAATCAGACGGAATGAGGACTTGTCCCGAATTGGAGAAGATATGCCGCCGTTTCCACCGCCGCCGAGGCGCCGAGCAGGCCGCTTCCGATTTTCAACTCCTTGAATTCATTTTGTCAAAAGTGTATGACCACCCATACCCATGTCAGTATCCGACAAAATGATTCTTTCAGCCGGCATCATCGTCGTGCGGAAGGAGGAAGATGGCTGGAAATACCTCTTCCTCAGGGCCTTCCGCAACTGGGATTTCCCCAAGGGCGAGATGGAGCCCGGGGAATCGCCTCTGAAAGCGGCCGTCCGTGAAACCCGGGAAGAAACGGGGATTACGGAGCTTCATTTTCGTTGGGGCGAGGTGTTCCAAGAAACCGCGCCCTACAACCGGGGGACCAAGATCGCACGATATTATCTCGCCCAAACGCCGGAGAATCAAGTGGTTTTCGCCGTCAACCCTCAGATCGGCGGACCCGAGCATCATGAGTATCGCTGGCTCCCTTACCCGGCGCTTGAGAAACTGTCGCCGCCCCGGCTCCTGCCGGTGATCCGCTGGGCGCGCGGCGTGGTGGACGGATGATTGACGTCACGGCGGCCATTTTGATCGAAAACGGCAGGGTGCTGATCGCCCGCCGCAGGCCCGGAGCCTCGCAGGCCGGCATGTGGGAGTTTCCCGGCGGCAAGGTCCGGCCGGGGGAATCCCCCGCGCAATGCCTGAAACGCGAGATCCAGGAGGAACTCGGCATCCGGATCGCGGTGGGCGAGTTTTTCGGGGAGAGCGTTCACGCCTACGAAGACAAGACCGTCCGGCTGCTGGCGTATCGCGTTCGGGCAAAAGGCGGGGAGATGTCTCTGAACGACCACGCCGAGCTGGCCTGGGTGGCGCTCGCGGATCTCGACCGCTACCGGTTTTGCCCGGCCGACGTCCCTTTCACTGAAAAACTGCAGAAGACGGCATGATCATCTCCGCAAACCAAAAATTCGTCCGGGCTGCCGCCCTGGTCCTGCTTCTGGTTGTGCTGACTGCCCCCCCCGATGCCGGCGGCCAGGCGGCCAAGCCGGCGGCACCGGTGATCCAACTCGACGTCGCGCGTCAGAGGGAATTGGAGCGCGATGCCGCCATCAACCTCTCGCTGGCAAAAAAATCAATCCAGGACGACGCCTTCTACAACGCCAAGGTCGCGCTCAATGTGTGGAAGATCAGCGCCGTCGAGGCAGGCACTTTCGACCGCAGGCTCTACGAGGACCTGCGCAAACAACTCTACGAAAAATCCATTCGCGACAATTTGCGCTGCATCGACATCTCCGTCGCCCGTCGCGACGCCCCGGATGCCAACCTCTGCCTGAAAATCTACCGTTTGCACTCACAGGAGATCAACGCCTTCGACCCCAAGCGCTATGAGGATCTGCGCGCACGGGTCAACGGCATACGAAAAAAAGAAAGATAGACCAAAACATGCAGCAGAAGCTCATGTCCATGTTCGAGCACTCCGCCTGACCGGCGGCAGAAATCATGGATGCCTTCTACCCTGCGAGCAGTTTCCCGACAACCCGCTTCATCATGGCGGCATCCTGGTAGGGTTGGGGAGACTCGTTGATGAGGGTGACATCGAGGCTGCGGCCGACCAGCGCCTCGGCCAAAGGCAGGAAAAACTCCCGCGTCGTTTTGAGGTGTTTGCGCTCGCCTTTGGGCCCGAATTCGATGCCTGAGAAGTGGGCGTGAAAACGGCGCGGGAGCCTGTCCAGAACCTCGCCGTAGTCGAGGCGGCCGGCCGCCCGCGCCAGCAAATGCGAAAAATCAACCGTGAATTCGCAGCCGGTTTCCCTCGCCAGAAGGAGACATTCATCCAACGACCCGAACTGTGCCGGCTTGCCGGTGGTCTCGGGGCACAGGGCTACCGTCCAGTGATTTTTCTGCACGACGGCCTGGAGCGTTTCGATCGCCTTGGCGATCCGTGCAAAGGTCCTCCCGGCCGCGTGCCCCTGGTAGAACCCGGCGTGGAAGACCACGTTGCGCGCACCCATGATCGCCGCCATCCGGCAGGAGGCCAGAATGCGATCTTTGCTCGCCGCAAGCTTCGCGGGGTCGTCCGCAGCCAGGTTGATGTAGTAGGGGGCATGGATGGAGAGCATGATGCCCTTTTGCCGAGCGAGCCCCCCCACCGCCTCGGCCTCCTCCGGTTTCATCCGCACGCCGTAGGTGAAGGCGACTTCCATACAATCAAGCTTCATCCGGCCGACCTTCTGCAGGCCCCTTAGGTTGCCGAGTCCATTAGAGCCTGCGGGGCCGATTTTTATTGAAAACTCGTCCATTTTCTCTGAGCTTTCAGCTTCGAGCTGATTTACCCCATCGTCCGCTTCAACAGCTTTGATAGTTCGTCGAGCGGCCGTGTGTTCAGCACATCTTTCTTCTCCAGCCACCCCCTGCGTGCCTGGCCGATGCCGTAACGCAGTTGGCCGAACTCGGCCCCGCTGTGAGCATCCGTGTTGATGGCGACAAGAACCCCGACCTCTTTGGCCATCTGACAATACGTGTCGGTGAGGTCGAGCCGCTGGGGGTTGGCATTCAGCTCCAGGAAACACCCGCGCTCTTTGGCCTTGTGGACCACGGCCGCCATGTCGACCTCATAGGGATCGCGCTCGTTGATCAACCGACCGCTGGGGTGTCCCAGGATCGAAAAAAAACGGTGGTCCATGGCTCTGAGGATGCGCTCGGTCTGCTGCTTGATCGGCAACCGAAAGCGGCTGTGGACGGAGCCGATCACAACGTCGAGCCGCTGCAGGACGCGGTCGGGAAGGTCCAAACTGCCGTCCTCGAGAATTTCCACCTCGATGCCCTTCAGCAAATGGATGCCTTTGAGCTTCGCGTTCAGCCGTTCGATCTCTTCAAGCTGCGCCAGCAGGCGGCGCTCGTCGAGGCCGTCCACCACCTTGAGGTACTGGGAGTGATCGGTCACAGCCAGGTATTTCATCCCGCAACGCTTGGCCGCCAGGGCCATCTCTTCCAAACTGTTGCGGCCGTCGGTGGCCTTGGTGTGGGAGTGCAGCTCGCCCTTGATATCGGCAAGCTCGATCAGCCCCGGCAGCCGGCCCTCGCGGGCGGCCTCGATTTCGCCGCGATCCTCGCGCAGCTCGGGCGGGACCCAGGGGAGGCCCAGCGCCCGGTAGACCGACTCCTCGGTGTCCCCGGCGACCCTGCCGTCGGCACTGAACACCCCGTACTCGTTGATCTTGAGCCCACGTTGGCGGCCGATGCGCCGAATGGCGATGTTGTGAGGCTGGCTGCCGGTGAAATACTGCAGGGCCGCACCGAAGCTCTCCTGCGCCACGCGCCGCAGGTCCACCTGCAGGCCGGAACGCAGGACGATGCTCGATTTCGTCGGCCCCCTAGCAAGCACCTGTCCCACGTCGTCGAAGCTTACAAAACGCTCCATGACCGGGCTGTCCTCCTCGGTCGTCACCAGGATATCGATGTCGCCCACCGTTTCTTTGGAGCGCCTGTAGCTGCCGGCAACGGCAACTTCGGCCACACCGGCAACCTGTTGCAGATCATCCAAAAGACTTTCCACCAGCGGCCTGGCCAGTGCGATGCTCACCCGCGCCGGACGCTGCGAGAGCGCCGCCAGCGCTTCCCGAATGTGCTGCTCGGTCTTGACCCCGAAGCCCGCCACGGCCTGTATGCGCCCGGCTTCCGCCGCCTCCTTCAACGCAGCCAGGCTTTCGATCTTGAGCTCGTGGTAGAGCGTGCTCACCCGCTTGGGACCGAGACCCTGGATCTTGAGCATCTCGATCACGCCGGCAGGTACTTTTTCCTTCAATTTCTCCAGGGCCTGGGCGGTGCCGGTCTCAAGGATCTCGACGATCTTCGCCGCCAGTTCCTTGCCGATGCCGGGCAGTCCGGTCAGCCTCTCGCCGCCGGCGACCAGATCTTTCACCTCCGGCCCCAGCCCCTGGATGGTGCGGCTGGCATTGCGATAAGCCCGGATCTTGAAGGGGTTTTCACCTTCGATCTCAAGGTAGTCGGCGATGCGGTCAAATATATCGGCGATGTCGGCGTTGCGGATCGGCATGAAGCCAAGCTTTCGTTCAGATCAGACTCCATCAAGAACCATTACACGTGATGTGCTGCGATCAGACTCAAATCTAAACCTTAATGCCTCAAATTCAATCTTTTTCCATGCGGGCGGCGCCCACCTGGAAAAAGGCCTGAAAAAAGATTTGACCCTGGAATTCATTTCAGCGTAGATGATAGCCTCAAATTGAGGAGGCGCCATGGAACCAAAGCAAACCTTGCAGGGAGGACCCCAACTGGCACGGCGGCTGCAGCAGGCGGAAGCCGGTGCGTCGGCCGGCGGGGGTCTCCAGAGCAACCTCCTAGATCTCGAGACCATGAAGAACGAGGCGTTTCTGGCCGGCGGCGCCGCGCGGATCGAGGACCAGCACCGCCGCGGCAAGCTAACGGCCCGCGAGCGCATCGAACTCCTGCTGGACGAAGGCTCTTTCGAGGAGTTCGACATTCTCAAGACCGGCCGGGGCGGGTACACCGACCAGGAGCGGCACTACCCCGGCGACGGGGTGATCACCGGCCACGGCACCATCGACGGCCGCGAGGTCTTCGTCTTCAGCCAGGACTTCACCGTCATCGGCGGCTCCCTCGGTGAGGCCCACTCCCAGAAAATCAGCAAGGTCATGGACCACGCCGTGCGCGTGGGCTCGCCGATCATCGGGCTCAACGACTCGGGCGGGGCGCGCATCCAGGAGGGGGTCGATGCCCTCGCCGCCTACGGCGAGATCTTCAACCGCAACGTCCAGGCGAGCGGGGTGGTGCCCCAGATATCCTGCATCATGGGTCCGTGCGCCGGCGGCGCGGTCTACAGCCCCGCCATCACGGACTTCGTCTTCATGGTGGAGAACACCGCCTTTATGTTCGTCACCGGACCCAACGTCGTGAAAACGGTCACCCACCAGGAGATCACCTCGGCTGAGCTCGGCGGCGCCCGCATCCACAGCGAAAAGAGCGGGGTCGCCCACTTCGTCCTGCCAAATGACATTCTCTGCCTGCGGGAGGTCCGGCGCCTGATCAACTACCTGCCCTCCAACAACCAGCAGAAGCCGCCGATCCTGGATCTGCGCGACCCGCTGGAACGCACCGACCCGGCGCTCGACTTCCTGATTCCGGCCAACCCCAACCAGACTTACAACATGAAGGTCCTCATCCACAGCGTCCTGGACGGTGCCGAGTTCATGGAAATTCAGGCGCATTTTGCCCGCAACATCATCTGCGGGCTCGGCCGGCTGGGGGGCCAGACCGTGGGACTGATCGCGAACCAACCGGCCGTGCTGGCCGGCGTGCTCGACACCAATGCGTCGGCCAAGGCCGCGCGCTTCGTGCGCTTCTGCGACGCCTTCAACATCCCGCTCGTCTGTTTCGTGGATGTCCCCGGCTTCATGCCCGGACCGGAGCAGGAGTCCGGCGGCATCATCCGCCACGGGGCCAAGCTGCTCTATGCCTTTGTCGAGGCCACCGTGCCGCGCATCACGGTCATCCTGCGCAAGGCCTATGGCGGAGCCTACATCGTGATGAACTCCAAGCACATCGGCGGGGACATCAACTATGCCTGGCCCACGGCGGAAATCGCCGTGCTCGGCCCCAAAGGTGCGGCACAGATCATTTACCGCAAGGAGATTGAAGAGGCGGACAACCCTGAGGAGATGCTTGCACGCATGACGGATGAATACCGGCAAACATACGCAAATCCCTTCATGGCCGCAAAAAGAGGATTCATCGACGACGTCATCAATCCGCGTGATACAAGGCACCGGCTGATACGAAGCCTTCAGTTCCTGGAAAACAAGCGGACGGTCCGGCCGAAAAGGAGACACGGGAATATTCCCTTGTAAGACGACAATAGTGATATCAATGGTAAGGGGTCACCATGTTTGAAAAAATCCTTATAGCCAATCGGGGTGAGATTGCAATCCGTATAATCCGGACCTGCAGGAAGCTGAATATCAAGACTGTTGCCGTGTATTCGGATATTGATGCACGTTCGCTCCATGTCCGGGAGGCTGACGAGGCTGTTCATATCGGGCCGTCGCCTTCTCCTTCCTCATATCTTGTGCATGAAAAAATTATCAAGGCTGCGGTTGATCAGGGTTGCCATGCTGTTCATCCGGGCTATGGGTTTCTTTCGGAGAATTCAGCGTTTGCTGCTGCAGTGGCCCGTGCGGGACTGGTATATGTCGGTCCTTCACCGGAGGTGATCGCTGCGTTGGGAGACAAGATTTCGGCCAAGGCTATCGCGATGAAAGCAGGGGTGCCCGTAGTGCTCGGTCACAACCTGCCTATCGTTGACCTTGATGAGATCAGGGCACTTGCCGCCGAGATCGGATATCCCGTTCTGCTCAAGCCTGCTGCCGGCGGCGGCGGCCGGGGCATGCGCATGGTTGCCACCCCTTCTGAGCTCGAATCCGCCCTTCAGTCCGCACAGGACGAGACCCGAAAGGCATTCGGCGACGACAGGATCTTTCTGGAGCGATTTGTGAGCAATCCCCGCCATATCGAGATCCAGATCATTGCCGACCGGCACGGGAAAGTCCTCTCTCTTGGAGAACGGGAATGCTCGATCCAGCGGCGCTACCAGAAGGTGATCGAAGAGTCGCCCTCTCCGGCGGTTGATGCGGCGCTCAGGTCCCGTATGGGCGAAATGGCCTGCGCCCTGTCACGGGAGGCCGGCTATTTCAATGCGGGAACCGTGGAATTCATCATGGACGATCGGAATAACTTCTTCTTCATGG
>Ga0210105_1000104_pt1 | contig 12075 bp, 14 predicted proteins | sample RushSE_TuleC_D2_FD_185569 | JGI IMG/M metagenome (GOLD analysis project Ga0210105, IMG submission 185569) | Wetland microbial communities from San Francisco Bay, California, USA, that impact long-term carbon sequestration - RushSE_TuleC_D2 (SPAdes) | ecosystem: Environmental > Aquatic > Marine >... | reverse complement strand
AAAAAAATTGTTCCAAATGTGGTAGCAAAGATTTGCTGTTATTATTGGTGGCTTTGAGAAGTTATTACATAATGTTTGACAAATATTGCGTCAATCTCTTAGAATAAAATAAAAATCAACGCTACAGATATACACCGACGATTTGTCCGATTCTGAGTATTTTTTTATCGCGTTTCTCTCTCAAGCTCGCTCTTCATTCTCAAGTACATACGAATTCAAGTAGGCTCGTTATTATCTCTAACCTGTATCATTAAACTTTTCAAAGCCGCCGAAAACTGATTTTGACAACAGACCGTTTATTACCAGCACAATAAAAATGGGTGTTTAAATGTTGTGTTTACGTGAAATATCGCATTTAAATTTTAATACGATATTCAAACTTTGCTCATTGGTGAAGCATCAATTTGATTCTTCTTAACCGGTTTGACCCGGATATCAACCATAGAACCCGATAAAAAGGGCGGGGAAGGAGGGCTGTATGGATTACGATAAAATACTATTACCTTATAATTTCACAAGCTTCGACAAAAGGGCCCTGGATTTTGTCATACATACCTTTTCCGACAAAAAAGAAGCCGAAGTCACCTTATTTAATGCATACATACCGGCACCTGTAATCGAAATGCGCGGCAGTCCGATCATGGAGCAAATGAAAGACAACCTGGGATATTTGACTCAAAGGGTTAAAGAGCAAAAGGACGAGCTTCACGTCATCAAAAATAACCTGCTGGTAAAGGGTTTTTCGGAAAATCGGGTCAACATTGTCTTTGAACCCAAAAAAAAGGATATTGCCGGTGATATTATCGATCTTGTACAAAAAGGCCGGTATAACGTGGTGGTATTAAATCGAAAGCCCGGAAAGATCGCACGGTTTTTTGCAGGAAGCGTTTCCAGTAGGGTTGTGGCGGTCTTAAAAGACACGGCAGTGTGTATTGTTTCATAATTTATTAACGCATAGAACGTTTAAGGAGGAATCCCATGGTTGCCGAAGACAGAATCGATATCGACATTTATAAAGTGGTCACTCGAGCCATTGCTGGATCCGACAATCTGGAAGATATGGCGATACAATTGACCCGGCTTTTGGTTGGAGCCTTGGGAATTAAAGGCAGTACGATCTTTGTACTAAATCCTGATACAAAAGAACTTGAGGCTCTGGCCAGTTTTGGGCTGAGCATTAACTATATGAATAAAGGCCCGATTTTAGTTAAAAAAAGTCTTGATCATCAGTTAAGAGTAGAACCGATTGTCATCCGGGATGTAACCACATCAGACCGTCTTCAGTACCCTGAAGATGCCAAAAAAGAGGGAATTCATGCCATTGTATCCTTGCCCATCAACCTGCATGGAAAACTCATCGGTGTTCTCCGACTGTATCACTACGAAAAATGGGATGTTTCGAAGCGGGATCTTGACTCTTTAATGGTTTTTTCGGAAAATATCGGGCTTGCCTTGATGTATACCCGGCTGCTTCAGGCCCTTAAATCCGTGAAAGAGACGGTGAGCGAGATACATCCTGTATGGCTGGATTGAAAAAAATGCCTGTCCGGTTATTATCCTTTTTCCGCAGACACGGTTTCGGAAAACCGGCTGGCAGGCGCTTTTTCCCAATCTTCGATTTTCTCGCCTTCTTCAATTTCTTCCCATCCGGTAATCATGGCTTTTATATGGGCAAAAATTGAATGGCCGGTTGTGGTCATATAGACGTGAACGATGACAAAAGTGAAAATAAAGAATGCTCCGGCCATATGAATGAGTGCCACGACGTTCAGAGAAAGAAAGCCAAGCCCCCACGATTCCCATGAATTATACGTCCAGTAGAAAATTCCCGTGATCATCTGGATGGGAAGCAACATCGCCGCCAGGGAAAGATAGGTCAGTCGTTGCAGCGGATTGTGCTTTGCACCTTTGCGCTTGGGTACCGGATGCGATTCGCCTTTAAAAATACCGAAGCTGTAATAACGAACAACTGAAAACAGCTTCTTAGTGGTTGGAACATACTGTCTCCACTCTCCTGTCGTAAACACCCAGAACACGAAAAATGCAAAGGCAACCAGCCAGGTAATACCTACAAAATTATGGATATTGACCGCCTGTTCGAATCCCATGAGTGAGTAAAGCCCGTGGATTTCAAAACCTGTTATGAGCAACAAAAGAATCAAAACCATTTGAAGCCAGTGCCAGAAACGCTCGTAGCGCGTGTATAGATAGGTTGTTACCATTTTTGTTGAATGCATCCGTTACTCCTCCCGTTTACGACCATTGGCAAATATTCTGCCCAGAGCATGGAGAACTATGCCGCCAAAGGAACATAGAACAATTACCCATCCGGCAATATCAACGACGTTTACCCTGTCGCGTCCGGGCATATAAAATCCTGTAAGGTTGGCCAGACGGCTTTCAGGCCGAGTGTGACACTGATTACATTCTAGCGCTTCTTCCTTGGGAGCAACCATGTGGGTACTGGGAAAAACATAACCGGTTTCTACAAAACCAATTTTGCCGGAAAAGGGAAGATTGAGATAGTCTGCACCCCGTTGAATTGAATCCTGCCAGTCGAAGGTGGCCCAGTATCCATGTTCTCCGGATAACAGCGGTGCTGCCATGGTCTTGTTCTCTATATCATACGGCTGTTTACCCTGGTGCACATGAAACGGAAAAATACGGGCATTTTTGTCACTTCGATCTCCGACCGGCCAAGCCAGCTTCACCGGCTTGCTCGGATCGATAATGTCTTTGGCGGTGACCCCTTGGATGGAACCATTGAACCAGAAATATTTGGGAATCACATTTTTTTCCCACTTTGTTTCCCCTCTGCCCGATTGATACACAGGTTTGTCGAACGGACCCTTTACATCATAGGGTTTGCCGTCTTTTTTCTTTCCCGCCTGGGACCAGTCCCACCAAACCTGAACCGGTAAAACCTTTGCAAATTCAGGAACATGGCATGATTGACATGCAACCTTGTCTGTGTGGTCATTCATTTTACTGTTTGAATGATGAGGGTTGTCACTGTGGCACGATTCACACATGATTTTAGCCTCCAAGTCATGTTCAAGGAGGCTTTGACGGGTATCGGACGCAGGTGTGCCGTATATCCGTCCTGCCACTTTGTGTGCAACCGTGGTATGACACCGTACGCAATCAAAATCCTGCCCGTCATATCCCATGTGAACATCCAGTTCTCTGTTGGGATTAATTAAGGAAGAATCAAGATCACCATGTTTCACACCGTCACCGCCGCCCCCGAAAAAATGACAGGATCCGCAGTTTGTGCGCGTGGGGTAGCCGACACTCTGGGCCGCTTCCTGAATTTCGGCCTGGGCGTCTTTGGCAAGGGCGTTTTCTTCCGGGTCTTCCGATTCAGTAAAATACCGATAGTCTTCAAAGACCTCTTCCCAGTTGATCTTTTTCTGGCCATGACATCTCAGGCAATCGATCTCTGTTTTTTTCCCTTCGGTGTTCCACCCGATGTGACATTCGTTGCAGTGATGGTCATGCATTCCATTGGCTGAGATACAGAAATTGTTCAGGGAATATCCGGCTTTACCCTTAACATTGTCCTTGGGTGAATTGGGATCGAGCCACGTCCAGTGAAGAGTTTCTTTCAACTGCTCGGCCGCTTTTGTATGACATGAAATGCATGCCTTGCTGATTTCAGGGCCGGATGTAAATGCTTGCTGCAACGCTTTGAACTGGGAGTGGTCTGCTGTAGTGGGTTTTTTCCCGGTTTTCACCGCCTGCCGGGCCAGCTCCAGTCCCGGGGCTTCCGGTTTCTGTTTTGCAAATGACGGTGTGGGCGCAACAAACAGTAAACATATCCATAGGACGAATAAAACATAACGTGTGTGCGTTAATTTCAACCTCATCATTGTGTTTCCGTTTTTTTATCGCCGCCAAGGCACAAAGACACAAATAAATTATGCCTTTGTGCCTGTTAGGCAAACTATTATAGATTAGATAAAGCTACTTGCATTTTGCCGGAGATGGAGAATCTGCGGCATAACTATATAAGTAGGTATAGATGTCGTTCAAATCATTGTCGGACAATTTGCTCCACTCTTCACTGCACTTAAACTCAGCAAAATCTTTTTTTTCGAAAACCCGTGTCCACTGGGCCTGGGTTTTAGAATCGGGGTTCAAAACCGGTCTGGGGGAATCGATTTCACCGCGTTCATTGCATGCCTTATATATGTTCTTATAGGTGTATTTTCCTTTTCGCGCATTCCCCTTTTCACCCGCAAAACCAAAACTTGCGGCAGTAAATACAAAAAGGACTACAGTTAGAATTGTTACCAATCTTTTTAACATATTGCCTCCTATTTTTTGAAAATGTTTACCTGTTGTTTCGAAGGACGTTTGTTCAAAAAACCACATATCGATCCATCTCCGCCACCATTTCAGCATTCTTTGCCTGAGTAGCGAAGTCTTTGAAACCAACGCCGGGAACCTCATCTTCGCGCCCATGCAGTCCGTGGGACCTGAAACTGACATCACATACCGCCAGTTTGGCTTTCCCCACCAGTTTTTTAAAATCAGGCTTCAGGGTGAGAAGCACCCCTTTTCCCGTAAAAAATATTCGGACATCTTTTTCTTTTTTATGGGCGGCAAGGGTCAGGTTAATCACGTAATCGAGATGCTTGTCGGTATTGACAAGAATACCCAGTGTGTCAGCCATCGTTTTTTCTCCTTTTCCAAAATTCCGGTTCATCGGATCACCACCAGCAGATGACTTTATCGTGCAAAAAAATATCATCCACAAGCACTTCCCAGTCAACATCATCTCCATACAGCATGATTACCGTTGACGGGTTGACCCTGGAAACCGCTTCCCCAAGTTTTTGCACGGTTTCATCCGGCTCTGATCTTAGAATATTGAGTACTTTCATTTTTGATTATCCTTTAAAATGGTATTACGAGGTCCGCTTCTTGGATTTTGGTACCCACATCCGCCAGGGTAATGTACTGGAAGCCGTATTTTTCCACATTGGCTGAATTATTGGAAAACCTTTCGCCTTCCATTTCATCCAGAAATTCCATGTTGTCGCTGTACGCCTCATCCATGTTGGTAATTTCATGGTGAAGAACGAACATCTGAACTTCGGTGGCCTCAAGCAACAGGCCGAGACTGGTTCGAAGCCCTTCATACTGCTGATCCTGATCCCTGATGAGAACCGCTACTTTTTTCATGATTCGTGTTACCCCTTTTTAATAAAATATCTGGTGTGTCCCTCGGGTACATCCACCATACCGAGAAACTGGTTACCCCCTTTGTTCCCAAAATCAGGAATGTCCTTTTTTGAGCCCGGGTCCGTTCCGAGTATTTCCAGGATTTCACCGGATGCCATTCCTTTTAAGGCTTTTTTGGTCTTCAAGAGCGGCATTGGGCAACCAAGACCGCGGGTGTCAACGACGCCGTCTGATTGAATATTTTCAAGTTCCATAAATTCAACTCCTTTTTGGTAGTTAAAATACAACAAATTTTTCTGTTTCTTCGTTCCACATGGCAACCAGCACCCAACTCAGAAAGAATGCCAATATCAGGGGAACGGTGATCGGCCAGGTCAGTACATCCGGCAGGAATATGTCCTGTCCGAGTTTTTCGTCCAGTCCGCTCACCAACAAGAATTTGGATGTCAGTGAATTGGTCAGCGCAAATGTAACCAGGGTTACCATCAGCTTGGTTTGCCCTTCGCCCACACGCCACAGCGTACTGCTGGCACAGCCGCCGGCCAAAAGCATTCCGATACCGAAAATGAATCCGCCCATCAAGCAGCCCAGGATAAACGGATGGTAAACACCCATGGTCGGCTCCTGAAGATATGCCCACTTGATGACGGAGGAACCTGCGAAATATATGATGATACTGACCGCCACCGCTTTCACCATTTTTGCCTCGCCGGTCATGAATGGATCTCTAAAGGCCCGAACAAAGCAAAAACGCGAGCGATGCATGACCAGCCCGATCAGGAAACCAAAAAAGAGCCATCCGCCCAACTGGGTTTTGTCGACAAATGAAAAGATGTAAAAAACAGCGACGACACCTATGGCAACCGTTGCTCCCAAATACGGCTGTACTTTAGGCCAGTTAAAGGTTCTGGATTCGGTCTCTTCTTTTGGCTTAGAATACACCGTCTGACTGGGGAGATGCTCCATCTCCCACAGCAGATAGCGCAGTCCCACCCATGCACCGGCGCCAAGACCGATCATCATGGCGAATCCGCCGGCGGACAACATGGCCACCGCAGAAAAAAATCCGCCCACATTACACCCTTTGGCCATGGCCGCTCCGGCGCCCATGAGCATTCCGCCGATCAAACCTTTTGCATATTCGAGTTTGGGGGCCGGACGGAATTTAAACTGACGCGCCAACAATGCAGAAACAAACGCCCCGATTAAAATACCGCTGTTGGACAGGGAAACCGGATGCAGCCACGGATTCAAAGGGCGTTCATCGTATGCATTTACAAGATAATAAAACCAATCCCCCCAGTTATTGTACCCTGCGGCGATTCCCCAGGGGCTTTGCCAAAGGAATATCATTAATGCAATAATCGCAATCAACATGCCGGCCAACCATGCCGGCCATTCCTGCTCAAATAGGGCGTTATAGTAATTTCGGATTTCCGTTTTCATATTCATCCAGTTCACAATTAATTATCGTTTAATGAAGATGTTTCGATATCTGGACATTTCCTCCATGCGCCCTCTCTTTTTTCGAAAAGAGGGCGCGAGGTGGAGGCACATGCAAGGCCTTATCTGCTTGCATGTATCGAACAAGGTGCAAATAAACACGCCCCTGTTAGTAACGGAATGTGGCCGACAGATACACATTCCATACTTTATCGACAACCGGGAACAACGCATCCAAAGAGGTTAATTCATCGATATCCACCGGTGCGCCCAGCGGATTTCCGCTGCCGGTATAGTCGTAGTCATAGTACTGACCCCCGAGTTGTACGAAAAAGTTATTTTTGATTATCGGTTGAATATAATAGGCTTCATATACCTGACCGCGGGCAGCGAGCTTGCTGCTGATCAGCGAGTCTTCCGCCCCGGTGAAATTGAACCAGTATTTGGACCCGTAGTTATACTCCAGACCCAGCCTGGCATCCAGCGGCATGGGGAAAATGGCGCCTGCATAGATCATGTACCCGTCCTGACTTTCGAGGTTTCCGTTGGAACTCAAAAGCCCCTGGCCCATTATCTCGTAAAACGGATTTTTCGATATTTCTGATGGGTTCGTATGACTCCAGGAACCGGCTAAAAAGAGATCGATATCTTTGTCAAACCGTTCGGTAAGGTTTGTTCTCAACAGCAACGAAGCGGCGTCCCAGTCGCCGATGTTGGTGGTGGGCTCGACCCTGCTGACAAACCCTCCGTAATTTTTTTCAAAGTAATACTCGTTAATGCCATCTCCGTTGAGGTCATCTTTGTAAGCGATAAACGGCATCACCGTCAGGCCGGTGAACCCGTCGGTAACATCCCATGCATGGGCATAAAGGAACACGGCACTGGAAACATCGTTGTCATAAAGGGTGGCAATGACCCCGCCAAGATGAACGTCATCCAATTCCGAAGCGGCACTCAATGAACCGCTGTTGCCCCAGTCACTCTCAAACCCAACGCCGTAGCAAAGTTTGATATCAAAACCGGGAATGTTGGTGACATCTTCCAGCCCGAAACTGAGAGACGCGCCATCGTACTGCCAGTTAATGACCGTTGCGATGGGCGATCCGCCTTCAAGGCTGTAATTCCGGTATTCCAACGGCGGACCTTCGGTAGATGGCCGCCGCCCAAAGGACAGATTGTACGGCACGGACCCCATATAGTTTTTATAATTAAAATAAGCCCGTTCAAGGCGAATGGTGTCTCCGTTGGGCAGACTCGATGTGGTGCCGTCAAAGGTGATGTCTCCCATGCTCCCATGGTTGAACTTAACACCGGTGCTGTCGCCGAATGTCTTGTATGCCGCCAGACGGCCGGCAAAAGCAAGATTGTCATTGACTTTAGCGCCCATTTCGAGACGGAGCCGGTTGGTGTATATGATGTCATTGTCGGCATCGTATGTCTCGGGAGCAGGAGGTATGCCCATTCCTGCCATGGCAGTCTGAATATCGCTAAGGGTGCTGCCGCTTAATCCAAAAATCTGATTCGTAAATGCGGATGGCGCCACACGGATATCCTGGTAGTGAATGCTGTCGGCCCGTGTTCTGAAATCGATACCGAAATCGATTTTGTCCAAGGCCGTATGCAGTTCAGCCTTGTTGAGCCGCTCATCCATCTCGTTGATCTGTTCCTTTTTTTCAGAATCGGCTGTCTCCATGGCCTCTATCTTTTTCTGGAGTTCCTCCATTTGCTGGGACATGGTCTTGAGTTGATCTTTTAGCATCTGCACATCGTTTTCTGCAAAAGCAGCAGGTGCAAAAAACAGAGCCGCCAAAAAGATCAGACTTAAAACTCCAGCAAAGAATTTTGGTTGTAACCTTTTTCTCTGTTTCAATTTTTCCTCCTTTTTAAAATTTGAACGGTGGTCGAGGCCGCTGATGTCGGTGCATGGTTGGGGACATTCAAGACCCATCAGCAGCATGTTGTCGACATCTTTTACCCGGGGTACCTTATTGTCAGAGCAATGATTGTGCCACAGGAAAACAAATTGGGGATTAAATAAATAACATATTGATAAAATTGGGACAAAAAGCATCAACGTTTTTTTCTTGCATTATTCACTTTGAGTGTTATGTTAACAGGTGTTAACTTTACAGGTTTACAGTTGAATTGGAATTTTCACACCGGTTTGAATCATCGGTTTCGCAATATTCATTTTTTACGAAAAATTTGGATTGGGGAGAATCATCATGGATATCGGCAACCACTGGGAAACCATCATAGAAACCTTACAGGATGGTGTTTTGGTCATCGACCTGGAAGGGAACATTATGTCTGTGAACCCGGCCGCCGAGCGTTTGACGGGCTATTCATCCGAAGAACTGATCGGCAAATCATGCCGGATCTTAAATTGCACGGGATGCAAAATAAAAGGGGGAGGGCCCGGTGAGGTATGGTGCAAACTTTTTTCGAAGGGCAGAAGCAAGAACAAGAAATGCCTGATTACCCACAAAGATCGCCGGACGGTTCATATTATCAAAAGCGCAACGGTGCTGCACGACAAAAACGGTGAGATCATCGGCGCCGTAGAAACCCTGACGGACGTTTCACTAATGGTTCGCCAACAGCAGGAAATCGCAGCACTGCGAAAAACATTCCATTTGGATGAAGGGTATCACGGTATACTCGGAAAATCCATCGTAATGCAGAACCTCTTCGAACTGATCGATAATGTCGCCCAGTCCGATGCTCCGGTGATGATCCTCGGCCAAAGCGGTACGGGTAAAGAAATGGTGGCTCGTGCAATTCATCAGGCCGGCGTTCGTCGCGAGAAGCCCTTTGTAAAAGTGAATTGCGCGGCTTTGAATGAAAACCTTCTGGAAAGCGAACTCTTCGGTCACGTCAAGGGTGCGTATACCGGGGCAGACCGGATGAGAATCGGACGTTTCGAGGCTGCCCATGAAGGGACCATCTTTCTGGATGAAATCGGAGATATCCCCCTTTCGATCCAGGTAAAGCTTCTGCGGGTCCTGGAGGAAAAAGAAATCGAACGGGTCGGCGATCACAATCCCATTTCGGTCAATGTCCGCATCATCACGGCAACCCATAAAAACCTTGAGCAATTGATCGCCAAGGGACTTTTCCGGGAAGATTTCTTTTTTCGCATCAACGTATTCCCGCTCCATTGCCCGACCCTGTCGGAACGAATGGAAGATGTACCGTTCATCGTTCAAAGCTTTATCAGGCAAAATTCCATTCAAAGCGGCAAGAAAATTCTGGGTCTGACTCCCGAAGCCATGGAAATTCTATCGTCCTATCCCTGGCCGGGCAATGTCAGGGAACTTCGAAACACCATCGAATACGCATTTGTCCTCTGTCCCGGCGGGGCAATCGGAAAACAGCATTTGCCGCCCAAAATATTAAAAACCACAGGAGCGACTTCAAAACCGGCCATATGTTACCAGGATGATTCGAGTGACCGTGAAAAGTTCCTGAAGGTTCTTCAACAAGCCGGCGGGAATCAGTCTGAAGCGGCCCGGATTTTGGGTGTCAGCCGTGTAACTATTTGGAAAAAAATGAAAAAGTACGACATTGATCCGTCTGTAGACGTGTACAGATAAACTGCCGGGCTCCCTTTTCTGTCTGATGCTTTTGTGCGTTATCCGCTTGAAAAACATGATGATAAATGAGATAGGCCCTGTCAATAGAAAATAAATCCCTTTTTGGAGGTTCGGCATTTATGGCGTCCAAAATTTCACCCGAAACCGTCGGGCATTTAATTCAAAAAGAACCCTATTATCTGAGTACGGGTGACGAAATTAGAATGTTTGAGGCCGCTTTCGATGCCAAACTTCCGGTGATGCTGAAAGGCCCCACCGGATGTGGTAAGACCCGGTTTGTGGAGTACATGTCGTACCTGCTCAAACGTCCCCTGATTACCGTGGCCTGTCATGAAGATCTGTTTGCCTCTGATCTACTGGGACGTTATCTTTTAAAAAAAGATGAGACCATATGGGTGGACGGTCCCTTAACCCGGGCAGTTCGCATGGGCGCCATTTGCTATCTGGACGAAATTGTCGAAGCTCGTAAAGACACCACGGTGGTGATCCATCCCCTGACCGATACACGCAGGACACTCTCCATTGACAAAAAAGGCGAAATAATCCAGGCGCATCCTGATTTTATGATGGTGATATCCTATAATCCAGGATATCAATCCGTTCTGAAAGATCTCAAGCAAAGCACACGCCAGCGATTTATTTCCCTTGAGTTTGATTATCTTGAAGCCTCAAAAGAAGCTGAAATTGTTTCCCATGAGGGAAATATCACCATGGATACAGCTTCAAAATTGGTATCGCTGGCCGGAAAAATAAGAAACATTAGGGAGCATGGGCTGACGGAAGGGGCGAGCACACGGCTTTTGATATATGCCGCCCAGCTCATCGGCCGTGGGATACCCGTTCACGATGCCTGCCGGAGTGCCGTTTGTTTTCCGCTGACCGATGATGCCAGGCTTCAGGAAACCCTGATTGATTTGATTGAGGATATTTTTTAACCTAACGTGAATTGACGGAGTTTTTTATCGAGGCTTTTTGCATCTCCCACAAATTTACCCAATTCGTCCCAAAACCGATTGCTGTGATTCTTAATTTTCGTATGGAGCAGCTCATGAAAAATAACGTAATCGATGAGATGATCCGGCAATAGCACAAGATTCACATTCAAGTTGATGTTGTTTTTTTCGGAGCAGCTGCCCCATCGGGTTTTTTGGTTTTTCACAAAAACCTTGTTGTAACTGAAACCGTTTTGCTCACACAATTCATCGAGGCGGGTGACCAAATATTTCTTCGCTTTGGTCCTGTCAATCGGCCTGCTTTCTTTGAGAGCCGCCGCCCGTTTTTCAATGGATTCTATTTTTTCCAGGTGCTTTTTTATCCAACCTGCCTTCAATTGCGCGAATTCTTCAGCCGAGGCAAATGATACACTACGCGGAACAGCCACTCGTACACCCCTGAACGGCCGGATAGACAACCCCATATGTTTGGCCCGACTACTTCGTTCAAGCAGCACATCGCCGACACCGTTTATTTTTACCTTTTTGGATTTCATTTATCTTTAAGGGTTTTTCCTTAAATCTTAGGGCACTGCAAAGTCAAGTGTTTTATCAAAGCAGCCTTCACAGGCAATGCTTTGGTATAATTTAAATTGAATAGATGAATTTATAAAAAAAGGAAATGTTTGCTAAGATACTATATGGATGTTCCGCTTCCTTTGTATTTGTTAGCGTGATCCGGCCCCAGTGCCAATTTTCCTGATTTTCACAACCTGCTGATAACCTTCGGATTGAAAAAAAGAAACAGTTATTGGTACCAGGTTCGCAGAATCTGAACATTAAATGTGCATATTCCCGGTAATATTTTCCATATTTGTATATGTGCGGGTGTTTTCTTGCGTATCTATCCCATT
>Ga0210105_1000102_pt1 | contig 12107 bp, 12 predicted proteins | sample RushSE_TuleC_D2_FD_185569 | JGI IMG/M metagenome (GOLD analysis project Ga0210105, IMG submission 185569) | Wetland microbial communities from San Francisco Bay, California, USA, that impact long-term carbon sequestration - RushSE_TuleC_D2 (SPAdes) | ecosystem: Environmental > Aquatic > Marine >... | reverse complement strand
AGGAGCTGGTTTTCGAAGAAATCTCCACCGGCGCCCAAAACGACTTGCAGCGAGCTACCGACATTGCCCGATCCATGGTTGCGGAATATGGCATGAGCGATCGCCTGGGACTGGTGAGCTATGAGCGCCCGCGCCAGTCAATGTTTCTCCCGGAAAGTTTTTCTCCCGGTAAAAATTACAGTGAGGCGAAAGCCGCCCAAATTGACGAGGAGGTCACGCGGTTTGTCGAGGAAGCCCATCAACGCGTGCGTAAAATCCTCTCGGAGCGGCGAACTGTCCTTGATGATTTGGCCCATCTTCTTTCCCAGAAGGAAAGCGTTCAGGGCGAGGAGCTTAGAAAGATATTGGGCAAAACCTCTGCGGAATAATACTGCACGCCGCTCTGTTTCCCATAAACATTTTGAATCGAGGCTTACCAAATAGAATCAAGAAGATTGCGTTTAAAAACCTGGCGGAATTGATTCAACTTATTCTTGCCGGGAAAAAAGGCAGAAAGGGAATTAAAAACCAAATCGGAAATTATAGGCTTTTGTGAGAAAATTCATCAGAAAGGAATTCCATATATTCTTGTTTCAAGAGGAAAAAAGGGGCTGCTTCTATCTTCGGCCAAACAAAAAATAAAGGCAATTGCTCCTCCGGTGGAAGTAGACAGCACCGTAGGTGCCGGTGATTCGGTGGTGGGGAGATTTGTACTGGCGCATTCCCAGGGCAAAGACCTTACGGACTGCGTTCGACTATCCTGTGCTGCGGGAACGGAAACCGCGCAAACGCCTGGCACGGAGCTTTGTCATCGCGTAGATGTTGAAGATATTTTGCCAAGGTTCAAATATCAAATTTATAAACGCTGATGTTATGGAGGTTCAAAGATGATTCATTACGGATTTACAAAAGAAATTGATGCTTCGTTTGAAGAAACATTGGATAAAGTATCAAACGAATTGAAAAAGGAAGGTTTTGGTATTCTAACACAAATTAATGTAACGGAAAAATTCAAAGAAAAACTCGATATTGATTTTAAAAAATACATAATATTGGGTGCATGTAACCCGCCAAGTGCCCACAAAGCTATTCTTGTTGAGGAAAATATTGGATTGATGCTTCCCTGCAATGTTGTGATTTACGAAAGGCAAAATAAAACCGTCGTTTCAATTATCAAATCAAAAGTAGCTATGGAAATGATTGGTAATGTTGAATTAGAGCAAATTGCCTCTTCAATCGAAAAGAAGTTAAAGAAAGTTTTTGATTCAATAAATTAAGGAGATAAAGGATATGGTGCTAAAAAGAATATTCTCTAAATTAATAATACTTTCACCACTAACATTTTTTGCTTGTGAACAAGGTCCTAATAGCCCTATGGGCAACTGGGGCCATATGATGACCTATGGTTATGGCGGAGGATTTATGTGGTTAATAGTTCTGGTTTTAGTCGGTGTTGTTATTTATTTTTTGTTTCAGGGTTCAAAATCAAAAGGCTCCGATGGTTCGATCATTGAAACACCTTTAGATATCTTGAAGAAGCGTTATGCAAAGGGTGAAATCGACAAAGAGGAATTTGACCGGAAGAAAAAGGACTTGGAATCATAAAGGACCATTCAACTTGAAACAGCAGGTATCCCTCACTTCGTGACAGGAAAAAGGCGTTATCAGGGATGAACCTCAGGAGAGGATAAAATTGAACGAAGAATAAGCCATTAATTTTAAGGTCTACCCTGCTATGGCCCGAATTATTCCGAACAATCAGATTACCCTGTTGCAAAACGGCGAAGCTTATTTTCCGGCGATCGAAGCGGCGCTGGACCGGGCGGTGCATGAGATTTATCTGGAAAGCTATATTTTCGAAAATGACAATACCGGACGACGCATTGCGGAAGCGCTCAGGCGGGCTGCCCTTCGTGGCGTAAAAACCCATGTGCTGATCGATGGATTCGGCTCGAATAGTTTGCCGAAAACCATGATCGATTACCTTAAAGCGGCCGGCGTAATGGTGTTGAAGTTCCGGCCCAAGATATCGCCCTTGACGCTGCGGCGCCAAAGGTTGCGTCGCTTACACCGGAAAATTGTGGTTGTGGACCAGAAGATTGCGTTTGTCGGAGGCATTAATATTATCGATGATATGGATATGCCGGGGCAAACATCGCCCCGTTATGACTACGCTGTAAGTGTGGAAGGGCCGCTGGTTGGAGAAATTCATGCTTCGACCCGCCGGGTGTGGTCGCGAGTGGCCTGGACCCGCTTGCGACCTGGCTGGGGCCGGAACAACGGCAGACAAGCGCCTTCAAGCGAATCCAGGGGCCGTATGCGTTCAGCTTTTCTGGTAAGGGATAACATCCGCCATCGCCGAGATATTGAAGATGCTTATTTGCAGGCAATTGAACAGTCGCAATTCGAAATCATTCTTGCAAATGCCTACTTTTTGCCCGGATTGAATTTTCGTCATGCGCTTTTGGATGCAGCGGGGCGGGGTGTCCGGGTGATTTTGCTGCTGCAAGGAAGGGTGGAATATCGATTGCTGCATTATGCCTCGCATGCCCTGTATGGCAGTTTTCTCGATGCAGGAATTGAGATCTACGAATACCACAAGAGCATTATGCACGCCAAAGTGGCTGTGATTGATGAACACTGGGTGACGGTGGGATCATCCAATCTTGACCCTTTCAGCCTGCTGCTTGCGCTTGAAGCAAATGTCCTTGTTGACGATGAAAAGTTTGCCAAAAAATTAAAGCATAGTCTGGAACAGGCCATAAAGATGGGGGCGCGGCGGATAAGTGACGACAACTGGAGAACGAAATCCATCGGATTGCGTCTGGTGATTTGGCTAAGTTATGGTTTGGTGCGATTCATGATAGGAATGGCGGGGTATGCCCCGGGGAAAAAGCCGGATCAAGTAAAACCGATCGAGAACGCAGATTGAATGGCATGCGAAATTTGAATACGTGATGAAAACCTACCAGGAGACAAAATCGGCATCGTACATTGATGCCATAAGCGTCTTTTCTTTGAAACACCTGAAGACCGATGCGCAATGCACCGGCAGACGATCGGAACCGTTTGGGCCTTTGCCGGACAAGGCGAGGCATTTGAAAATGAGTCAACCATTCGAAAGTCAGCGGTGGCCTCGACGGTCAAGTGGCCCGCAGATTCGGGTCCCCATGGGAGTTCGATGCGTAGCATGGTTTTCCTAATGCGAATCTGAACTCCGCAATCAATTTCATGGTAACAAAAGTTAGCGATAAACAGGCGCGTTTCGATTTTCAAGGCATCGCGCCCGGAACGTATGCGCTTGTCGTCGTTCATGATGAAAATATGAACAGCAAGCTTGATACTAACTGGCTGGGGGTGCCGAAGGAAGGCTATGGTTTTTCAAACGAGGCAAAAGCCTTCCTCGGCGCGCCTTCGTTCTCTGCCGCCAGCTTCCCTTACGATGGGCGAAATTTAGATCTGACGATCACCTTGCATTACTGAGCGCCCGTTGTAAAAATCAGGAATCGCGAATGAATATTCCAAGTCATGGCAAGCGTCCAAGATTTTCCAGGAAAGGGACAGGGTATATTCTTGTGATACGGTAATATATTTCTTGATTAAATTTGGATCCTGTTCTTTCCCCCAAAAAATTGCAATTTTTGTTATTTTGTGTTATTAAAATTTAATCTGCATATTTCGACGGCGACTTTATAATGACAGCTCTATTTCTTATCTCTGCATTTTGTGAAGTAGTTTAAGGTATAATTCAAATTAATGTATAACCAAACAGAATAACGGCAAATCAACTCAAATATAACGAATATTTAGAGAGTCTGCCTGCATGTGACGGATAATGGCTCATATATGGTATTTAACTTAACCAATATATGGGCCTTTTCAATTTTAGAAGATGGGAGAAATTAAGATGGCAGAGAAGAAAAAATCTGTGACAAAAAAGAAATCCGCAGTGAAAAAGAAGCCTGCAAAGCAGACCAAGGTCGCTGCCAATGCAAAGAAAACTTTGATCAAGCCAAAAGAGACCAACGATTTTCCCATCGTCGGCCTGGGTGCATCCGCCGGTGGGCTGGAGGCGCTTGAAGCATTTTTTTCAAATATGCCACATGACAGCGGTATCGGATTTGTCATCATCCAGCACCTAAGCCCCAGGCACAAAAGTGTTATGGCCGGTCTTTTGGCAAAAGATACCCAAATGAAGGTCCTGGAAATAAAAGACGGCATGAAGGTCAAACCGGACCATGTGTATCTAAACCCACCCAGCAAGGATGTGACCCTCATAAACGGTGTTCTCCAGTTAATGGATCCTGTAAAAACCGGTGGGATCAATCTGCCAATTGACAGCTTTTTCAGATCCATGGCTGAAGAAATGGGTGAAAAAGCGATCTGCGTAATTCTGTCGGGCACTGCCAGCGACGGCGCTATGGGTTTAAAGGCGGTCAAGGGAGAAGGCGGCCTTGTCATGGTTCAGGACCCAGCTTCGGCCAAGTATGACGGTATGCCCAGAAGCGCCATTGCTACCGGGATGGTAGATTTTATTCTGCCTGTTGAAAAGATCCCCGCAGAACTGGTAAAATATGCCAAGGCGCCCTATATCGTCCCGCCCAAGAAAGTCATCGTCACGGACGACCAGTTCGCAAATTATATCCAGAAAATATTTTCCCTGATTCGATCAGCCACCGGGCACGATCTATCCCATTACAAACACACGACCATTCGCCGCAGGATCGAGCGGCGCATGGCCATCCACCAGGTCAATACAATAGCGGATTATGTCAAATATCTAGAGCAAACTCCGCCTGAAGTGGATATCCTTTTTAAGGACATGCTCATCGGGGTGACCAATTTTTTCAGAGATCCCGAGGCCTTTAAAGTTTTGAAAGAACAGGTTCTCCCCGCATTGTTAAAACATAAAGATCCTGATTCTTTGATCCGTATCTGGAGTGTGGGGTGTTCCACCGGTGAAGAGGCCTATTCAATGGCTATTTTATTTTCCGAAGCCATGGATATGGTAAAACAGCATTTTAATATTCAGGTTTTTGCCAGTGACATAGACGCCCAATCCATCGATTATGCCCGTTTGGGTACTTATCCGGACAATATTGCCGCAGATGTGTCACAGGAGCGCTTAGTTCGATATTTTGTAAAAGAAGGCAATACGTATAAGGTCAGGAAACAGATCCGAGACAGGGTTGTGTTTGCCGTTCAAAACGTAATTAAAGACCCTCCTTTTTCTAAAATAGACCTTGTGAGCTGCCGTAACTTACTTATTTATATGGATGGCAAGCTGCAAAAAAAGGTATTGCCGTTATGCCATTATACATTAAATAAAGATGGGATTCTTTTTTTAGGAACTTCTGAGAGTATCGGGGAATTTACCGACCTTTTCCATCCCATTGACAGAAAATGGAAAATCTTTCGGCGCAAAGATGCTTTTGTCGAAAGGGCTGTGGATTATCCCGGCTTGCCTTTTTACCAGGGATCTAAATTGGATGACACTATCGAAATGAAGCAGCCGAAAGAGATGGACATCCAGCATGTAGCAAAAGAAGTAATCCTTGAAAATTTTGCCCTGCCCGGGGTTTTGGTCAATGAAAAATATGAAATTATTCATTTTATGGGTAAAACAGACAAGTACCTGGAGACTCCGGTTGGGAAAGCCAGTTTCAATATTTTATCAATGGCGCGGGAAGGCTTGCGTTTTAAATTGAGCACAGCCCTTCATAACACTGTCCGTCAAAAACAGACAACCACACATAATTCCCTGCGAATAAAATATAACGGTGAGTTTCGAATCGTCGATTTGACAGTCAGGCCGCTCACTGAATTCCCCGGTACTCCGGGATATATATTGGTCATGTTTGATGATAAAACTCCTTTCGAAAACCCCGCAAAGAAAAGAGGAGAAAAGGCGGCAATAGATGAGTCTGACCCTGTCATTGTGAGCCTTGAAAGGGAACTGGTATCCACGAAGGAACACCTTCAGGTAACCATTGAAGAATTGGAAACAGCCAACGAAGAGCTCAAATCGACCAATGAAGAACTGCAGTCGACCAACGAGGAACTGCAAAGCACCAATGAAGAGATGGAAACATCGAAAGAGGAGCTGCAATCGACCAACGAGGAGCTGGTAACCGTCAACACGGAACTCCAACACAAGTTGGACGAGTTGTCTCAGGCAAACAGTGACATCAGCAACCTCCTCGGCAGCACTCAAATCGGGACCATCTTTTTGGACACTAACCTTAATATTAAGCGTTTTACCCCTGCTGCGATCAATATATTTAATCTGATCCAGACAGATTTGGGTCGGCCGATCAGCGATATCACCTCAAAAATCAGATATGACCAGCTAACAAAAGATTGCCGGGAAGTGCTTGACACATTGATCTTTAAAGAGGCAGAAGTGCAAGACACAGACAACAATTGGTATGCCATGCGGATTTCGCCGTATCGTACATTAGAAAATATAATTGACGGTGTTGTCATTACCTTTGTGGATATAACGAAAATAAAGCGAGCGGAAAAAGCTTTGCGAGATAGCGAGGTGGATCGACGCCTGGCTGCCGTGATCAGGGACTCCAACGACGCCGTCACTGTGCAGGATTTTGAAGGCAATATCATAGCCTGGAACAGGGGTGCCGTAAAAATGTACGGCTACAGCGAGGACGAAGCGCTGGAAATGAACATCCGCGATCTCGTTCCCGAAGACAAACGAAAAGAAGCATTGGCTTTTATTAAAAAATTGCAAAAAGAAGAGATGGGATCGTTTGAAACCCGGCGAATCACCAAAGACGGCAAGCAATTGAAAGTGTGGTTGACGGTGAGCAGGCTGGTGGATGACGATGGAAAACCAATCGCCATAGCCACTACGGAACGCAATATCACCGGGCGCAAGAAAAAAGAGATAGCGTCGTAAGTGTTCACGGAAAAACCCACCCCGTGGCACGTACAACGCGCCGATAAAGCATAAAATATGTTCACCAAACGACACAGGCAAACAAAATAAATCCGGCAACACCGAAAACCGAATTGAAGGGAAGAATGAAAGATAAAACGTCATCACTGCGAAAGCGGGCGGAAGAATTCTTAAATAAACATCCCGAAGTTATTAAAGAAATAACGTCCGGAGATGTAAAAAAACTGGTTGAGGATTTGCATATTCATCAGATTGAGTTGGAAATCCAGAACGAAGAGTTGCGCCGGGCTCAGTTGGAACTGGAAGCTTCCCGGGACAGGTATTCCGATTTATACGATTTTGCCCCTGTTGGATATGTTACGATTTCAGAAAATGGATCTGTTTTGCAGGCAAACCTTTCCTGTACCGCCATGTTGGGCGTTGAAAGAAGTTCATTGATCGGGAAACCGTTTTCTCGATTCATAAATAAGAATGATCAGGATGTTTTTTACCTTCACCGAAAAGCGTTATTTGAAACAAAAGCGAAACAGGTCTGCGAATTAAGACTTGTAAGAAAAGACCGCACCCAATTCCATGCTCAATTGCAAAGCAATTTAGTGAAAGACACGGAGGGGGACATCGCTCAAACCCGAACAACCATCACCGATATCAATGAGCGCAAGCTGGCGGAAGAGGCACTGCGGAAAGCTCACGACGAGTTGGACCGAAAGGTTAAAGAACGGACTGCCGAATTGACGGAAACCAACAAGGAACTGAACCGGGAAATTGAAGAGCGCAGGCTGGCGGAGGAAGGGGTTCGTAAAAGTTTAGAAAGATACGCCCTGGTCGTCGCAGGCTCAACCGACGGTATTTGGGATTGGGATATCCTGTCGGATACGGTATTTTATTCGGATCGTTTCAAAAAAGTTCTGGGATACGCTTCCGATGAGTTTCCCGAAACGGTTGATGCTTTCCGCAGCTGCCTGCACCCTGAGGACGCCGATGCTGTCTGGTCGTCTGTGGAACGTCATCTGCAAGAACGCGTTCCGTATCACATCGAATATCGAGTGAAATTGAAATCAGGTGAATATCGATGGTTTATGGCGCGCGGGCAGGCGATCTGGGATGGCAAGGGAAATGCCACACGTATGTCCGGATCGCTTCAAGACATCACCGAGCGCATGGAGGCAGTGCAAAACCTTAGGAATGCCCTTATTGAGATAAAAGAGTTAAAAAACCGTCTTGAAATTGAAAAGGAGTATCTTCAAGAAGAAATCAAATTGCAATACAACTATGAGAACATTATCGGCAACAGTGACGAACTCAGATATACGCTCTATAAGGTTGAGCAAATTGCCCCGACAGACACGGCTGTTATTATTCTCGGCGAGACCGGAACCGGCAAAGAGCTGATCGCCAGAGCCATCCATTCTTCCGGCCCTCGCAAAAATCGGGCTTTAGTGAAAGTAAATTGCGCCACACTGCCTTTAAACCTCATGGAAAGCGAACTGTTCGGTTATGAAAAGGGCGCTTTCAGCGGTGCATTTGCCAGACGGTTGGGTCGTTTTGAGGTGGCAGACGGTGCGACCCTTTTTTTAGATGAGATTGGAGAACTGCCGCTTGAACTTCAGGCCAAGCTGCTCAGGGTGGTTCAGGATGGTGAGTTCGAACGGTTGGGCAGTTCCCGAACCATCAAGGTCGATGTTCGAATTATCGCCGCCACCAATCGCGATCTTGAGAAGGAAGTACTCAGTGGGAGATTCCGGAAAGATCTCTGGTACCGGTTAAATATCTTTCCGATTACCGTGCCGCCGCTTCGAAACCGTATGGAAGACATCCCTTTGCTTGTGGAATTTTATGTGGACAAAATTTCAAGAAAACTGGGCAAGTCCATTGACACCATCCCAAAAAACGTTATGAACGCCCTGCAGAATTATCAATGGCCCGGCAATGTCAGAGAACTTGAAAATGTCATCGAGCGGGCGGTGATCAACACTTCGGAACACAAACTTCGCCTGATGGATAACCTGGATAACCCTCAAAAGTATCTAACGACGCCCCCGAAAACACTGGAGACGGTTGAACGTGACCACATTGTTCGGGTGCTTGAGCAAACCCAGTGGAAAGTCAGCGGAAAGAACAGTGCAGCTGAAATCCTTGGACTCAACTCCAGCACTTTGCGCGCCCGCATGCGAAAACTCGGCATTCGCAGGCCGTAGCCCGTCCATTCATATCCCTTCCCCAAATCGCCAGAACTGCAACAGAGATCCTCAAAATCCGTCATATATGACAAAATGTCATATATGACATTTTTTTTGCCGATTTATCTCTCTATTGACAGCCGTTTTGATGTTATTATTCGAATATAAATCGATAGGATATGTCAAAAGTATTTAGACCTGTTCTGGTTGGCACGCAACTTGATTATACAATAAATGAACAAATGAATTTTTTGGATATAACCCTATAGGAAAAGTGGACGTTCATTGTCATGATCATTACTAAAATAATAATGAATGCGCTCCCGGAAAAGCGCAAAGAGGTTTTTCAAACACTTTTATCAATGATCGAGGGAATCCGGCAGGAAAAGGGATGCCGGAGCTTTCAGGTTTTTCAAGACATTGAGGACGAGAATGCTTTCAGCCTGGTTCAGGAGTGGGAAACCCGCGAGGATCTAGAGTATCATATGAGATCTGACAGGTTCAGCGTGTTGCTTGGAACAAATATCCTATTGAACGAGAAACAAGACATTCAAATCCATACGGTTTTGCATACAGAAGGAAGCGGGATCGTCAATGCCGTCAGGGGCAAAAGAATCTGACCCGGTTTTATCACAGGATACTGGAAACCAGCGCCATGCCCATATGAATCTACATTTTAAATGAACCTTTTAAAGGTCTATGAAGTTATTAAACTGGAAAAGCAAAATGATCTGTTCTCCATGTAAAGATTGCCCGAGGAAATATCTGCCGAAGGATAAGTGTATTAAAGAGTGCAACTTGCTTGAAGCCTTTCAGAAAATGAATTCGTCTTCTAGAAATTTAAATGAGGGGTGTGGAATAGACTATACTGAAGAGTATGGTTACAATATCCTGCCGTCACTTCCTTCAAGCTCTTATTGACACTTCTACAATCTTCGCCGCTGGCAGAAAATCAGAGGCATATAAAGTTGAAGCTTATATTAAAAAAATAACACCACTATGGGAATTAATCACTAATGGAAGAATTACTTAGAACAGTATTTGAAGCATTCCCAGAAAAATCGACAATCATCTTTAAAGGGAAGTGTTCCGACTGCGGAGGCGTAGTAATAATTGATATTATTCCCACATTAGAAGGGTTTGGATTGTTGGGCGGTGCTTTTGTTGAATGTTCAGCGGACAAGTATGTCGCTAAATGTCCTGATTGTTACAAAGTTAACCCCAAGATGGTTGAACCATTTAAAGCAAATCCCAATGCATTGCCGATATTTGATAAAAAATACCTTTTGAGTTCCATATTGTCGACACATTAACGGATGAGGATATGAAAAAAATAATCTCAGAATGGTGGCTTCTATTATTTTCCATCACTTGCATATTTACAGGCATCGCATTCTCCATTTTAAATATTGCGGCAAAATAAGGGGACGCTTTAACTTTTCCGGAGGATTAATTGGTCCGCTTAAACAAAAATAACCGTTGGGTCTTCGCTGCCATGGGATTGACCATCGAAAGGAAAGGTTGGGCGTTAAGGCGGTCGCCGGGGAAAATGACGGTGGTGATTGTGAGGAGAGCCTCCGGATAGAGTATTTCATTTAATGACGGGCAAGAACCCGTCGGAAAGGAAACATCATGCCAAATAACTTAGAATCCAAGAATATCGAGCAACTAATGGCTGAGGCCGATGAGCTCATCCGACAGATTAATTCTGATATCCTCAAAGACATGGAAGAAGAGCATCGCATGCAGTTTGAAAAACACGCTCAAAACTTTAAAAAAATCAAATCCGAGGTTCAGAGCAAAATCGAGGAGAAAGGAACATCGGAAATAAGCTCCAGCGCCGATGGCATACACGAGGCAATCCAGGATATTGTCAAGGCCATGAAGAACTTGAAAAATGATCTTTTCTGATTTCCGTCAAACGCCTTTGAATAAAAGTCGGCAGTTCAATTAATAAGGAGAATGAATAATGTCAATTGGAACAATCTTACTCGTAATTCTGATACTGGCACTTGTGGGAATAATCCCAATCTGGCCGCATAGCCGGTCGTGGGGGTATGCACCCAGCGGCGGGGTCGGGCTGGTGGTGATTATCCTTTTGATCCTGCTCTTATTGGGCAGAATCTAGTCAACTCTTAAAATTCTATCACCAGTCACCCGTAAAATGCCACGTCTTGTAACGAACCATTTCACCAACAAACTTACAGAAAGGAGTAATCGCTATGAAAAAAAGAAATATCGTTATCCGCTATTTAGTGCTTCTTATGCTCATCGTCACCTTTTTGGCCTGTGAATCGAAACCTAAACAGGAAAGTGCAGGCGAATACCTTGATGATTCGGTCATCACGACCAAGGTCAAATCGCTGCTTGCAGCTGATGATCTTCTCAAGTCATTTCAGATCAGCGTCGAGACCAACAAGGGCATCGTTCAACTGATTCACCTGGTTTCCGATTTTGCCAGCTACAACCGGCTTAACCTGGCGCTGGATACCGAGTACGATTACCGCGACCTGTGGCGCGCTCAACTGAAAAAGTTTGCCGGGGAACCGGGCTGACCGGAAATCCGGGCGCGTAGTCCAGACTGGGCCAATCTGAATCAAAGTTTTCCAGCAGGAGATGAACATGCAAGCTGCGATCCTTCTTTATGACGGCGTGACGGTACTCGACGCCATTGGCCCTTACGAGGTGCTGCAATGCGTTCCCGGCATGGAGGTCTGTTTCGTCGCTCACGAGCGTGGTGAGAAGCGCGCGGACTTCAAGCGGCTGGGACTGATGGCGGACTATGCTCTCGCGGATGTGTCGCAGCCCGACATCGTGCTGGTGCCGGGTACACCCTTCCCGCAGAGCCTGGTGGGGGATCCGGCGGTACTCGAATGGCTTCGGGCGGTGCATGCGACCAGCACCTGGACCACCTCGGTCTGCACCGGCGCCATGGGCCTGGCCGCGGCCGGCATACTGGCGGGCAAACGCGCCACGACCCATTGGCTGGCGATCGACGCCCTGGCGCAGTTTGGCGCCATCCCGGTAAAGGA
>Ga0210105_1000100_pt1 | contig 12201 bp, 9 predicted proteins | sample RushSE_TuleC_D2_FD_185569 | JGI IMG/M metagenome (GOLD analysis project Ga0210105, IMG submission 185569) | Wetland microbial communities from San Francisco Bay, California, USA, that impact long-term carbon sequestration - RushSE_TuleC_D2 (SPAdes) | ecosystem: Environmental > Aquatic > Marine >... | reverse complement strand
CTGGGTGAAGAAGAGGTTCGTCTGACCAAAAAATGCCTCGGCATGCCGGAAGATGCCTTGTTTCATGTCCCGGAAGCGGTATTGAATCATTTCAGACAGTGTATTGACAACGGAAGAGAAGCAGAGGCCCAATGGCAGGAAAAATTCCGGACGTACAGTAAAAAATATCCGGATTTGACAGGAAAATGGGTGGATGCCATGAGCGGTTTTCTGACAACCGGATGGGATGAAGATATCCCCGATTTTCAAATTGCGGACGGCCCCATGGCCACCCGGGCGGCATCCGGTAAAGTGCTGAACGCCATCGCTCCAAAACTTACCACGCTCATCGGCGGCTCTGCTGATCTGGCCCCTTCAAACAAGACATATTTGAATTCGTCCCATGAATTTCAAAAAGATGCTTACGACGGCCGAAATATCCGTTTCGGTGTCAGGGAGCACGCCATGGGAGGTATTATGTCCGGCATGTTTCTTCACCACGGCCTTCGTCCTTATGGCGGCACGTTTCTTGTTTTTGCAGATTATTTAAGGCCGGCATTGCGCGTTGCCGCCATTATGAAAATACCGATCATATATATCTTTACCCACGACAGCATTGCGGTGGGCGAAGACGGTCCCACACACCAGCCGGTGGAGCATCTGGCCAGTCTTCGCGCGATTCCGGGAATTACGGTGATTCGCCCGGCCGATGCATCGGAAACGGCCCAGGCATGGCGCCAGGCCATCAAAACAACCACCGGCCCGGTTGCGCTGATTCTAAGCCGTCAAAAACTTCCGATATTAAAACCCAGCCTTTCGAAAGATGGTTTGGACAAAGGGGCTTATGTCATAGCGGATTGTGACGGGAAACCTGACATTATCCTGATCGGCACGGGATCTGAAGTTCATGTTATTCTCGAAGCCAAAGCACGTCTGCTTGAAAAGGGTGTCGCCGCCAGGGCGGTGAGTATGCCCAGTTGGGAGCTTTTTGAAAACACGTCGCAAAAATATAAAGACCGTGTGCTTTTACCGGATGTGCCGGTGCGCCTGGCGGTGGAAGCCGGTTCTCCGATGGGATGGTGTAAATATGTTGGAAGCGGCGCTGCTGTGATCGGTATAAACAGGTTTGGCGCTTCAGCACCAGGGGGCGTCATGATGGAAAAATACGGAATTACTTCGGATCATGTTGTACAAAAAGCACTTGAGCTTCTGAAGAAATCGTCTTTTAAATAATACCGCTGTCTGAAGCGGCTTTCGGACCGGGGGAGAAATTCAATGAAACCCGGTGACGGCTCCCTCACAACAGCTTCCGCATCGAACACAAACAAGTCAGGATCATTATGGATTCTGCTTTATAGTTTGCGCCTTAATCTTCTTTTTGTTATTATGAGTTTCAGACCATAATCAAGGTGTCGGAAAAGGCTTGACAGTTCATCTCGACCTGTCAAGCCCTGCCCTATCCTTCCGGGAAACCGACACCTTTTCTTTAGCCTGCATTTTTCACGAACAAGGTGCAAACGGATTGAATTTGATCCGGCATGTGAAATGCAGGGTGCATATAGTGGAGAAAGAAAATGGAAATATCAAAAAACGCCTTGAAGATATTACAAAAAAGATACTTCGCAGCGGGTGAGACCTGGGAAAAATTATGTCGCCGTGTTGCGAATAAAGTGGCAGGAGATGAAAAAAAATCTAAAGATCGTGAAAAATGGGAAAAACAATATACCCAATTGATGCTGGACTTCGATTTTTTGCCCAACAGCCCCACCCTGCGAAATTTTGGAAGAAACGAAGGCTGTGGAAGTGCCTGTTTTGTACTCCCCCTGGAAGACAGTCGGCGGAGTATCTTCAAAACCCTTTCCGATGCCGTGGATGTTCAGGCTTACGGTGGCGGGACCGGGATGAGTTTTTCAAGGCTGCGTCCCAAAGGCGACCACATCCGTTCAACCGGGGGGATCGCTTCCGGACCGATTTCCTTCATGGAAATATTCGATTTCACTATCGGCGATATTATCCAGCAGGGTGGAACCCGTCAGGGTGCGAATATGGGGATACTGCGGGTGGACCATCCGGATATCGAAAGCTTTTTGGCTGCCAAGGCCATTGAGGGGACACTGAAAAATTTCAATTTATCGGTGGGAATCACGGATGCCTTTATGAACGCCGTTAAAAATGACGAGGATTATGATCTGATTTTCGACGGTAAGGTATACAAAACGCTTCCCGCATCCGAACTGTGGGAAAAAATTGTGGATGGTGCATGGGAAAACGGTGAGCCGGGAATTGTGTTTTTGGATACCATTAACAGGAATCATCCGTTGCGATCCATGGGTGAAATTGAAGCGACCAATCCGTGCGGGGAACAGCCGCTTTTACCGTATTGCTCGTGCAATCTCGGATCCATCAATCTTTCTCGAATGATTCAAGGGGATTGGATCAAAGGAAATGCTGATATTAACTGGAAAAAATTTCGTAAAACAGTAAAGACCGCGGTACGGTTCCTTGATTCGGTCATATCTGTGAATAATTATCCGATTCCGGAGATCGAGGAAATGACGCTAAAAACCAGGCAGATCGGCCTGGGGATCATGGGATTTGCCGATATGTGCATAAAGCTTCATATTCGATACGGATCCGGCGAGTCCATGGATCTGGCAAGAGAGATAATGTCCGACATTTATACCGTGGCCAATGAGACCTCTATTGCGTTGGGAAAAGAAAAAGGTGTGGCACCGGCCTATGAAAAATATCCCTTGTCCGGCCCGAAAAGACGAAACGGCACCCTCACAACCGTCGCCCCCACGGGCACCCTTTCCCTGATTGCAAACTGCTCGTCCGGTTGTGAGCCGAATTTTGCATTCGACTATTCCAAGATGTGCCTGGAAGGTGAAAACCTTGACATCGTTCCTGCGGTGGTTTTGGAATGGTATCAAAAGAAAAAGACCGAATCATTGCCTGAATTCTTTGTCACCACAAAAGATATTTCTATCGAAGAACATATCATGGTCCAGGCTGCTTTTCAAACAAACGGCGTGGATTCGGCTGTTTCAAAAACAATCAACGCACCGTATAATACGGAAAAATCTGAAATTTCTAAAGCATTTTTCAAAGCGTGGGAAATGGGATGCAAGGGGATCACATTTTACAGAGACGGTTCCCGGGTCGCTCAGGCCTTAACTGTCCGGGAAAAACCCATGGAAGCCGAAGAAGCGGAAGTGCTGGCTCGGGGAGCATTAAAGCATCGGCCCAGGGCAACCACAGGGCCAAGTTTGAAAATGAAAACCGCCTGCGGCAAACTCTATGTGGATCCGCATTTCGATAAAGACGGGGTTGTTGAAATTTTTATCAGAACAGTGGGCGGGGGTTGTGCGGCCAACACAAAAGCAATGGGCATACTGTTGTCTTACTGCCTCCGGGCCGGTGTATCCCCCGAAAAAATCATCGGCTCGATGAAATCGATTCACTGTCCGGCGTGCACCAAGGCCATATCTTCAGGAAAAGATGTGGAAGTAAACAGCTGTGCAGCCGGCATGGGAAAGGGTCTTGAAGTGGCTCTGGCGTATGGAGACATATACCGTGAGGTTGCAAGACGGATTGAAGATGCAGACATCCACTTTAACGGGAGTGATGCATCCGGCATCAAGGATCTGATCTGTCCGGACTGCGGTGCAACGGTTCATCGGGCCGAAGGCTGTCTGCTCTGCTCCAACATGGAGTGTGGGTGGACCCGCTGCTGATATGAAAATTATAAAAATTCCAAATATGATGGCCTCGTAAAAAGTAACGAAACCGTCATGCCGGACTTGATCCGGCATCCAGAAGCGCTTGAAATTAATGGATTCCGGCTTTCTCCGGAATGACGAAAAATGGCATTTTTTGACTTTTTACGAGTTTGTCAAATATCAAAATACAAATCTCAAATAAATATCAACGATCAAAATTCAAAACAGATAGAATGACGGAGAGACATCCGATACATGAGGGAAATGTTTTGGTCATTGGAATTTATGATTTTCATATTGTTTATAATTTGAGCATTGTGATTTGGGATTTTGTGCCGTTAGTTTGTATCTGAAGCAGTTAGCGTTGACTTTGACATTTCCCCGGGCAATTTTCAAAGGACTCTTTTACTCGAAGCCGATCCAGGTGCTTATATTTTCAACCGGTTCCCGGTTGCTGACCACACTGTTGGCCGGGAAATCCCAGTTGGGATACCCGATGGCTATTGATATGACAATCCGTTTGGATTCGGGAATCCCGGCATATTCATGAAGCACTTCAGGATACGTGATCCCCTGGTTGGCGATACAGGTGCCCAGCCCAAAATGAAGTGCGGCCAGACAAATGTTCTGGGTTACCGCGCCGATGTCAAAAATCGGCCGAGGGTAGGGCAATGATCGATCCACGAAAATAATGATTGCCGCCGGTGCATTAAAGTACCGGAACCCCAGCTCCATCCATCGGTTCCTTTTTTCCATATCCTCCCTTGAAATATCCATGAGCCCAAAGAGCTGTTTGGCAATTTCGATCTGACGCCTCCGATACACACTGTCCCGGGGCAGGCCTTTTGACAGAAGATCGGGGTGAGGCGGTGCTTTTGATTTCAATTTCTCAATATTCGCCGTTCTGATCTTATCGAGAATATCGCCGGCGATAATGGTAAATTCCCATGGCTGGCTGTTTTCAGCCGAAGGGGCACGGATTGCTGTTTGTAGAATTTCCTTTATCACGTGTTTCGGAACAGGATCGGCCTTGAAGTCTCTAATGCTCTTTCGGATTTTTATTGCTTCGATGATATTCACGATTATGCTCCTTATTGGAAAGTATGAGGCGCTAAAATTGTAAACGCCTTTTTGGACGCATTCCTTTTAAGTTGACAGGCAACCTTCTTTTATTATATTAAATTTTCTCGCATGTTATATTCTTTCCCATAACATTTATGATTGGTTCAATTCAAGACCGGATCTTTTTCGCGGTTTCGATTATTCTCTGGTAAAATATCGGCGTTGAAGTCACCGACTTATTATTAGTACATTAAGTTCGTGCCGTTCTATGATTTGAAAGATGGAAAGTTTTGTTTTTTTCAGTTTTTTAATATTAACACTGCGATTGGGAGGATCTTCAAAATGGCTAAAAAATGGGTTTATCTCTTGGATGAAGTTGACCAGGCGGAAGCGTATGTCGGTGGTGGTTGGGATGCGGTACGCGGGTTGCTCGGCGGGAAAGGCGCAAATCTGTCGGAGATGGTGCGGATCAATGTTCCCGTGCCACCCGGATTTACGGTGACCACCGAGGCTTGCAACACCTATCTGGCTTCCGGCGAAACATTTCCCAAAGGAATGAAGGAGCAGATGCTTGACGCGCTGAAAGCCATTGAAGAGAAGACCGGAAAAAAATTCGGTGACCCGAAAAATCCGCTTCTGGTTTCATGCCGAAGCGGGGCCAAGTTCTCCATGCCGGGCATGATGGATACCGTCCTCAATATCGGGCTGAACGACAAAACCGCCGAAGGAATGATCAAATTGACCGGTGATGAACGTTTTGTCTACGATTCTTATCGCCGTCTGGTGCAGATGTTCGGCAATGTCGTCATGGGCGCCCCTGATGAGGCCTTTGAGGAGGTCATCACCGACGCCCGTGTAAAAGCCGGCGTGAAAACCGATGCCGAGCTGTCCGCCGATGATTGGAAAGATGTAATCGAAAAGTTCAAGGTCATTTTCAAACAATATGCCGGACGATATTTTCCCACGGATCCTTTTGAACAGCTTTTTTTAGCAACGGAAGCTGTTTTCAGGAGCTGGAACGGGAAACGTGCCGTTGACTATCGAAATGCCGCCGGAATTTCCCATGACCTGGGTACTGCAGTAACGGTGCAGACCATGGTGTTTGGAAATATGGGCGATGACAGTGCAACGGGGGTGGCCATGACCCGGGACGGCTCCACAGGAGAAAACCGGATTGAAGGGGACTACCTGATCAATGCTCAGGGTGAAGATGTGGTTGCCGGAATTCGTCTAACCAATGAGATTTCCCAATTAAAAGAAAAGATGCCCGATGCGTATGGCGAGTTTGAAGGCATCTGCAAACATCTGGATTCGCATTATCGGGATATGCAGGATGTGGAGTTTACTATTGAAAAGGGCAAATTCTGGATGCTGCAAACCCGTGATGGTAAACGAACGGCCCAGGCCGCAGTTCGAATTGCCGCAGATATGGTTGAAGAAGGTTTGATCACCAAAGAAGAAGCGGTCATGCGTATTTCTCCTGAACAGGTCGATTTTTTCCTGCATCCACAGTTTGACCGGGATGCTGTAAAGGAAATCAAAGCCAAGGGGGACATGCTGGCCAGGGGTCTGAACGTTTCTCCGGGTGCGGCCTTCGGCGTTATTGCCCTTGATGCGGATATTGCCGAGCAATGGGCCAAGCATGAGGGCAAGCAAGTCATCATGGTCAGACCCGAAACCCGACCAGACGACGTCCACGGGATGCTGGCCGCACAAGGTATTCTCACCAGCCGTGGCGGCCGTACCAGCCATGCGGCTTTGGTTGCTCGCCAGTTCGGCAAACCTGCCGTTGTGGGCGTTTCCGAATTGAATATCGACATGGTCAAGCGCCAGGTAGAGGTAAAAGGCAGAATCATCAAAGAAGGGGACTGGATCTCTATTGACGGTACTGTCGGCGAGCTTTATGCTGGAAAGGTTAAAACAATGGTTCCGGACATCCAGGATCCCTGGCTGAAGAAAATCCTCTCATGGGCGGATGAATTCCGCAGACTCGGTGTATGGACAAATGCCGATTACCCTGCCGATGCCAAGCGTGCAAGGGATTACGGTGCAGAAGGTATCGGATTGTGTCGTACGGAGCACATGTTCTTCGAAGCCGGACGTCTGCCGTTTGTGCAAAAAATGATCATGACCGACCTGCCGAGTGAACGGCGTGAAGCACTCGACGCTTTGCTGCCGTTTCAAAGAGAAGACTTTGCCGGTCTTTTCCGGGTCATGGACGGACTCCCGGTCATCATCCGTCTGCTCGATCCTCCGCTGCATGAATTTTTACCCAACCACATTGATCTGCTGCGTGATCTGGCTGATCACAAGATTCGCCTGAAAAACGCCGGAACCCTCGAGGAAATCGACACCCTGCTGGACCGGATCGAAAAAGAAGAACACATTCTCAAACGGGTGGAAAGCCTTCACGAGTCAAACCCCATGCTGGGTTTGCGTGGCGTTCGTCTGGGTATCCACATTCCGGAACTGACCGTTATGCAGGTCCGTGCCATATTTGAGGCCGCATGCATGGTGGCCAAAGAAGGGATCGACGTGCACCCCGAGGTCATGATCCCTCTGACCAGCCATGTGAACGAGCTGAAGTTTCAACGAAAGATTCTTGAGGCCGAGGCCAAGAAAGTAATGAAAGAACAGGGCATTAAACCGAAATACAAGTTCGGAACCATGATCGAAATACCGCGTGCCGCCCTTACCTGCGACCAGATCGCCGAATATGCCGCTTTTATATCCTTTGGGACCAATGATCTGACCCAGACCACCTTCGGAATTTCCAGGGACGATGCCGAGGCCGGGTTTTTGATTGAATACATGGAAAAAGAAATCCTGCCGGAAAACCCCTTTTCCGTCATAGACCGGGATGGGGTGGGCATGCTGATGGAAATAGCGGTTCAAAAAGGGCGGTCTGTCCGGCCTGATCTGGAATGCGGCATCTGCGGGGAACACGGCGGCGATCCGGAATCGATTCAGCTCTGCCATGAACTGGGGTTGACGTATGTTTCATGTTCACCGTTCCGCATACCGGTGGCGCGTCTGGCCGCCGCGCACGCGGCCATCCGTGAGAAAAAGGCTGAAAAATAGTTTAAATTCAACAAATAACAATCACGAAGACACGAAATGTTGAAAGCACGAAATAATACCAAACTTTCGTGTCTTCGTGCTTCGTGATGTATTCATCGGAAGGGCGTGTACCATGGCACTCTATCTTGTTCAGCACGGCAAAAGCCTGCCCAAGGACAAGGATCCCCAAAAGGGTCTCTCTCAAGAAGGAACCGCCGAAACCGAGCGCATTGCAAAGGCGGCCAAGGGATATGACATCCATGTGTCAAAGATAACGCACAGCGGGAAGACCCGGGCACGACAGACCGCCGAAATCTTCGATGCGGCTTTGAAACCCAAGGGCGGGATTCATGTGCGCACCGGGCTGAATCCGCTCGATGATGTGACCGTCTTTGCCGATACCATCGATTCTGCGGAAGATGAGATGCTGGTGGGGCATCTGCCGTTCATGGAAAGGATCACTGCCTATTTGATTACAGGTTTTGCGGATAAACCGGTATTTAAGTTCCAAAACAGCGGCATCGTCTGCCTGGACAAAGACCCGGCTACCGAGTCCTGGGTGATCAAGTGGGCGCTCATGCCCCATGTCGGATAAGGCTTTTGCGACGAATCAAATTCGGTCATGAGGGACGATGAGAATGATGAAAACCAACGATTTTGACCATCTGTTTACACCGGATGTTTTAAAACAACTGTTTCCGGAGGATCGTTCCGACCGGTTTTTTGATGCCCTTTACGGTGATGCCGGAGAGGGTGCTTACGACATCAGTCTCGAATACGTCGGCGTCCGGAAAAACCGCCTGGAGTTTAGGCTGCGCTTGACCCGGCGACCCGGAAAATGCATCACCTGCAGCCTTACCTACGGGCTGCCCCAGGTCTTTATCCGCCATCCCATTATCAATATCAAGGGACTGGTTCAAAACATTGAAGCGATCCTTGACGGCAGGGGCAAGTGTGCCGACTGGCAGCTTGGGCAGACCCAGGAACTCTCAAACAACGTCCATGCCATTCCCCTTTTCATTTCTCTGAAAGGTTAGCCCGGTTGAGTTTGTCTTGTGGAAAAAGAAGATGTTTTCTTTAAAAGATATTATCGATATTGCCATTCAGATCGAACAAAACGGCGAACGTGTCTATAGAAGTGCGGCAGAAAAAATTAAAAATCCTTCGCTGCGATCTTTGCTGCAATGGCTTGCCGATGAAGAAGTTAAACATATGGAATGGTTTGCAGCATTGAAAGATAATATCGCAGACACCGGGGAACATCCCGAACAGGAGAAATTCGGCCGGGCCTTATTACAGGATGCTGTGGGAACCCACAGCCTGGCGCTGGAAGATGCGGATTTTTCCACCATGGAACAGGTTCAAGACCTGATCAATCTGGCTGTGGAATTTGAAAATGACACGGTGCTGTTTTACAAAATGCTCCAGCCGCTGATCGAGGATCAAAAGACCCTGGAACAATTGCATGCCATCATTAAAGAAGAAGAGAACCATGTCGAGCGTCTGAAAAAGGCGCTGGCTGAACTGTCTGAATTTTAAGTTGAGGATGTTAAGGTCGATGAGAAGCCTCACGGCTTTACCGTGGTGAAAAACTGCCCCTCTTTTTGTTTTACAATGCCTCGAGCCAAAAAACTTTCCAGAATCTGCTGATATTTTGTCTCATAATCTTTTCGGTAATATTGAAGTCGGAAACATATCCGGTATCGATGAGCACCGGTTGTTCGGAGCGATACAGAAAATGATTCCCGTTGAGGTATCCCCGTTCAACAAAGAAAAGGCCTTTCATGATCTCCTGAACCAGCATGTCCCCGCCTGATAATGACAGTCAGTTTCACTTATTTGGCCAATTTGATTGCCAGAGCCGCTACTATTCCCCATATCAGATTAAAAAAGACGACAACGGCCGGCGTGTACATGCCGAGTTCCAGTCCAAAATAGCCTTTGCCGGCTTGTATCGGAAATATCACCAATAACTGGACAAGGGTCGGGAAAAGACTGATTATTGCGCCTTTGGTAATGAGCCTGCTATTCAGAAATGGAAGCACGAATAACAGCCCCCAGATTCCTCCCCACACGATTCGGGGGTATAACCAGGCAAGTTTCAGCGCCGGCGCAATGGCCACGCCAAATTGTTTTGTGATTCCGTATTCTCCAAATGCCCACACCGCCAGGCTGTTTGCCAGTGCGCCTAGACATCCGGCCGCAAAGCAAATGAGTAGGTTTTTCATGTTGTCCTCCTTATATCCGTAACATCAATTCAATGTTGCGGAATCCATGCCCGCTATGACCGTTTGTTCACAGGATCGGTTTTTCATCCCCATTGACATCTAAATTTTATAAATAATAGAAATCATATTGAAAACTGTCAATACGCAAATTTGTCATTTTGACATCAAATATCATTTTTTTCAGACGTATCAGACGGATATCCAACGTTTTTTGAGCAAAAATGGAGGGCGATCCCGGTTGAAATGCACGTTGCATGTTACAGGGCAGGTGAATTTTTCGATAATGGGCCGACGGATACATGCTGTCCAATCATTTCTAAATTGACATGCATGCATAAAAAAAGACATACTGATTTATATGATGACGACATTAAAGATGGATAGATGATAATGTATTGAAAATAGTAACTCGCCTAACCGGAATTAAGGAAAGAAGCCGCAAAACGCTTTTTTTTCTCATGCGAAAGAAAAGATGAAAATCGAGTATCAACCCATCGGGGTGATTCACAGCCCCTTCAAAAAGATCGAAGGTATGCCGATTCAACCTGCCGGGGCTGCCAACGTTAGGGGTACCGTCGAGGTGTTCGAAGCGTACCGGATAGGCCTGAAGGATCTCGACGGCTTCTCCCATATTTTCTTGCTGTACCATTTTCATCGTGCGCAGGGATTCAGCCTTCACGTCGTTCCCTTCATGGATTCTGAGGCACGAGGGCTCTTTTCCACGCGTGCGCCGAGGCGCCCCAATCCGATCGGACTTTCGGTAGTCCGTCTTCACGGAATTGAAGCGGGTGTGCTTCACATCGAAAACGTGGACGTGCTTGACGGGACCCCACTTCTGGACATCAAGCCGTATGTCCCCGAATTCGATCCTCGAGGCGAGGTACGGACCGGATGGCTTGAGGAAGCCTGGAAAACCGTTTCGAGCCGGAAATCGGATCATCGATTCAAATAGGACTGAGAACACGCCCATGCAGGCGATGCGCTGCCCCGCACTCCAGCGAGAAAGTTGATGAATGGATCTGTTAAAACATGGCCGATACTTCCTATTTCCGTCTCCAATTGATTGTCTTTGCGCTGACAAAGGACCTCTGGGTTTTTATCGGAGCACGCTTTTTGCAAGGTTTATTTCAACGGGTCGTATCTCTTTGATCCGGTTGTATGGAAAACATCAATTCTCATACGCGGTGTGTTCTTTGAGGTTCATTCCTCGAGTCGAATTTTCGCGATAAAAAGGGGAAATATATGCTAACGGATAATAATAAAAGTTATTTGATTTTAGGTGGTTGTATTTTACTTGGACTGGTTTTTTTAGGATTTTTCTTGGGTTCGAGTGCCATAAAGTTTAAAGAATATGAGCGTACCGTAACTGTTAAAGGACTTTCGGAAAAAGAATATCCAGCTGATATTGCGTTATGGCCGATTCATTTTTCATCCGCAGACAATGATTTGGCAGAATTGTATGCATTCATTCAAAGGGATACCAAGGAAATCATCGACTTTTTAATAGACAATGGATTTGAACAACAAGAAATAACGGTATCTCCTCCCGATATTATTGATAGACTTTCGCAAGGCTACGAAAAATCGAGGATAGAATTTAGATATACCGCCACACAAACAATTACGGTGTATTCCAAGAAGATTAAAGATGTTAGATCCGCAATGAACAAATTAGCAGAGCTTGGAAAAAAAGGAATCGCCTTTACGGCTGATCGATACCAAAATTCAACGGAATATTTGTTCACCCGGTTGAATGAGATTAAACCCGCCATGGTGGAGGAGGCCACAATGAAAGCAAGAGAAGTTGCTGAAAAGTTTGCAAAGGATTCCAACAGCAGGTTGGGAAAAATTAAAAAGGCCAGTCAAGGGCAGTTTTCAATAATAAACAGGGACAAAAACAATCCTCACATCAAAAAAATCAGAGTCGTTTCAACGGTAGAATACTATCTGTCTGATTAACGGCATTCAAAGCGGAAGATCCGGGTTGCCGGGAGATTTAAATCACATCCAAAATAAATTTAAAAATGAAGTGGAGATATAAAATATGAAGAATCAAATTTTTCTGTGTATATTTGCAATCATGGTTTGGGGCGTCACTGTTTTAACACCCTTGGCATCACAAGCCGGAGACGATATCCATTTATCGAAAG
>Ga0210105_1000099_pt1 | contig 12208 bp, 10 predicted proteins | sample RushSE_TuleC_D2_FD_185569 | JGI IMG/M metagenome (GOLD analysis project Ga0210105, IMG submission 185569) | Wetland microbial communities from San Francisco Bay, California, USA, that impact long-term carbon sequestration - RushSE_TuleC_D2 (SPAdes) | ecosystem: Environmental > Aquatic > Marine >... | reverse complement strand
GGTGCGCGAAGCCATCCCTCTTTACCGCCTGAACCCCTCTCCCACGTATCCCATGATCGCGCGCAAGCGAGGCTACCAGGGGACCGTGGTCCTGGACGTGCTTGTAAGCCGGGAAGGCAGAGTCAAAGAGCTGAGCCTCTCTGCCTCTAGTGGATATTCTGTTTTGGATCAGGCTGCATTGACGAGCGTGAAGACCTGGCTTTTCAATCCCGGAACGCGAGGAGGAGAGGAGGTAGACATGTGGGTTAAAGTGCCTGTGCGGTTTAAGCTGGAATGAAGTCGCCCTGCGGGTCTCAAATGGGATTTCTGAAATCGCCCGGGTAAGGGCTTACTTGTTTCTCTTGAACAAAGATCTGAGGCCCTTCCCTTTTCCCTTTTCCTTCAGGGAGGGAAGAACCATGTCGACGTGAAGCCTCAGCATGGCGCCGGAAGCAAATTGGCCCAGAAGGACCACAAGGTAACCGGTGTCCGTTCTCCTCACATAGATCCTGCTCTTCTCAAAGATCAGATCCACTTCCCGGATAGTCCCCAAAGCCCTGATGAACAAGGGCAAAGATCTTTCTGTTTCGACAGAGGGCTCCGTAAAGAGGATCTCCCCTTCGAAAGAAGTGAACACCACTCCGTGGACATCCTCTATGGCCAAAATGTCGTTAAAGATTTCTTTCATGGCACAAAATGTTACATCAAACCCTTCAGGATCACTTTATTCGCTCAAGGCCTCCATGATCCTGTCTCTGGCGCACTTCGGGTTCACTGCAAGGACCGTCACGCTTTCCCCAGGCAGAAGGATGAAGTCCTTCGAATCTCCCCTGTCTACGTAAGCCACCTTGAATTCCCCTGCCTTGAAGGCCACCCCCAGTTTCCTTATCCCTCTCACGAAACTCTCCCAGGAGTTGTCCTCATAGACATCTTCAATCCCGTATCCTTCACCCACTTCTCTCTTCAAGAACTGCTTCACCTTTTCCACCGGCCTGGCTCTCTCGATGTTCTCCTTGGCCTGGGCCGACGGCTTTTTCCCCGCAGTCGCCCGCTTGCCCATGCGCCTGAGTTCATCCTTCAGGCGCATCGCGTCGAGCAGAATCGCCTGAAGATCGCGATGGATCCGCTTCTCTCTCTGCGGGCACGAGTTTTGGATACTGAGGCTCACATCGTCCCACGAAAAGATCTCATACGCTGCAGCCTCCCCTCGGAGGTTGTCACATCGGGCATCCAGCAGCTGGCCGTCCAGGAAAAAAAGGATTCCCTGCTTGCCCGAGGATTTCTCAATCAGGCGGAGCGTACAGGTCTTTTCTTCCATCTCCATCAACTGGAGAAAAATGCCTGAAGACACGCTGTGGAGCGTTCCACCGTCCGCTTCCCTTCGCAGCGTGGTGATGATCCTCTTGGCCAAGTCGTCGATCATAAACGGCTTGGCAATGTACCCGATCGCCCCCCCTTCCCGGGCCAAGCGTTCCATCTCTGAGGTGCTGTACCCCGTGATGATGATGACCGGGATCTCCGGGTAGTGCTCCATGATGTGGGAGAGGAGAGAGAACCCGTCCATCTTAGGCATCTTGAGATCCGTCACCACCAGAGAGATGGTGCTGTTCTTGAGCTGATCGACTGCGCCAAGACCGTCTTCCGCTGTGGCGATGGAAAACGTCTCGTCGTATTTCGAAAGCCCGTCCTCAAGGGAGAGCAACATCTCCTGATCGTCGTCAACAATGAGAACTTTCTTGACCACCCGCTGTCCTCCGCCCTCCTTCGGCTATGAGGTTTTGTCAATGTCTACAATCTTGATTCCCGCGACGTAGTCCATGGGTTCATACTTCTTGATGTTTCCGATCTTTTTTGCAATCTCACTGATTCTTTCAACCTGCTGGTGAATCTTCAGGACTCTTTCGTAATTCGGGTCTTTGGAAGACATGCCGGAGAGCACCTCGGTCAGCGCATTTCTCATGATCATGAGAGGTTGATTGAGCTTGTGGGCCACGCCCCCGGCCATTTCCAGCACCCCGATGAATTTCTCCTTCGAGAGCTGCTCTTTGTGATACCGGATTCTGTCTGTCACATTGCGAGCCACCAGATGGATGTGCCCGCGTGTGCCTTGGCTTTCATCCACAAAAGCGTGGAACTCCAAGTGCCTTTCATCTCCGTTCCTGTCCATGATCGTGAGGATTCCCTCTTCTCTCCCTGTCTTGGCGACAATCGAAAGAAAGGTGGAGAAAAGATCTCTCAACCTGGGAACCACAAAATCGTCAATGCTTCGGCCGACAAGGTCCTCGGCCCTGAATCCAAGCAGTTCGCTGCCCGCTTTGTTAATGTCCGCGATCTCCCCCTCGGGGGTCAAGAGCACGATGAAATCGCTCAAAACATTGGCCGTGTTCTCCAGGGTCGGTCGGGTTCCCCGCCTCTCAAGTTCCCTGGCGGCATCCCTCAGAACGCCGTCCAGATGCACCAGGATGCCGTCCTCATCCATAAGCGCTTTGGCTGTCAGGCGGCACCAAAGGGGCCGGCCGTCCCGACGCCTCAAGGAAAGAGGGGCGTCCACCACCTGGCCGCTTTTCATCACGGCGCTGAGAAGCAAGTCTCGGTCTTCGGCGTTCCGGTAGAACTGGGTCATGGGATGATCGATCAGTTCCGCGGTTGACTCGAACCCAAACATCTCGGCCAGAGCCTTGTTACAGTACATGATCCTGCCGTCAAGGGTTTCGCGAAACACGGCTACGGGCAGGGTTTGTATGAACTCTGCAAAACCCTTGGCAGAGAAACCAGAGAGCAATTCAGATCGTTCCAACTCCATCTAGGGTCAACTCTCCTGTGTTTCACCGGACGACCAGAAGGCTGTCCACGCTGATCCCGAGGCTCAAAAGCTTTTTCCGATGTTTTTGAAGCCAGCCCTCGAGTCGGGTCTTGAAAAGAGCGTTCAGGCCGTGGTCTCGCACCAGGCCTGCTCCGGCAACCAGCAAACCTTTGGCGAGCTCTGCATCATTCCCTTCGCTTTCAAACCGGATCTTCCCTCCAGAGTACTGAAATTCTCCGGCAAAGGGATCAAGGAAAGAGTATTCATCTGCGAGGTCCAGGAACTTTTTTCTCAGCAGCGTGTTGAAATCTCCCTTGACGGTTTGGGTGGAAGTGAAAAGGCCTTCGAGCAGAACCAGCAGCTCTTCCAGAGCCGCAACGACTTCAGGCGCCGACTCCTTTTTGGAGGTCTCCTTGGCCTCTTTGCTTTCCACGGAGATTCTGCTCACATGAAAGATACCGCCGCTTCGTTTGGCTTTCCGAAGCAGCAGATCTTGGCTTTCCCTGGAGGCACTGAACTTTTTCTCCCAGAAGGTGTAGCCGCCCACCACCTGGCCGTTTCTGAAGAAAAGGAACCCGCCGTCGAGCTCGCTGTTCAAGGAAATCTCAATGTATCCCGAAAGTTTTTCAGAGCTCATCTTCTTGATAAGCCCTTCAAGGTCTGTGAATTCCGTGCTGAGATCCTCATAGATTCTCTTGGCATCAGGGATACTGGACCAGTAATTGGCCTCTTCAGGAGCCACTTCATAAATGCTGACCTGATAATTCTCCGCAGGTGAAGGAGTCAGAAGACGGTCGATCGCTGCCTTGCCGGCGAGCTTTTCGTCCCGGTTTTCAAAGGTGCCGCCAAGGACCTCGTGGGCCTCAAAGAAAATCGCCCCCTCTGCAGTGGGGGACTTCAAGTAGAGGGCCCCGGATCCCATTTCACCCTGGTAGTGCTCCAGCAACCGCCGAAGATCCAGATAATAGCTGTTGAGATTCTCGAATACAGGGTTTCCCCTGGGTACAATCACCATGTCATGTCCCTATTCCCTGATCCCTCCACAAAGAAGTTCGAGGTCGCAGAGGGAGTTCCTAACGCCGTCGACGCAGTCTTTCGATGGAGAGCCTGATGCTTTCCTGCATTCGCCCGATGGCTTCAGCAAGATCCCCGATTTCATCCCGGGAGGTCACCGGAATTTCCGCATCCATCTCGCCCACGCTGATTTGTTCGGCAACCGAGGTCAGTTTCTTGATCCTGCTGGTCAGTCGTGTTCCGTAAAGAGCAACGATAATCCCGATCAGCAAAAGGGTCCCGCCCAGAATCCCCAGGACGATGTTCCGGGTGTCCGTGCTGATTTGGATGGCTTTGGCCTCCATCTCTTTCACCGGTTTGGTGAATTCGTCGAGATAGGTGGTGGCTGCCACGTAATAGGGAGTCCCCGCCACGGGCGCACACACCATGTACTTGTCTCGAAAACTTCCATCGGCCTCTTGCCACCTGTAGTATCCTCTGGACTCTTTCCCGTCTTTTCCATTGCTGAACACTTTCCAGAACCCGGGGAAGTTGCTGCCCATGGGCTTACTGAGCGTGCTCATATCCAGGCCGACGATCTTTGGATTGGTGTGACCCCAGTTGCGCCAGATGCCCTGGTTGTCCGGAACCGCGTGAAGGGCGGTATATCCCGTGAGGCCCACCTTTTGTACCGCCAGTTTCTTAAATTCCGGGTCCGCATCAAACGATTCCTTTTTGAGATCCGGCCGGCTCAAGAGATAGAGCCTGACCTGGGAAGCCACAGATCTGGCTTTTTCGGCAATGATCTGCTCGCCCAACTGGGTCACCGCTTTTGTACTCTCCTGAGTGATGAGACTGGAAAGGTTTTCCAGCTGCTGCAGGTAGAGATACCCGGCTCCGATAAAAAGAATGATGGGGAAGAGGAAAAAGAGAATGAAAATCTTGGACCGCAGGCCCATGCCCTTTTTTTTGGCTTTTGGCACAGGCTCCTTTATGTCAGGTTTTAGCTCCTTGGCCCTTGAAGGACGCTCTTCTCTGGCCGGCGGAGGTTCCTCTCCTTTGGGCGGAATTTCCCGTGTGGGGCGCAACGCAGGCGGCGGCTCCACAGGTTTGGCTTCCGGTTTGGAGATGGTCATCATATTGCCGCAGGCCGTGCATTTAGCTCTTGCGCCCTTGGCCTTGATCCGCGATGGATCAATCTGATACTTCTTCCCGCATTCTTCACAGATAATGATCATCTTTCACTCCCCCTCCATGTGGTTAAGCAATCGCACCCAGTGCTCTCCTTGAATCAGTATCCTTTCTCCTTGATTTTGCGAAGCATGACCTGCTTGAAAGCCGCTCTCTTGTCCTCACGGTGGATCTCGCGCGACAGGCTCTCCACGAGTTCCGGTGCTTGTCGAGAGGGAAAGCGCGTCACACTCTGGCCCAAATCATTGACGGCATCTTCAATTAGGATTTGGGCCAGAGGACCGATGGCCAGCGAGAGCTCTCTCTTCAGGGTGTCCATGAAGTCAGCATCCACAGCGGCAATCGCCTCGGCAACCTGCTCGACGAGTTTAAGCCTCAAAAGCTTGCCCGCCGCTTCCCTCAGGGTACTCATTTTTAGCCCTGTCTTTCTTGAAATGACCGCCAGGCTTTTCTTTCCGTCGAGTTCCATGAAGAGCGTCAACATTTGAGCATCAAAGGAGTACTCTGCTGTATCTTCCCTGACGACCCGCCTGAAGACGATGGCGGAAATATCGCCGGATGAGATGTCCATGCCTTCCCCTCCCGCCGTTTTCAAGGCCGTTCTACCCTATGAAGGTCGTTGTCTTCTGACACCAACACCATCGATAGGTCTTTCCTGAGCGTGGTCGCATCACCTGGATTCACGCCACAGCTTGATTTCTGCCCGCAGGGCCCTGAACTCCGCCTGGATCACATTCTTGATCTCCTCCAGCGCATACGCAAACGCCTCGTGAGGAGACATCTCGGCAAAACGGGCCTCCCTCCCGGCTTCCAACTGCACCCCCTCCGGGGTAGGGCTCTCCGTCACCGGAATCCTCTTCTCCTCTGGTGCAGGCTCCGGAGGAGGGATCACTTCTGAGACCGCGGGTTCTTTCTTCGCCAACTTCCTGAGCACCACCTGCTCCTTGAGTTTCTTAAACCTCCCAACCTCCTCAAGAAGCATTCTTTCCTTCTCCGGCCGGGACATCCCTTCGGTCAAGGCCACCCTCTCCAGAGCTTCATAAACGGAATTGATCACCCGGGTGGCCTCAGGATGAGCCTTGCTTTTATTCGCTTTCACATATTTCCCTATGGACCCGAGGAGCTGAAGAAAGGTCAGGATGATCTTGTCTTCACTGTAAACGTACTCGACGTTCTTTATTTCATTGAGGAGGCTGTCCATGGTGCTGTCCGTGATCTCCCAGTCGATCGACAGCAAGACGGCCTTGAGACCTTTGAGAGGGTGTTCTGCCAACGCCACGTGTCCTTCTGTCGTTTCCGGAGACTCCTCCTCGAACAGATGATCCAGTCGATCTTCCACTTGAGATCTGAAATTGTCCTCGTCTCTTTCTTGTGCCAAGCCAGCACCTCCTAGGTGAGATCTTTCCTGAGAGATTCGATGGTCATAACAATGATCTTCTTCATCGTCTGGACCACATTCGGTCCTTTGAGGGCGCTCGCTTCAAAAGAAGGGGCCATGAGTTTCGAGTTCAAGTCTTTTTCGAGCCATTCCACGGGCAGAAGGGGGATCCCTTCGTCCAAGAGATCCCTTTTGTTGTACTGAAACACCAGAGGGATCTCCGAAATGCTCTTTTTGTAGGACGCTAGATTGTCCGCCAGGCTCTTGAGGGAAAGAACGTTCTCCTTTCGACGGACCGCCAGAGAATCCGCCACAAACACGATCCCGTCCACGCCCCTCAGGACCAGCCTCCTGGTGGATTCATATTTCACCTGACCCGGAACCGTGTAAAGCTGGATCCGGATGTCATACCCCTTGATTCTGCCGATCTCGATGGGAAGAAAATCGAAGAACAGGGTCCTGTCCCCATGGGTTTTGATGGTGACCATTTCCGTTTGGATGCGGCTTCGAAACTTCTTGTAGATGTATTCAAGGTTGGTCGTTTTCCCTCCCCTGCCAGGGCCATAGTAAACGATCTTCGCTTGAACCTCTTTCTTTTTCAGATTGATGATGGCCATGGAACCCCACCTCACCTGAGCACGATCCCCAACCCTTATGAGCCCGGCTTCAAAACCCCCACGAGCTTTTCCGTGGCTTCAGCCACTTTCAGCCTCAGGAACCCCAGGGAGATTTCCTTTCCGAAGATGGTGATCAGAAGAAATTCGTCGGTGACTTTGCTGAAATGAATGTTCTCTTTCTTGCCCTTGTGAAAAAGGAGCGAGAACTCGTCTTCGCCAATGAGGCTTGCCATCGTGCTCACGGCCCCAAAATTCCCCGCCGCCAGCGCGGCCAGGGAGTAAAGGTCATGTTTGTTTTCTCCGTTGTCCATGGTCGAAATGATGTTCCCCGCCATGTCGATCAGGGTCACCGAGTGGACTCCCACATCAAGCAGGTCTTCTGCAAGCACGGCCTCGATCTTCGAGAGCTGTGCCGGTGTAAAGATATAGGTCCTCTGACCGTCCATGTCATTGATGTATTGCTTGTCCATGATTCTCACCGCCGACCCGTTGAAGCCATATGGTTGCCACCGTGCCCCCTTCTGCGTGAGGCTCAATCTCCAGTCGCCCTCCCATCTGGGACATGAGCTTGAGGGCGATGGACAGTCCCAATCCTTTCCTCTTCGGCTTGGTCGTGAAAAAAGGAACAAAGATTTTGCTCATGTCCCTCTGCTTGATGCCGCACCCATTGTCCTTCACGCCGATACGGATGCGATCCCCTTCACTCGTCACGCTCAATTCTATCCTCGGGTTCTCAATGCCCTCCACCGCATCCAGGGCGTTTTCCACAAGCTGAATCAGAACGGTTTGAATCGCGATCGGGCTTCCCATCACTTGGTGTGGGCCTGCTTGAAGGTCTTGGATCCAGGTGACCTTTCCCGTTCGCTGGCGCAACGTGACTTGGAACTGCTCCCAGAACGACAGGAACTCGATGGGCTTCTGATCATTCACGTTCACACTGGAGTAAGACCTCATGGCATCGACCATGGCTTGCTGCCGGGTTAGGACTTCCTGCGCCCTCTCAAGGTATTCCCTCTTCTTCTCATCATTTTAGAGGTCGAAATTCTCGCGAAGGACATCCAGGGTCACCTTCAGGGCATTCACAGAGTTTCCGAGCTGGTGCCGCAACGTCGAAAGGATATCCTCCAGAAACGGTGCCGGGGTGCCCGTGGGCAGGGACTTGTCCAGGGAGCTGTCGTTCATCATCTTGTTTGCTGATCCTTACAGGGTGATCACGGAAGAACAACCACAGCAACTTCAATGCCATCAGGAACCGGTCATGCCAACTCTTTGATTTCTGACCATTAGTTCCTTTGGAGGGGAATCAGGGAAACGACCGTTGGCCCTTTTTGGGCCGTTCAAAATGACCCGGCCCGCTAATGGCCTGGGAGGTTGATTTCCGCCAGGGTTCTCTTGAGGGTGGAAAGAGAGATGCCCAAGGTTCTGGCGGTCCGGCTTTTGTTTCCGGAACACGCCTTCAGGGCAGTGAGGATCTGCTGTCTTTTTAGTTCATGGAGGGGAACGATTTGGGTTGCTTCAGGTTGCTTGCGTTCAACCCAGGGACCATCGAGATCACTGCTGACCAGCAGGCTGGCAGGTCTCAGGATATCGCCTTTGAGCAGAAGAGATGCCCGTTCCATCACATTGCGAAGCTCTCTTACATTGCCCGGCCAGGGGTAGTCCATCATTCTTCTCATGTCATGGTCGAGGATCCTCACCGGCTTCCTGCAGAAAATCCTGGCAAAATATGCCGCGATTTCCGGGACGTCTTCCGGGTGCTCGCGAAGAGGCGGAACCTCGATCGTGACCACCGCCAGGCGATAATAGAGATCCTGTCTGAAGCGCTTTTCTCTTATGGCCCGGTCAAGGTCCTGGTTGGTGGTCGCCATGATCCTGACATCGACGGGGATGTTTCGGCCTCCCCCTATTCTCCTGACACACTTGTCTTCGAGAATGGTCAGCAGCTTGCTCTGGAGGCGGATGGGAATCTCACCGATCTCGTCGAGAACAAGAGTTCCTCCGTCCGCCAGCTCAAAAATCCCTTCGCGCCGGGTGTCCGCGCCGGTGAACACCCCCTTTTCATGTCCAAAGTATTCGGCTTCCATGAGGTTTTCCGGGATGGCCGAGCAGTTGACCATAAGGAAGTTTTCTCTCCCTGCCTGCAGATCGTGGATGGCCCTTGCCACAACGTTCTTGCCTACGCCCGTTTCTCCCGTGATCAGCACATTCGAATCCGTGGTCGCCGCCAGCCGGATCTGCTCTCTGACGCTGAGCATCCTGTCAGAGGAGCCGATGAGTTGCTTTTCCTCGCTCTCCCTGGTTCTCTCGTAGTTCTGAACCCTGATCTTTCCCTCCATCTGCGCATTCTTGACAGCCAGGTCCATGATGAGCCGAAGCTCGTCCAACTCAAAAGGCTTGGAGAGGTAGTTGAACGCTCCCGCCTTTATCGCATCGACGGCACATCGCACCGTCGCATAGGCCGTCACCAGAATCACTTTTGTTCTCGGATCCATTTCCAGGATCTTCCGGCATGCTTCGATTCCTTCCATGTCCGGGAGTTTTTGGTCGAGAAGCACCAGGGCCGGTTGCTCACGCTCAAATACGCTCATCCCTTCTTTGCCGGTTCTGGCTGAACTGACTCTGTAGCTCTTGGCGGAAAGGTAATCGGATAGAGAAGCCAGAAAAAGCTCATCGTCATCAATGATTAGAACCTGAATAGCCTTTTTTCCCAAGAGTCAGGGGCTCCTAAAAAAATTGGAGGTTAACTGTCCGAATTTTATGGCCTTTCATAAGAAAGGCCAATCAGGGCATTATCTTAATCCAAATTTCGTAAAACTATATCATTATTTTGTCTTTTGTGTCAAGTTTGCTCCATTACCTAAATCCTATGACCATATTCATCAAATGACTAAAAAGGCCTATATTAATAAAGAATAAGCCTGCATGAAATAATCTGTGAGTAATTAAATGAAGTTGTCTTCTGCTGAATAATTTTCGTTTGGGGGTATTATGATTTGGCGTCATCCATTTCTTAGGCGTCTGCAGGGGCCACGGACAACCGGTGTCCGTTTGTCCGTGGCCCCGCTTTTTCCTGCTCAGTGGCTCCGATGACGTGCGTATCGGAGTGAGGGGTTAGTTGCAGGAAGGACCTACGGGTGCGTCGAGAGCAATCTCGAGAACCTCCTCCATCTTCTTCACCAGGTGAAACTGCAAATGATCCTTGATCTTCTCCGGGATCTCCTCGAGATCATTCTTGTTTCTCTCCGGCAGGATAATGTGTTTTATGCCGCTTCTGCTGGCAGCCAAGACCTTCTCCTTGATCCCGCCCACCGGGAGCACCGCGCCTCTCAGCGTGACTTCCCCGGTCATGGCCACGTCTGATTTAATGGGCCGGCAGGTCAGAAGCGATGCCAGAGCCGTCAGGATGGTCACTCCCGCAGACGGCCCGTCTTTAGGGATGGCCCCAGCAGGCACGTGGATGTGGAGATCGTGGTCGGTGAAGAAATCCTCCGAGATTCCCAGGTTCTTCGCCTTGGACCTGACATAGCTCAACGCTGCCTGAGCGGATTCCTTCATCACATCCCCCAACTGTCCTGTGAGAACCAAGGACTTCTGACCAGGCATCATCGTGGCTTCCACGAAAAGAATATCCCCTCCCGCAGGCGTCCATGCCATGCCCGTGGCCACCCCGGGCACGCCGGTCCTCTCAAGGATGTCTGAAGAGAATTTCGGCAACCCGATGTGTTCATGCAGATTCTTGGCTCTCACCGAGAAAGTTCCCGTCTTGCCTTCCGCGATCTTTCTGGCAAGGCTCCTGCAGACTCCGCCTATCTCTCTTTCCAGATTTCTGACGCCTGCTTCCCGGGTGTATTCCCGGATGATTCTTGTGATCGCAGACCGGGTAATGTGAATCCTTTCCGGATCGAGCCCGTGCTCCTTGATTTGCCTTGGAAGGAGGAATTTCCCGGCGATCTCCACCTTTTCTTCCTCAGTGTAGCCCGGAAGTTCAAGAACTTCCATGCGGTCGAGCAAGGGGCGGGGAATCGTGTCCAGCTGATTGGCTGTGGTGATGAACATGACTTTGGACAGATCGAACTCCACCTCCAGATAGTGGTCGGAGAAAGAGAAGTTCTGCTCCGGATCAAGAACCTCCAACAATGCCGAGGCCGGATCTCCCCGGAAATCGTTGCCGATCTTGTCCACTTCGTCGAGCATGAAAATAGGATTGTTGGAACCCGCCTTTCGCAGTCCATTGATGATTCTGCCCGGAAGAGCACCCACGTAGGTGCGACGGTGGCCTCTGATTTCCGCCTCGTCTCTCACTCCGCCCAGAGAGATTCTCACAAACTTCCTTCCGATCGCCTCGGCAATGGACCGGCCAAGGCTGGTTTTCCCTGTGCCCGGAGGGCCAACCAGACAAAGGATGGGCCCTTTGTGATTTGGATTCAGCTTTCGAACCGCAAGGTATTCGAGGATTCTCTTTTTGACCTTTTGAAGATCATAGTGGTGCTTGTTCAGGATTCTTTCGGCTTTCTTGATGTTTAGCTTGTCCACGGTGCTTTCAGACCAGGGAAGCGTCAGGAGCCAGTCCAGGTAATTGGTGGAAACCGTGTATTCCGCTGATGACGAATTCATCTTGGAGAGCTTATCGATCTCCTTGCTCGCCACCTTGTGAGCCGCCTCCGGGAGCTTCTTCCTTTCAAGTTTTTCCTTGAGTTCTTGGATCTCAGAAGATTCCTGGTCGCTCACTCCCAGCTCCTTCTGGATCGCCTTGAGCTGCTCCCGCAGATAATATTCTCTCTGATTCTTGTCTATTCCCTTCTGGACCTGGTTCTGAATCTGCTGCCCCATCTTACCGACTTCCAGTTCGTCGTTCAGAATGACCGTGAGCTTTTCCAAACGCTCTTCCACATCCAAAGTTTCCAGAATGGTCTGTCTCTTCTGACCTTCGATATTCAGGTAAGACGCGATGATGTCGGTCAGGGTGCCAGGATCCGATATGTGACGAACCACGTTGAGGATTTCATCTGGAAGATACGGGGAGAGAGAGACCAGTTCCTTGAACACGCTGATGACATTGCTCTTTAGCGCATCCACTCTCTTGCCCGTTTTTTCCAGTTCCGCAAGTTTCTGAACTCTCACGATAGGGTGGGGTTCAAGAGAAACGACCTCGGTAATCACCGCGCGGGACAGACCCTGCACGACCACGACCGTTCCCTCGTCCCCTTTATTTATTTTCACTAAGGAAGCGACGGTTCCCACTCGCCG
>Ga0210105_1000098_pt1 | contig 12281 bp, 10 predicted proteins | sample RushSE_TuleC_D2_FD_185569 | JGI IMG/M metagenome (GOLD analysis project Ga0210105, IMG submission 185569) | Wetland microbial communities from San Francisco Bay, California, USA, that impact long-term carbon sequestration - RushSE_TuleC_D2 (SPAdes) | ecosystem: Environmental > Aquatic > Marine >... | reverse complement strand
GAGGCCTGGTGAGCGCTGCGGCCACCACCGCCATGCAGTGCCTGATGGGAACCAACTTCCTCTTCCACTTCGGAACGCCTGAAATGCACGAGAGGTATTTCTTGCCGGCCATGAGGGGAGAGAAAATCGCCTGCTTCTGCCTCACCGAGCCCGAGGCGGGAGGAGATCTTGGCAATGTGAGCACGCTGGCCACCAAGACTGCGGACGGGTATGTACTGAACGGGGTGAAGACCTGGGTGACCAATGGGCCGGTTGCGTCTTTTTTCACGGTTCTGTGCCAGACCGATCCTGCAAAGAAGCTGAGAGGGCTCAATTTCTTCTTCGTGCCCAAGGATACCCCGGGGGTTTCTGTGAGCAAGCCCTTCAATCTTCTGGGAACACGGACAACCCCAATTTGTGAACTGGCTCTTACCGGAGTCAAGCTTCCCCCTGAGTACAGGTTGTGCCCGGAGGGTCAGGGCACGGACAACCTCCTGTCCATCCTCGCCGAGATCCGGAGTATGACAGCGGCCTTGGCCATCGGTTTGGTGCGTGCCGCGCTTCACGACTGCATCCAATATGCTCACGAACGGGTGGCTTTTGGCAAGACCATCAGCAACTACCAGCTCATCCAGGCCAAGGTGGCCGAAATGTACGTGGATCTTGAGGCGGCCAGGCTTCTCACGTACAAGGCCACCCACATGATTGACAACAAGATCCCCTGTCTGCCTGAATCGTCGGTGGCCAAGTACTACGCCACCGAATCGGCCTGCAAAGCCGGTGATTACGCCACCCGGATATTCGGCGCCTATGGGTATTCCATGGAATACACCGCTCAGCGCTATTACAGGGACAACCGTTTCCTTCTGTACGGGGGAGGAACTCACGAAGTTCTTCTGCCCAACATTGCTCGTTGGGCCGGGCTCTGATGCCATGGGTACAAGAAAAGAAATAGAGATGAGAGAGCCGGACCTGACCCCGCTGGGCGCGATGCCCGACAGGAAATCTCTCGGAGAGCACGTGTTCGAGAACCTGAGGCAGGCGATCATTCGAGGAGAGGTGGCGCCTGGGGATCGCCTGGTGGAGAGCCGCATCGCCGGGGTCCTGGACATCAGCCGAACTCCGGTGAGGGAAGCCATTCACAAGTTGGAAAGGGAAGGCCTGCTCCGCAAGCTCCCTCACGGCGGATTTACGGTGGTTCACTTGAGCCGGGAGGACATTGAGGAGACCTTCGGGATACGGTGCGTTCTGGAAAGCTACGCTGCAAGACTGGCGGCGCTCAATCACAGAGCAGAAGACCTGATCCCGCTGGAGGAGAAGATCACGGAGTTTCAGGTGTGCTTGGCAAAAGGCCGCTTAGAGGAACTCCCCAGGATCAATACGGAGTTTCACAACCTCTTTTATGCCCTTAGCCGTAGCCCGAAACTGATCAAGCTCATCAATGATCTCCGGGACCAGATCTACCGGTTCAGAAGAATCCTCTTGAAGATGGACAACATGGCCAAGACCAGCAATGAAGACCACCGAAACATGCTGGAGGCCATAAGGCAGAGGGACGTCGACCGGGTGGAGAAGCTGGTGAAGGAACACATTGAAAGGGGAAAGAGGATTGTCTTGAAGGCACTGGAACACAGACCGAATGAACTGTAAACCATCAGGGAGCTGGGATTCTATGATGACGGAGAGAAAAATCAGAGTTCTTTTGGCAAAACCCGGGCTCGACGGCCATGACCGAGGGGCCAAGGTCGTGGCCCATGCCCTCAAAGAAGCGGGAATGGAAGTGATTTACACGGGCCTTCACCAGACCGTGCCGAGCATTGTCAAACAGGCGGTCCAGGAAGGCGTGGACGTCATCGGCCTTTCGATCATGTCAGGCGCCCACGTCCCGATCTGCCGGAAGCTGATGGACTTGGTCAACAAAGAGGACATAGGCGACGTTCTTGTTGTCGTGGGAGGGGTCATCCCCGGCAAGGATGTTCCTGTCTTGCAGGGTCTAGGCGTTAAAGGAGTTTTCCCGGGAGGGACGCGGTTTGAAGAGATCAGCCAGTTCATCAAGGAAAACGTGAAACACTAAAGCCGGTGATGAGCAATGAGGACTGAGTCGTTAGCCGCAGAAAGTCCCGTTCACCCTTCGATACCTCAGGGCGAACGGATCCTAAAAACCGGAAGTGCCGGGATTTCCATTCATGGTGAGGTATCGAACCATGAACGGAAAGGTAATGAAGGACTTTTTGCGGAGCCGTCAATGGCCAAGGCCCAATGTTAAAGGAAAGAGAGGGTGCCATGGGTGTCGCCACATACGTCAAGGATGAAAAGGATGCCATCAAGGAAGTGATTCTCCAATCCGGGATCAAGGTGAAGCCTGTTTACACGCCCGCGGATCTTGACACGGTCGGCTTTGATTACTCGAAGGATTTGGGAGAACCCGGGGAATTCCCTTTTACGCGGAGCATTCATCCCCTGGGATTCCGGAGCCGAAACTGGACCACTCGACAGTACACGGGATTTGGGACTCCCCAGCAGACGAACGAGCGTTTCAAGCTGATGATTGCTCACGGTCAGACAGGGCTCAACGTGGCTTTTGATCTTCCCACGCAGATGGGGTATGACTCCGATGACCCCATGGCCGAGGGGGAGGTGGGCCGCGTCGGCATGGCGGTCGACTCCCTGCAGGATTTTGAGATCGCCTTCAAGGACATCAAGTTGAACAAGATCGGATCCGGGCTGACCATCAATGCCGTGGCTTCTATCATGCTCGCCATGTATCAGTCCGTGGCTGAGAAATTCGGATACAAGAAAGAGGAGATCTCTGCCACCCCTCAGAATGACATCCTGAAAGAAATGGTGGGAAGGGGCGCCTGGATCTACCCGGTGGAGCCCGCCGTGCGCCTGATCGGAGACACCATCGAGTACTCGATGAAAGAGCTTCCCAGGTGCAACCCCGTCTCCGTGTGCGGCTATCACATCCGGGAGTCCGGGTGCACGCCGGTCCAGGAAATCTCCTATGCCTTTGAGATCGCTTTTGCCTACATCGATGAAGTGGTGAAGCGGGGCTACAAGGCCGAGGAATGCGTGGGAGGATTCACGTTCAACCTCAATATCTTCGGTAACCTCTGGGAAACCGTTGCCAAGTTCAGAGCGGCCAGAAAGCTCTGGGCCAAGCTCCTCAGAGAACGGTACGGCGTGCAGGACAAGAAAGCTCTTTTTCTGAGGGGCATCTTTGGAGGAGGAGGCTCAGGCATGACCAAGCAGCAACCGGAGAACAACATCATGAGAGGGGCTTACTATGCCCTTGCTGCCGCTCTGTCAGGGGCGCAGACCACGGCCCTTTGCTCCTTTGATGAAGCCTACACGATTCCCACGGAGAGGGCGGCGCTCCTCTCCCTCAGGACCTTCCAGATTCTCATGGATGAAATCGGCCTGAGAGACACGGTCGATCCGTTGGCCGGCTCGTATTTCATCGAGACCCTGACCAAGGAAATGGAAGGGAAGATTCTCGAAGAAATGGAAAAGGTGGAAAAAACAGGCGGCATGGTCAAGGCGGTTGCCTCAGGGTACGTCCAGAGAGAGGTGGCCCGTCAAGCCTACGAGTACGAGAAAAGGCTCCAGGAAGGGAAAGTCATCAAGGTGGGCGTGAACAAATACACGGAAGGCGTGGACATGGAGGTCGAACTCCATGAGTACAACGAGTCTTGGGCGCAAGAGCAAATCGCTCGCCTCAAAGAACTCAAGCGCACCCGGGACAACAAAGCGGTCAAAGACACGTTGAAGGCCCTGGAGACGGCCGCTTCGGAGAAAAAGAACGTGATGCCTCACCTGGTGAACTGCTGCAAGGCCTACGCCACGGTGGGCGAGATGGCCAACGTGTTCCGGCAGGTTTTCGGAGAACACAAGGAGCCCAGCATTTTCTAATTCAGGAATTGGGGAATTCAAGGATTCGGGAATTTCCAAATTCCTAAATTCCTCAATTCATCAATGCGCAGCGAAGAGAAAGGAGGTGAACAACGGAATAGAAACAGGATGATCGAGAGGGTAGCTCAGTCCTTAACCAAGAAGGAGGTATGAAGATGAAAAGAAGGATCGCTTTGTTGACAGCCGGAGTCTTTGTCGCAACCCTGATGACATTTGCGGCGCTTTCGGGTTCCGCCACAGCAGCAGACCCCATCAAACTCACCTATGCCAACTTCCCGCCTGCACCCACGTTCCCCTGTGTTCAAATGGAAAGGTGGAAAACCGAGGTCGAAAAACGCACGGGCGGAAAAGTGGCTATCCAGACCTTCCCAGGCAGTACGCTCCTGGACGCCAAAAACATGATGGACGGTGTGATTGCAGGCACAGCAGACATCGGTTGCCTCTGCATGGCCTATCAACCCGGTCGTTTCTTAGTCACCAACGCCACCAGCCTTCCCCTGAATTTTGCCAATGCAAAGGTGGCAAGCCTTGTGCTTTGGGATCTATACCTGAAATACAAACCTGAGGAGTTCTCAAAAGTCAAAGCCCTTACCATGTTTGCCTGCGCCCCTTCCAACATCATGTCCAAGAAACCGGTGAAGACTATGGCAGATATCAAGGGCCTCCCCTTGAGAGCGTCAGGGGGTGCGGCGGAGATCCTCAAGGCATGGGAGGCAAACGTCGTTGGCATGCCTCAATCCGATGTCCCAGAGGCACTTCAGAAAGGCGTTATTCAGGGTCAGTTCTCATCTTTGGAGGTCATGAAGGATTTCAAGTACGCTGAAACCTGCAAATTTGTGACCATGACCAACACAGTCATCTATCCTTTTGCTGTGGTAATGAACATGGATTCGTGGAAAAAACTGCCCAAAGATGTGCAGAAGGTGATGGATGACATGGCTAAGGAGCAGAGTGAATGGACAGGGGTTTACATGGACAATCAAGTGAACGTGGCTATGGATTGGTCTAAGAAGACCCAACAAGTGGAGGTGATCCAGCTCTCTGCCCAAGACAAGGCCCAAATGAATAAGCTGCTTGAGCCCATTACCAAGAAATGGATCGACGATGCAAAAGCAAAAGGCCTGCCAGCCGAGGCGATACTGTCGGATATCAAGGCCTCCGCAAAGAAATACTCCAAGTAGGTAGAGGCCAAAACAAGGGATTTTTCGGCCGGGCGTAGCATGGGATACGGGACACCGGTTCGCCCGGGGCCCCGTATCCCTCTTCCAAAGCAGGGGTGTTCGTAGCATGCCGTGACTCAGGAGGTGCCGCATGGAGGTCCTTGAGCGCATCACCAAGTTTCTAAACCATGTTTTAGTTGGAATAGCAGGCGTGTTTCTTGTGGCGATGGTCGGCCTGACCTGTGCGGATATCCTCTCCCGCCTTCTCTGGGTACCGATCCTGGGTAGTGTGGAGCTTGTGGCGCTATTCGGATCAGTGGTGACAGCTTTCGCCCTTGGCTACACTCAGTTTAGGCGCGGCCACATTCGGGTAGATGTCCTCATTAGTCTTTTCCCGGATAGGGTCAAGTGCGTATTGAACATCATCAACAGCCTCGTTTGCATGGGCTTCTTTGCCATAGTGGCCTGGCGTATCGCGGTCTGGTCCACCACCCTGGTCAGAACCGGAGAGTTGACCGAGACCTTGAGGATTATTTACTATCCCTTCTCTTATGCTGTAGCACTGGGGTGCGCGGTCCTTTCTCTGGTTTTTCTAACCGATTGTCTGAAGTCCTTGATATCCCTTAAGGAGAATGAAAAGTGAGTCCAGAGTGGATGGGGATTATTGGGATCATTGTGCTCCTCTTCGTATTGTTTTTCCTGGGCATGCCGGTGGGTTTCGCCATGGCTGTCGTTGGCTTTTGCGGTTTCTGGTATAGCGTCTCCTTCAAGGCGGCCATCGGCATGGTGGGAGGGGATATCTGGTCTAACTTTTCATCCTATGGCCTTACGGTAGTACCTCTTTACATCTTCATGGGATACCTCGCCTTTAACGCAGGGATGGCGGAGAGGCTATATCATGCCGCCTATAAGTGGGTCGGTCACTGGCCGGGCGGTCTCGCCATTGCCACTATAGGGGCAGATGAGATGTTTGCTGCCATCTGCGGTTCCAATACGGCGACCGCTGCAACCATGGGTGCCGTGGCTTTGCCGCAGATGAAAAAGTACAAATACGATCCGCGCCTTAGCGCGGGCACAGTGGCTACAGGAGGAACGCTCGGCGTGGTGATGCCCCCGAGCGTGGTCCTGATCATCATAGGACTGCAGACAGGCCAGTCCATTGCCGAGCTCTTTCTCGCTGGAATCCTGCCAGCCATCCTCCTCGGATTTCTTTTTGTTGTCACCATCCTTGCCCTGTGTCGTGCCAAGCCCGAGTTTGGGCCACCCGGGCCAAAGACCACGTTCAAAGAAAAGTTAAAGTCCCTTCCAGGTATCTTGGAAGCCCTTGCCGTTTTCATCCTAGTGATCGGAGGCCTATATACCGGGGTTTTCACCCCTACCGAGGCGGGCGCGTTTGGTGTGCTGGCCACCTTTGCGGTGAGCATTGTGGGCCGGAAGCTTAAATGGAAAGGCGTGATCGACTCTTTGAGGGATTCCCTCTGGATATCGTGCATGTGCTTTTTTCTCGTCACAGGGGCAACGATCTTTGGCCGCTTTCTGGCCGTCACAAGGCTTCCCTTTGCCGTGGCAGACTTTGCCGCCCAGTTGCCTGTCTCGCCTTATATCATTTTGGCCGTGATCCTGCTCATCTACGTCATTGGGGGCTGTGTGATGGATGCCTTGGGCTTTCTGGTGGTCACCATCCCGATTTTCTTTCCTTTAGGGGTTGCACTCGGGTTTGATCCGGTTTGGTACTCCATCATCCTGACGATGGTTACAACTTTGGGCGCCCTCACCCCACCGGTGGGCGTCAACATTTATGTGGTCAAGGCCCTCGCTCCAGATGTGCCCCTTGGAGATATTTTTAAGAGCGTGAGCTTTTTTGTTATCGCTTCCGTAGTGGCCATGATCATTCTGACCATTTTCCCTGACATTGCTTTGGTTTTGCCGAGGTTGTTACACTGATCGCGAGGGGGAGGGAAAAAGGAAGAGGCGGCAGGTCCTATGATGCGGTTTTAAAAGATGAAGCGAGTGCGAGGTGAGATGCGCTATGGAAAAGAGTTTCATGCCTACCATCAAGACGAAAAGGGAACTGGCGGACCTTCAGCTCAGAGGACTAAAATGGACGGTGAACCATGCCTATCGCGGATCGTCGTTCTATCGGAAAAGACTGGAGGAAGCGGGTGTAAAGCCCAAGGACATTGGCACCCTCAAAGATCTTCAAAAACTCCCTTTTACAACGTCCAAGGATCTCCAGGAAGGTTACCCTTTCCCCCTCCTCTCGGTGCCCTTTGAGAAGGTGGTGAGAATTCATGCCTCCTCAGGAACCACCGGGAAGAGGAAGGTCCTCGCGTACACCCAGAAAGACATTGATGACTGGGCCCATTTTTTTGCCCGCTGTTACGAAATGGCGGATCTGACGCAGGAAGACAGAGTGCAGATTGCGGTGGGCTACGGCGTCTGGACCGCAGGCGTGGGCTTTCAGCTCGGATGCGAGCGTTTCGGCGCCATGGCCATTCCGGCAGGTCCCGGGAATCTCGACATGCAGTGCCAGTTTCTGGTGGACATGAAGACCACCGCCATGTGCTGCACCGCGTCCATGGGCCTTCTCATGGCCGAAGAGGTCCACAAACGGGGCATCAAGGATCAGGTTCATCTCAAGAAAATGATTTTCGGCTCCGAAAGATCCAGCGATGCCATGAGGAACCGGATCAAGGAAATCCTGAACCTGGAGCATCTGTTCGACATCCCCGGGATGACGGAGCTTTACGGCCCGGGAACAGGGCTGGATTGTGTCTATCACACAGGGATTCATTACTGGGCGGACTATTACATTCTGGAGATCCTGGATCCTGAAACGCTCAAGCCTGTTCCTGAAGGAGAGATCGGTGAGATGGTGGTGACCACCCTCAGGAAAGAAGCCGCTCCGCTCATCCGTTACAGAACCCGGGACCTCACAAGACTCATTTCAGGAAAGTGTCCGTGCGGGTCTGTTCTTCCGAGACATGATCGGCTGCTGGGTCGGTCCGATGACATGATCATCTTCCGGGCGGTGAACATCTACCCCGGACAGATTGATCACATTCTCTCCGGGATGCCGGGCATTGGGAGCGAGTACCAGATCATCCTCGACCGAAAAGAGGATGGGAAAGACTACATGACCATCAAGGTGGAGCGGGATCAGGGAGGCGACAGGGTAAAGGATCCGGAGATGAGCAAGAAAGTCAGCGAAGAAGTCAAGAAACAGATTCTGGTGAGCGCAAGCGTGGAGATCGTGGACTACGGGGCTCTCCCGCGATCAGAGAGGAAGAGCAAGCGGGTTTTTGACAATCGCGAATTCTAGAAGCGGGCATTAAATGATGAATCTTTTTCAGAAGGAGAAGAACCGTGAGCAAGTTTGAATACCTCATGCCCTCAACCATTGACGAGGCCATTTCCCTTCTGGTCAGCCGCGGAGAGAGGGCGAAATTCGTTGCCGGGGGGACGGATGTGATGGTCAAAATCAAGGAGGGGAAGATCACCCCCCAGAGCCTGGTGTCCTTGAGGCGAGTTCAAGGCCTTGACCAGATCACCGCTAAGGAGGGTGAGCTGAGGATCGGCGCTCTGGTGACTCACCGGATGCTGGAGCTCTCTCCCGTCATCCGGAAAGGGTTCCCGATTCTCATCGACGCGGTGACGAACATCGGTTCCGTGCAGATCAGGAATGTCGCAACCATCGGCGGCAACATCGTGAATGCGGTTCCTTCGGCCGACGGCGCCATTCCGCTGATCACCCTTGGAGCTCAGGTCCGGATCCGGGGGCCAAAAGGGGAAAGGGCCATGGCCCTGGAAGACCTCTTCATCGGTCCGGGGCAGACGCTGCTCGAGCCCGGGGAGATTCTTCTGGAGTTCGTGATTCCAAAACTTCCTCCACGCACGGGAGCCGCCTATGTGAAACATACGCGGCGGGAAGCCATGGAGCTTCCTCTGTTAGGAGTGGCAGTCCTGATATCTCTTGCCGAGGGCATGACCACCTGCACCGGCGCGAGAATCGGCTTGGGGGTTTTGGCGCCCACGCCCATGCGAGCCAGAAACGGGGAGGCGGTTCTCAAAGGCCAGAAGGTCACGGAGGACCTTCTCCGCAAAGCCGGCAAGGCCGCGGCTGAGGAGTGCAAGGCAAGAGACAGCATTCGCGGGGAGGCTTGGTATCGTAGGGAAATGGTGGAAGTCCTTGTCCCGCGCATGGCGCGCCTCGCCATGGAAAGAGCACGGTAGGAGGTGATCCGATGAAGAAGGAGCTTTCTTTTGTGTTGAACGGGAACAGAATGGAACTGGAGGTGGATCCCTTCTGGACACTCCTTGAGCTGCTCAGGGAAGAACTGGAGATGACCGGAACCAAATACGGCTGTGGAAGCGGGGAATGCGGCGCCTGCACGGTGCTGGTGAACGGGAAAGCCGTCAATTCGTGCCTTTTCCCGGCCATGGAAATCGATGGAGCCTCCGTGACCACCGTCGAAGGCCTGGCCAAAGCCTCGGGTGAGCTCCATCCTCTGCAGACCGCTTTCATTGAGCAGGGGGCGGTCCAGTGCGGATATTGCACGCCGGGCATGATCATGTCGTCCAAGGCCCTTCTGGATGAAAATCCGAATCCCACGGAAGAGGAGATCCGCCACGCCCTGGCGGGCAACTTCTGCCGCTGCACGGGCTATGTCCAGATTGTTGACGCGGTTAAAGCGGCAAGCCATGCCATCACCACCAAAGGGGAGATGAGACCGAGAAAGGTGGAATAGAGAAGGACGGAGGTCACCATGGAGACATTGAGCAGCGTTGGAAAGAGAATTCCGAAAAGAGATGCCGTTGACAAAGTGACCGGGAGGGCTGCCTATATTCAGGACCTGAAAGTGCCTGGAATGCTTTACGGCAAGATCCTTCGGAGCAAATATCCTCACGCCAGAATCGTCCGCATCGACACCTCGAAGGCCAAGAAACTTCTGGGCGTGCGAGCGGTGATCACAGCGGAAGACGTTCCTCAAATCAGGTACGGATTCATCAAGGACCAGCCCGTGCTGAAGTCCGGGAAAGTGAGATCCTACCGGGATGAGCTCGCGGCTGTGGCGGCTATAGATCCCGAGATCGCGGAGGAAGCGATCCACCTCATCGAAGTGGAGTATGAGGCTCTGCCGGGGGTTTTCGATCCCCTGGAGGCGATGAAGCCGGATGCGCCGCTGATTCATGAAGAGAACAAGAGCAATATTCTCAAAATCCCCTGGAAGCTCGTGGCCGGCGACGTGGAGGAAGCCAGAAAGAACTCGGCTTTTGTGGCGGAAGATCGGTTCGAGGTGACCTGGGTCACCCACTGCTGCCTGGGCACAGAGGGCATCATTGCGGATTTTGACCTCCGGAACAACCTCACCACGTACCGCAACACCCAGATCCCTTCCCTTGCCCAGAGAGACTTCAAGGACGCCTTGAAGGTGATGGGGCTTCCGGATGCCAAAGTCAGGATCATCAAGCCCACCATTGGCGGCGGCTTCGGCAGCAAGCTGGATACCTATGGGTTTGAGTACATCGCCATCCTGCTGGCCTACGTGACTCGAAAGCCGGTCAAGATCCAGAAGACCCGGGAGGAGGAGTTCCGTTACACCTCCACGAGACAGCCGGCGATCGTCCAGATTGCCCAGGGGTGTGACAAGGAGGGAAAACTCACCTTCAGGGACATTTCCATGATTCTGGACAACGGCGCCTACACGTCCTGGGGAGCGACGACTCCCTCGGTCATGATGATGCCCATCTCGTCGCTCTACAAGGTTCCCAATGTCCGCTATGAGGCGAAATGTGTGTACACCAACAACACGTGGTCCCAGGCCATGAGAGGCTACGGGAACCCCCAGGCCACGTTTGCCATTGAATCCAACATGGAGCAACTGGCTGAGGCTTCGGGGATTGATCCCCTGGAATTCAGGATGCGCAACGCCAATGAACCGGGCGAAGTCACCCCGCAGCGTTTTAAGATCACGACGTGCGGTCTCAAGGAGTGCATCGATGAAGTGTCCAAGCGGCTCGACTGGGCGAACAAGAAAAAGGGGCCGAAGCTTGAAGGACGAGGCGTCGGCATGGCTTCTCTCATCCACGTGGGCGGCGGCGCAAGGGTGTACAAGTCCGACGGTTGCGGCACCATTGTGAAGGTGGATGACTTCGGCGCGGTGGACGTGTTCACCGGATCCACGGACATGGGTCAGGGCGCGGACACGGTCATCGCCCAAATGGTTGCCGAGGAGATGGGAGTGCTTCCTGAAGATGTGAACATCCTTGACAGGGACACGGACGTCTGTCCCTGGGATGTGGGCGCTCACGCAAGCCGGACCACGTTCGTGGCTGGGAACTCCGCAGTTTTGGCTGCCAGGAGGGTCAAGGAGAGAATCCTCAATATCGCTGCAGGATTTGTGGACCGGTGGAAGGACAAGCAGGGAAACAAGCACGAGATCAAGCTGGATTCTGACCCCAAGAACCTGGTGATCAAAGAGAGGATGGTCTACTCCGTGAAGGAGCCTGAAAAGAAGATTGCCCTCTCGAAAATCCTGCGCGGTGCCCACTACGAAAAAGACGGGACCATGATCATGGCTGAGGCCTTCTATGATCCGGACAATGAAAACCTGGACCGGGAATTCAAGGGAAATCTCTCGAAGGCATACGCTTATGGAGCTCACGGCGTGGAGGTCCAGGTGGACAAAGAGACGGGTAAAGTAAAAATCCTGAAGTACGTGGCCGCCCACGATGTGGGCCGGGCCATCAACCCCATGCTCCTGGAGGGACAGGTCTATGGCGGAACCGCCATGGGTGTCGGTTATGCACTGACCGAACGACTGATCCTGGAAAAGGGTGAGGTGATGAATCCGAACTTCAGGGACTACAAAATGCTCACGGCCAAGGACGTGATTCCTATTGAGCCGGTTATCATCGAGACCAACGACGAAGCCGGTCCTTTCGGAGCCAAGGGAATCGGAGAACCGGGCCTTGTGCCTTCCGCCCCTGCGATTGCGAATGCCATATACGACGCGATCGGGATCAGGATCAAGGAACTGCCCATGACTCCGGAACGGGTGCTCAAAGCGATAAAAGAAAGGAACAATAAATAAATCCGAAGCTCGAAATCCGAAATGGTTCGACGAGCTCACCACCCTGCGCCATGTCGAAGGGCAATATCGAATGACCAAGATTCAAATGATCAAAACGACGGCAAAAGCCATCGGAGGGGTTTGATCCGTTTTGGAT
>Ga0210105_1000097_pt1 | contig 12300 bp, 11 predicted proteins | sample RushSE_TuleC_D2_FD_185569 | JGI IMG/M metagenome (GOLD analysis project Ga0210105, IMG submission 185569) | Wetland microbial communities from San Francisco Bay, California, USA, that impact long-term carbon sequestration - RushSE_TuleC_D2 (SPAdes) | ecosystem: Environmental > Aquatic > Marine >... | reverse complement strand
GAATTTCGGTCATTGGGATTTGCCTGCCCTGTTAAATAAATCGAAGATTTAATGCGAAGCATTATTTAACAGGGTAAAATATTTGGGATTTGATATTTGGAATTTCAGTACGTAATGAACATAAAGTAAAACGAATCCCCTCTGGGGATAACCGAAACCTGACCCTTCCCCGAAATACGGTATCTTTGATAGGCCAGGATTCTTTGTATAAACTATGAACGTTTCACCTGTCTTGTTCATCGTATGAAACCGGGTAGCCAAAGGGCGATTTGCGGAAACAGGATGAGAAGCAGATTGCACACGATCAAGGCTAAGAGCATGGGGAAAACCCCCTTGAAGATGCTTTCGAGGGGTACATCCCTTGCCACACCATAGACGACATAGACATTTATACCCACAGGTGGTGTAATTACACCCATTTCCGTAACAAGAACAATCACCACGCCGAACCAGATCGGATCAAACCCGAGCGTTTGAACAACCGGGAAAAATATGGGCACGGTCAGCATGATCATGGCCAATGCGTCCATGAAACATCCGCCGATAAGATAGACGAAAATGATCACGCCGATGATCGCATGGGGTGGAAGCGGAAGGGAACTGACATAATCGGCAAGCAAATACGGTATCCGGGTAATCGCCATAAAATGACCGAATATCACCGCACCGGTTACGATGACCATGATCATACAACTGATTTTAGTGGTATCCGCAAGGGATTGAACAAACCCTTTCCAATAGAGTTGTCCCCTGATGATGGCAATGAAAAGCGTCATAAAAGCGCCGATTGCCGCGGCCTCGGTGGGGGTGAACAGCCCAAAGAATATTCCGCCCATGACCAGTGAAAAAAGTAACAGGGCTTCGAGAATGCCTGCAAACGACCTGAATTTTTCATGAATACCGGTCTTGGGACCTGGGGGTGCCAGAGACGGGTTTTTCGTGACTTGAAGATGAATGGTCAGCAGGAAAAGGAAGCAAAGGAGCATACCGGGTAAGATACCGGCTGCGAAAAGCTTCCCGATGGACTGTTCGGTGAGGATACCATACACGATGAAGATCACACTGGGAGGTATCAGAATACCTAAACTTCCGGCTGCAGCCACGGTACCTGTGGCAAGACCCATATCGTATCCATACCGTTTCATTTCAGGCAGGGCAACCGTGGCCATGGTGGCGGCTGTTGCATTGGTTGAGCCGCATATTGCGGAAAAACCGGCACAGGCACCGACGGTTGTCATGGCCAATCCGCCTCGGCGATGTCCCAGCAACACATAGGCGGAATCATACAATCTGCGGCTTATACCGGCATGAAAGGCGACCTGGCCCATAAATACAAAAAGGGGAATAACGGTCAAACTGTAAGAGGAGAAAACATCCCAGACATCCCGCGCCAAAAGATTCAGTCCCGCATCAAGGTTCACCACCCAGCTAAATCCGACCAATCCTAAAAAGCCCATGGCAAACCCCACGGGCATTTTAGAATACAAAAGGGCAACGAGGACGATAATTCCGATGATTCCGGTGGTTGGCAGGCTCATTTTTCGAAAACTTTTAAAGCGTTTTTAATTAAATCAGGTAACAGGACAAAACAAACAACAGCGGCCGAAAAACCGATTCCATAAACAAATGGATAAAAGGGGAGTTCCAATGTTAATGAAACTTCGTGCGATGCGTAAAGATCGTTTGCATAACTGACGGATTGCCATGCAATAAGCGCAAAAAGGCATAATCCAAGGAAACCGGTTATGCATTCAATCATGCCCTGAACCCTTGACGGAAAAAGACTCACGACAAAGCTTACCGATACGTGCCCTTTTTCTATGGACGTATGTGCCATGGCAAACGAGACGGCAACGGTGCCAAGAAAGCAAACCAGTTCATACGTCCCGGGGATTGGTTTGCGAAAATAACGCAAGACAACATCCGCACACGTAAGTAGCATCATGGCAACAATAGCCGATCCGGCAATCCAGTACATTTTTCTTGCCAGGCTGTGGCCCAATTTTTCAAAAATGTGCATTTTGGGTTATATTTTTTACTCGTTATGACTTGATGGTTTCATAAAAAGTCGGTTTTGTTCGCTTCAAAATAAAAAAGGGTTGCCCGTGGCAATATATCATTGACCCGGACAACCCGGAAATTCATGATTTTAATTTGAATATTTATTAATCAATTCTCTGATCGCCTTAACATACGTATCCCCATCGGGAGTATTTGCGATGTAGTCGTTGATGACCGGTTCAACAGCTTTTCGCCATCTGGCACTTTCTTCTTCAGACAGGGATATGATCTCGTTGCCGAGACTTTGGGTGTATTCTCTGCCGTCTTGATCGGTGCTGTCCCACACTTTGCCGTGAACATCGGTATACTTATCGCTCACCTCGTCAAAAATTTTCTTTATGTCTTCGGAGAGCGCGTTCCATTTATCCAGATTCATGACGACAAACATAGCAGTGGTATAACCGACGCTGTAACATTCGGTTGTGTATTTGATGACTTCGGCCTGTTTCCATCCTTTCAAAACCTCCATGGGGCCCAATGTTCCTTCGACGACCCCCTTTTTCAGGGCTTCATAGGTATCTCCCTGGGGCATGGCCACAGGAACTCCGCCGAGCGCTTCTACAATTTTGGCGCTCAGTCCGGTGGCTCTGATCTTCATGCCTTTTATGTCTTCGAGTTTTCTGACCGGCTTCTTGGTGTGCAAAAGTCCGGGACCATGCGCATGAAGATAGAGCACTTTTACATCACTTAACTCTTTGGGCATAAACATCTTGGCAAATTCCTGGGTAACCCTGCCGGCGACTTTTCCATTGGGATAGCCCATGGGAAGATCGACTGCGGCCATGACCGGAAAACGTCCGCGAGTGTAGGCAAAAAGGCTGAATCCCAAATCGGATATTCCTTTAACGACCCCATCGTAGCATTGCGGTGCTTTTGTAAGGGTTCCGCCCGGGAATAGACTGATTTGAACTTTGCCCTCCGTGCGTTTTTCAATTTCCTTGGCCCAGTCCATTGCCGCTATTGTCTGTCCGTGGGTCGGCGGAAAAAATATACTGAAGGTCAATTTGGTTGGTGTTGCTTCTGTACTGAGCGCGCTTGTCGCTGTCAAGGTTATTCCAATGACAGCGGCCCAGAAAAACATGGCGATTTTTTTGATCATTACAGTGTCCTCCTTGTTAAGTGATAAAATGGGGATGGTAAAAAAATGATGATGATGAAATTTCCTACAAATTATTGAAATCCGATATAATAAAATGGACAATAAGACAATAAAAATTTTGAATTCCAAAATAGGGTGCATTTTTGACAGATGCACGATGCCTTTATCGATATCAAATGACGAGACTTCTTGACATTATGATTTTATTAGATTAATAAAACGAGTCGATCCGTTTTTAATCCTTCCTATGGTTTTTGGGTATATATGGTTTTATTGCCGCCCATAACATTTTTTCTAAACATTTGTTAACACATTAATCCATAAGCAGCGGGATCCGAAAATCCAATAGATAGGTATCAAAATTTTTAACTTTTGGTGAAAGGAGATTGAAAATGTCAGCAAAACTTATTAAGGGGACTGAGATTCGTGAACAGATTCTCGAGGAAATTACGGCAGAGGTCGCTCAAATTAAAGAAAAACACGGTGTTGTGCCGGGTCTTGTAACAATTTTGGTGGGAGAAAATCCGGCTTCCATATCTTATGTTACGCTAAAAATTCAAACCGCCCACCGTGTCGGTTTTCATGAAGTACAGGACAGCCAGCCGGTAGATCTTTCAGAGGAAAAGCTTTTAAATTTAATCGACAAATACAACAAGGACGATTCCATTCATGGGATACTCGTCCAGTTGCCGCTTCCCAAACACGTTGATGAAAAGAAGGTGTTGAACGCAATCGATCCCGACAAAGATGTGGATGGATTTCATCCGGTCAATGTTGGGCGTCTGATGATCGGTGGTGGCGAGGTTAAATTTCCGCCTTGCACGCCTGCCGGTATACAGGAGATGATTGTTCGCGCCGGCGTCGAAACAAAGGGGGCTGAAGTCGTTGTTGTCGGCCGTTCAAACATCGTGGGTAAACCCATCGCAAATATGATGCTCCAGAAAGGCAAAGGTGCCAATTCAACCGTAACCATCGTTCACACAGGTACTAGGGACTTGGCATCACATTGTAAACGCGCGGACATTCTGATTGTTGCGGCAGGTGTTCCGGGTCTGGTAAAACCGGAGTGGATCAAGCCGGGCGCCTGTGTCATTGACGTCGGAGTCAACAGGATCGGGGAAAAGATCAGTGAAAAAACCGGAAAGAAAGTCGCTATTTTAAGTGGAGATGTCGACTTTGATGCTGCCAAAGAGATTGCAGGATGGATTACTCCGGTTCCCGGAGGTGTTGGCCCCATGACCATTACCATGCTTATGAAAAATACACTCAAATCCCTTAAATTTAGACTTGGAATTGCCTAACCCCATTATACAGAATAACGGGGAAAGGCAGAGTTCCCCGTTATTCTGTCTTCATTTGTTTTATATCGATTTTCGATTGAGTACCATTGTTCTCCCAAAACCTTGACAAATCGTCATCTTCATGATAAAATATAAAAAAAATAAAATATTAAAGCGCTCTCATAAAAAGTCAAAAAAAACCGCTCTTTTTACGGGAGTTTTTATTGGCATTTCGTATCTCGTGATCCGATGAATCGACGTTAATCAAAATATGAATGGAATTAAAGGAGTTGTTGTTGATCGGTATTTTTATTAAACCGCCAAGATGATTATGAACGAGAAAATCTCATTTTATATTCTGAGTTATACGGGCAGGACGGTGAGGCAGTTGGCCGTTTCCAAACGTCATTTATGGATTATCAGCGGTTGTCTGGGATTTTTTTTGTTTATTACCTTGGTTGTATTTTTCGATTATCTTAACATTAAGATAACATTTAACAAACAAGAGGCCCAAAATTTAATCGCCAAACAGTCGGATGAAATCCTCAACCAGCGAAAGCAGATTCAAAAATTTGCAGATGAAATTAATTCCATAAAGACCAGTCTTGTTAAATTAAACACCTTTGAAAAAAAGATTCGGGTTATCGCCAATATTGAAAATTCTTCCGAACAAGACAGTCTCTTTGGAATCGGCGGTTCCATTCCCGAGGATCTTGACTCACAACTTCCTCTTACTGAAAAACATAACACCCTATTACGCGAAATGCATGAACAGACCCGAGGGCTTGCTCTGGCCTCAGTCGGTCAGCAAAAAGTGTTTGAATCTCTTTATGAGAGTCTTAAAAGCCAACGTAATCTTTTGTCTTCTACACCGTCAATCCGCCCAACAGAGGGATGGTTGTCCTCGGGATTCGGATATCGGATTTCACCATTTACCGGTCTTCGCGAATTCCACAAAGGGATTGACATTGCAGGTAAAAAGTTAACAGAAATCATAGCGACTGCGGATGGTGTTGTAACGTTTAGCGGGAAAAACGGCTTCTATGGTAATATGATTAAAATTGACCATGGTCACGGGATGGTTAGCCGCTATGGACATATTCATAAGACATTAAAAAAACAGGGTGAGGCGGTCAAAAGAGGTGATGTCATAGCATTGATGGGCAACACTGGGCGCAGCACCGGCTCTCATCTCCATTATGAAATTTTATTAAACGGCCTTCCTGTAAATCCGAATAAATACATTCTGAATTAAATCGATTGCAAATCCCAAATTTTCTATTCAGACGTCTTTTCTTTCTCATCAAAAAATATCTTCTAATCCATTTAAGTTTCGCATCCATCTTAGGTCTCGCCACATGGGGGAGCACCAGGCTTTGATTATCCACTACTTGTCCGCCGTCCTATACACTATTGCAAACATGACTTTTTAATTATAGAGTGTCGGTGGTCGGTCTGGTCCGGGGTTGAATGAACCCTGGCATCGCAGCGTGACCCCGGATTTTAATTCCTTACCTGTCGATTTTGTGCTTTTTGTGGCAAAAATTTAAAAACAATCACAAAAACTCGAAAGGACCCCAGTACAATCTTTCAGAACTACGGGACAGGCGAAGGCACGAAATAAAAAATTATTCTTTTTCGTGTTTTTAAAATTTCATGATAAAATTTTTACTTTGATTCGGTTTATGCTGAGCTTACATGCCGATTTCCGGGAAGAAACCTATGACCAGGTCTTTCAAGAATAAAAAAAGGAACGGGATTTGTTCCGCGAATTATCTCAACAGTATTTTGCAAAATCCATTAAATAATGATATATTGGCTAAAAATTTGCATGCGAATATAAAATAAACGGGTCAGACCAAACCGTTGTTGTGGCATGTCGAATCTAAGAATATATCCGATTCAGGAGGAATATAATTTTAAATGGTTATGAGTCTATTGACAAAAGTTTTTGGAAGCAAAAACGAACGCGAATTAAAAAAGATTAAACCCTTGGTTGAACAGATCAATGCATTCGAACCCCAAATTCAGTCCATGACGGATGAAGCGCTTAAAACCCGAACTGCAGTATTCAAGGAGCGCCTGAACAATGGCGAACCCCTTGATGATATTCTTCCGGAAGCCTTTGCAACCGTAAGGGAAGCGTCTGTACGTACACTTCATATGCGGCATTTTGATGTCCAACTCATTGGCGGCATCGTTCTTCATCAGGGGAAGATTGCTGAAATGAAGACCGGTGAGGGCAAAACATTGGCGGCAACCCTGCCGGCGTATCTGAATGCGCTTACAGGCAAAGGGGTTCACATTATTACGGTGAACGATTACCTGGCAAGACGAGATACGGAATGGATGGGACATATTTATAAATTTCTGGGGCTTTCCGTGGGCTGTATACTTCACGGCCTTAATGATGATGAACGCAAGGCCGCATACAATTCGGACATTACCTACGGTACAAATAATGAATTTGGATTTGACTACTTGAGAGACAACATGAAGTTTTACCGAGAGTCCATCGTTCAGAAAGAGCTCAATTTTGCTATTGTTGATGAAGTTGACAGTATTTTAATAGATGAAGCCAGAACGCCGCTGATTATATCGGGGCCGGCTGAGAAATCGACGGAACTGTATCACCTGGTCAACGGTATCATCCCACGCCTTGTTTCTGAACATGATTTTACTGTGGATGAAAAAGCACGGTCGGCTGTATTGACAGAGGAAGGGGTCGCAAAAGCGGAAAAATTACTCAAGGTCGACAACCTTTACGATCCAAAATACATCGAACTGCTTCACCATGTTAACCAGGCCTTAAAGGCCCATACCCTGTTCAAACGAGACGTCGATTATATTGTGAAAAACGGGGAAGTGATTATCGTAGATGAATTTACGGGCCGTCTGATGCCCGGACGACGCTATAGTGAAGGACTACATCAGGCTCTCGAGGCCAAAGAAAACGTCAAGATTGAAAACGAGAACCAGACGCTGGCAACGATAACGTTTCAGAACTACTTTAGAATGTACAACAAGCTTGCCGGAATGACGGGGACGGCAGATACGGAAGCCGCTGAATTTAAGAAAATATATGATCTTGACGTTATGGTGATTCCTACAAATAAACCTATGATCAGGATAGATAACTCCGACGTAATTTATAAAACCCGCAGGGAGAAATTTGATGCAGCGCTTGATGAAATCATTGAGTTGAATAAAAAAGGACAGCCTGTGTTGGTCGGAACGGTTTCCATTGATGTATCGGAAAGTTTTTCCGATAAATTGAAAAAAAGGGGGATTAAACACGCCGTATTGAATGCGAAGAACCATGAGAAAGAAGCAGAAATCATTGCCATGGCGGGCCAGAAAGGGGCAGTTACCATTTCGACAAACATGGCCGGTCGTGGAACCGACATCGTGCTGGGAGAAGGCGTAACCGAACTCGGCGGGCTACATATTCTCGGAACCGAAAGGCATGAAAGCCGACGTATCGATAATCAGCTCAGGGGACGTTCAGGAAGGCAGGGTGATCCAGGATCATCCCGATTTTATCTCGCATTGGAAGATGATTTGTTGCGGATATTCGGCGGTGAACGGATCACCGGCATTATGGAGAGGCTGGGGATGGAAGAAGGTGAACCCATTGAAAACAAATTGATCAGCAGGGCCATTGAGAATGCACAGGCAAAGGTCGAGAGCCATAATTTTGATATCAGAAAGCAGCTTTTGGAATATGATGACGTAATGAATCAACAAAGAGAAGTCGTATACAGGCAACGCCGGGAAGCGCTGAACGGAAAAAGCTTAAAACCGACCATTGAAGAGATGATCCAAGAAAAATCCGAGGAGATTGTGTATGGCTTTACAGACGAAAAAGCGCTTCCTGAAGAATGGGATTGGAAAGGATTGAAAAAGGCAGTCTTCAAACAATTCAATTTTAAGCTGGATAGCCTTGACGATGATACAATGGACGGTCTGAACCGTGAAGGACTTGCCCGGCTGATTGCCGATTCCAGCCTCAAGGTTTACAACGAGAAAGAGACCGCTGTGGGATCGGAAGATTTCAGACACCTTGAGCGTATTGTTATGCTGCAGACCGTTGACAACCTGTGGAAAGACCATCTTTTAAGCATGGACCACTTGAAGGAGGGCATAGGCCTCAGGGGATATGCACAACAAAATCCGCTAATTGTGTATAAAAAGGAAGGGTTCGAACTGTTTCAGGACATGGTTTCCAGGATCCAGGAAGAAACACTGGGAATTTTGTTCAGGATCCAGATATCCGAGCCTAAAACTATTGCCGATCTTCAGCAGCCGGAGGAACAGAAGTTGATATTTTCCAGCGGGGATGAACCTGCAAAGAAGAATCCCGTCAAGCGAGACCAAAAAAAGGTGGGTCGGAATGCGCCATGTCCCTGCGGAAGCGGAAAAAAATACAAGAAGTGTTGCGGCAGATGATATGAAGAACGCACAATTTTTATTTGTAATCTTTACAAGACCGTGTATCAATGATTATAATATTGATTCAAAACCATTTTTAGTCATTTGAAACGGAAACTGAAGACCCATTTTTCAAAGGTCTAATCATGGAAAACGATTCAATAGAAGGGCAGAGCCCTGAACTCGAAGAAGAAATCATTTCTGAAACCAGGGACGAAGTTGATGAACCTTCCATGTACAGAGTACTCCTCCACAATGACGATTACACCACCATGGAGTTTGTTGTCGAAGTCCTGATACTTGTTTTTAACAAATCACCGGAGGATGCGGTGAGGATCATGTTGAACGTTCATCACAAAGGTGTCGGAGTTTGCGGTGTATATACCTATGAAATTTCGGAAACCAAAGTGAATACTGTTCATAACCTGGCCAGACAGCACGGTTTTCCGCTAAAATGTACAATGGAGAAAGAATAGAACATGATAAGCAAAGAACTTAGCGAAACACTTGGTTTTGCAGTCAGAGAAGCAAAGAGAAGACGACACGAGTATGTTTCTATAGAGCACTTGCTTTTTGCTATTTTGTACGACAGCGAGGGTATAGAAATCATCGAAAATTGTGGTGGCAGTGTTGAAAATCTTAAAAATGCCCTCGAGGAATTTTTCAGCCAGCGGTTGGAAAGTGTCCCTGAAGACAGTGAATATGTTCTCCAGCAGACCGTCGGTTTTCAAAGGGTCATTCAGAGGGCGATCACTCATGTCCGCTCTGCTGAAAAACAGCAGGTTGATGTAAGTGACATACTTGCCTCGATTTTTCAGGAAAAGGATTCTCACGCAGAATATTTTTTGAGTTCGGAAGGGATTACCCGTCTTGATATTTTAAGCTACATTTCTCACAATGTTTCCAAAACGGCAGATAAAGAAGCGCTGGATCCTTTTGTAAGAACTGAAAAAAGTGACAAAAAAAAGAAAACCGATCCGCTGGATATGTTTACCATAGACCTTGTGAAATATGCGACCATGGGCAAACTGGATCCGTTGATCGGAAGAAACCTTGAAATGGAGCGAACCATTCAGGTGCTGTGTCGGAGGCGGAAAAACAATCCGATCTTTGTCGGAGACCCGGGAGTCGGCAAAACTGCCATGGCGGAAGGTCTGGCCATACGGATAAGTAATGGAGACATTCCAGGGTTGCTTAAAAATGTTCGGGTTTATTCCCTTGATCTGGCTGGTTTGCTTGCCGGTACTAAATTTCGAGGTGACTTTGAACAGCGGTTAAAGGGGGTTTTGGCTTCGTTGAAAAAGAAAAAAGATGCTATTTTATTTATTGATGAGATCCACACAACGGTCGGCGCCGGAGCCACCAGCAGAGGATCCATGGATGCTTCAAATATATTGAAACCGGCTCTGGCAACCGGCGAGCTGAGATGTATCGGCTCAACAACCTATGAAGATTATAAAAATTATTTTGAAAAAGATCGCGCTCTGTCCCGTCGTTTCGAGAAGATCGAAATTTTGGAACCCCCGGTTAAAGAAACCGTTCAAATTTTAAAGGGGCTTCGATCCAGGTATGAGGAGCATCACGGTATTGTTTATACGGATCAGGCACTTAAAGCTGCGGCCGAGCTTTCTGCCAAATATATCAATGATCGTTATTTGCCCGATAAAGCGATAGATGTCATCGACGAGGCTGGAGCGTTTGTTCGATTGTCCGATTCTCCTCACAGAAAGAAAATCAATCCAAAAGATATTGAACAGATCGTGGCCAAGATGGCCAGAATTCCGACCATCAGCGTGACGACTCCCGACAAAACAAAATTGGAGACCCTTGAGGAAAGGATCAAGGAGGTGGTTTTCGGGCAGGACGATGCGATAAGATCGCTGGTTACCTCCATTAAGCGATCCCGTGCCGGGCTTGGAACCCCTGGTCGACCCATCGGATCATTTTTGTTTGCAGGTCCTACCGGTGTTGGGAAGACAGAGGTAAGCCTTCAGGTTGCGAGGGTCCTCGGTGTTCAATTTTTACGATTTGACATGAGCGAATATATGGAAAAGCATGCGGTCGCCCGTCTGATCGGTGCGCCTCCGGGGTATATCGGCTTTGATCAGGGAGGACTCTTGACGGACGATATCCGGAAGCATCCCCACTGTGTTCTGCTGTTTGATGAAATAGAGAAAGCACACCCGGATATGTTTAACATTCTTCTTCAGGTTTTAGATCATGCGACACTGACGGACAACAACGGCAAAAAGGCTGATTTCAGAAACGTTATTATTATGATGACCTCCAATGCCGGTACACGAGAGATGAGTTCTCAAACCATCGGATTTGGAGATAAGCGATATGATACAGAAGACAAGGGAAAGAAAGCGATTGAAAAATTTTTCAGCCCTGAATTCAGGAATCGTCTCGATGGCATCATTCATTTTAATGCACTGAATGAAGATATCATGAAACTGGTGGTGGATAAGTTTATGAGAGAGCTTCAAGATCAGCTTGTGGCTAAAAAGGTGTCCCTCGGTCTATCTCCGGGGGCACGGACATGGCTCGCCGAAAACGGCCATGACCCACGGTATGGTGCCAGACCGTTGGCTCGATTGATACAGACTGAAATCAAAGATATGTTATCCGATGAGATTCTGTTTGGTCAGCTTGAAAAAGGCGGCCGTGTATTTATTGATGTAGAGAATGACAAATTGACATTTAGCTTTAATAGCTGAGTGCTCAAGTGCCTGTTTTTCTTTTATCTGAAACAATCGAATTCCCTCCACCCCATCTTGCATCCGGCGACGGTCTGCTGGCCGTGGGTGGTGACTTGAGCCAGGAACGTCTTCTTCTCGCCTACCATATGGGTATTTTCCCATGGTATTCCGAAGGTGATCCGATCCTTTGGTGGTCCCCGGATCCACGTTTTGTATTGTATCCTCATGAGATCAAAATTTCAAAAACATTAAAGAAGATCATCAAGAAAGACGTGTTTATGGTGACCATGGACATGGCTTTTAATGAGGTAATCGACCAGTGTGCCCAAGTTCGGCTGCAAAAAAATGAAGGAACATGGATCGTTAAAGATATGATCGATGCCTACTCAAAACTCCATGAATCAGGATTTGCCCATTCGGTGGAAGTATGGCATCAGGGAGTCCTTGCAGGGGGACTGTACGGGATTTCTTTGGGGAAGTGTTTTTTCGGAGAATCCATGTTTACACTCGTCAGCAATGCGTCAAATGTAGGGCTGGTCAAGCTTGCGGAATATCTTAAAGGATTATCGTTTGGTATGATAGACTGTCAGGTACCCACCAAACATTTGATCCGTTTTGGTGCAAGGCGGATTCCCAGAACACGGTTTTTAAATCAGCTTAAAAAATCTCTAAAAGCACCGACTCGAAGAGGAAAATGGGAGTATAAGGAATAATACTCAAATTTTGA
>Ga0210105_1000093_pt1 | contig 12422 bp, 10 predicted proteins | sample RushSE_TuleC_D2_FD_185569 | JGI IMG/M metagenome (GOLD analysis project Ga0210105, IMG submission 185569) | Wetland microbial communities from San Francisco Bay, California, USA, that impact long-term carbon sequestration - RushSE_TuleC_D2 (SPAdes) | ecosystem: Environmental > Aquatic > Marine >... | reverse complement strand
GCATGTTATGGACTCCCGCTTTCGCGGGAGTGACGGGAATTGGGACTTTTTACGAATTCATCAAATAACAAATCCCAAATATCAAACAAATCCCAATGACCAAAATTCAAAATCCCAAACAAAAAACAATCGCTCACACGGGGTAAGCGCCTACGCTGCGCGCTGAGCGGGTTTAGAATTTGGAATTTTTGATTTATTTGTAATTTGGTGCTTGGAATTTGTATTTTTTGACATAATTCTCCATGGCAGAGCTATCTATCTATAGCTCCTGCGATGCGGGGGTTTTCAGGGTGAAATAAAAACTCCCCCGACACCTCAAGCAACGATGATCATCCATAGGTCTCAACGACATAATCGATGATTTTACCAGCGATATCCAGGCCGGTAGCCGCCTCCAGGCCGCTGAAACCCGGAGAATAATTCAGCTCGATGACACAAACCTTACCTTCGGCATCCACAATCAGATCGACTCCGGCGATTTCAAGGCCAAGCACGGCTGTTGCCTTGAGCGCAATTTCTTCCCATTCGGGTGACAGTTCCACAGGCCAGCTTTTATGGGTCAGGTGGAAATTTGATCTGAAATCTCCAGGTACCGGCTTGAGTTCCATGGCTCCGGCAACCTTGCCGCCGATGATAAAAACACGGATGTCGAGTCTGTTTTCCGGTGGAATAAATTTCTGGACCAGGATCCCTTTGCCAGTCTGCAGATGGTCATAAAGAATCAACCTGGCTTTATGGTCATTGTTGACCAGAAAGTTTCCTTCTCCCAACCGGCCGCTGACCTGTTTAATGACCACCGGATATCCACCCAATCGGTCTAAAACCGTCTGAAAACCTTCACAGGAATTGATGAATGCGGTATCAGGAATTGGTATCCGAGCAGAAGTCAGCGCCTGGAGGGTAAGGAACTGATCTCTTGCCAGAAGGATTCCGTTCAGATTATTGACCAGCGGAATACCCATGTGATGAAGATGCGGAACCAATTTAAGGCTGGAATCGTTCACCGTTGCACCCTGACGCGGCAAGACAACATCGATCATCCGAATATCTATGCCTCCAGCAAGACCAGGGACGCCGCCGACCAAAATCGGCCAGACGTAAATAGGATCCACAATGATAACCCGGTGTCCCTTTTCAGCAGCCGCTTCCGCCAAACGCTTTGTGGGTGGATAATCGTATCCTTGGACGGTAATGATACCAATGTTCATAACGGTACTCCTCTATCTGACGGAAATAATTCAACATTGGAAAAAGGTATTTCGACTTGAAAGAAATATCAACAAAAATCCGCCGGCAAACAGGAAAATAAAAATAAGGTCCGGCCATACCGGGACGAATTGAATACCTGCCCTTATGAAACTGTTTGACTTATATACATAAATCCATAAAAATGTACTAAAGATCCGAAAACCCTGTTCCTGAACATCCTCCAGAGGTCTCGATGCGAAAAAAAACGACAATATCAAAAAATGTTTCATTGATCTTTTTAGTTCTTGTCACTGTCACAATCATCACCTCTGTTTCTGCTCCTGTCCTTGGCGTCGAAAATACTTTCACCAATGCTTTGGGGATGGAATTCGTCCTGATACCATCGGGAACCTTCACCATGGGCAGCCCGCCGAACGAGCCCTTTCGGATCGACTCTGAAGTCCTCCGCCCGGTTACCATCAGCAGGCCGTTTTACATGCAAGCCACCGAGGTCACCTTGAAACAGTGGCATTCACTGATGAAACCTCGTATGATGGGATACCGAAAAGGGGCGGACAACATGCCCGTGACCCGAGTCTCCTGGTTCGATTGTATGGAATTCATCAAACGGTTGAACAAGCTCGGACAAGGAAGGTATCGTCTTCCCACTGAATCGGAATGGGAATATGCCGCAAAAGCCGGAACATCCACAGCCTATAGCTGGGGCGACACCATTGACTGTGAAAAAGCCATGTATGGAAACAACAGTTTAAAAAATGACGAGTGCCAGCTTTACATTCAATCCATCGGTTTACAGACCGATCAGCCGGCGCAGGTAAAAAGTTATAGACCAAATCCATGGGGATTGTATGACATGCACGGCAATGTCTGGGAGTGGTGCATGGACTGGTACGGAAATTACGGGGCCAGCCCCGTCACGGATCCCATGGGACCGGAATCCGGAACCATGCGGATACGCCGTGGCGGCAGCTGGTTCGGATACGGACACTCATGCCGGTCGTCCAACCGGTCCTCCGGACATCCGGCGACCCGGTATCAAACCACAGGCTTCAGGCTGGTTAGGGAGATACCGTAATTTGTGAAGTTTCTTTTCCGAAAAACAGGAGTCAGGAATCAGGAATTAGAAAATAGACAACCGCAAATGGATGCTAATGGGCGTAAATATTATTGTCCTAATTTGTGTTCTTTCGTGTTCATTTATGGTTCCATTTTTCCTCTTTCCTCCTTCCTATTTCCTCTTTCGGGTTTAAAGGACATCGATGCTTAGATCTGTCGGCAAATGGCTGGGTGTTTATGAAGACGAAATCCGTTTGTTTCTGTGGACCTTTTTTCTTTATTTTCTTTTGACCAGCGCCAGCGTCATCCTTAACAATTATGCTGAAACCGCTTTTCTAAAGCGCTACGGTGTCGAATACCTTCCCATTGTGTATATGCTCAATGCTGTTGCCCTGTTTTTAATTATGGGGGCGATGACGGGACTCATGGTCAGATTCCCCGGGGCACGAATATTATCCCTGCTTTTTGTGTTTTGTGGCGTTTCAGTGGCAGGGATTCGCTTCCTGATCCCATTTAACATCGATATCATCTATCCGGCGCTGTTTATGCTGAAAGCCCAGTATGAAGCGTTGCTTGGACTTCTGTTCTGGAACATGGCCAACGATCTTTTCAATACCAGACAGTCCAAACGATTGTTTCCGCTCATTACGGCCGGCGGTGTTGTCGGCACAATAATCGGAAGTTTCGGTACGCCGTTTCTAGCCAAGGCCATCACACTCGATAACCTCCTGCTGTTTTATCTGGGAACCACGCTGGTAGGCGCCGTGGTTGTCGAAGGAATGGGAAAAGGCTATCCCACACTTCTACCGGGTGGTAAAAAAAGGAAAAAAGGCGAATCGCGCAGCAACCTCATTACGGAATTTAAAAACATCCTTCCTTTAATGAAGGAATCTTCTCTGGTTAAATTTTTAATTTTATTGACTTTTCTCCCAAACATCATCATTCCCATAATGAATTACCAGTTCAATTTTGCAGTCGATGCCCAGTTTGCCACCGAATCGGGTTTGATCAAATTCTTCGGCTATTTCAGAGGCTGGCTAAATATCGTCAGCCTCATACTGCTTTTATTTGTCGGCCGGTTATACGGTCGTTGGGGGTTGCCGGTGGCATTGATGTTTCACCCTGCCAATTATGTTTTGGCGTTTCTTTCGTTTTTATTCAGATTCGATGTTTTTTCTGCCGTCTATGCCCGAATGTCCACCATGATTTTGAGGACGACCATTAACAATCCCGCAAGAGACATTCTCATGGGCATGGTGCCTGAATCCTTTCGCGCGGTTTTAAGACCCTTTCTCAGAAGCACGGTGGTGAGGGTCGGACTGCTTCTGGGATCCGGGATAATTTTAATTTCCGAAAATTTATTCCATCCCAGATACCTGTCCCTCATTGCCGTCCCGTTTGCAGCCGCATGGCTGGTATCCGTCTTTGTTTTAAAAAAAGAATATTCTAAAATTCTTCTCGACCTTGTATCAAAAGACATTTTAGATTTGAAATCCTTGGGAAAAAAGGACATGGATCGACTATTCACCGGGAGTGGGGTAGCGTCCCGGTTGATCCAGGCGTTTCTTGAATCCAAAGGGGACCGCTCCTTGTGGTATGCCCGACTGATCAAATCGCTGGGAGCAAAAGACTTCGACCGGCATCTTTTAACCGTCATAAAACGTCAAAAGGACAGTGCCCGGCCGGATCTTATAGAACTGCTGTCTTCCGAGGCAGGAAAAGAAGCCGCCTCCCTGCTGTGCGATCTGATAAAAACTGGAAAAAATCCGGATATCGTTGTTCCTGCCCTGAGAGCTGCTAACCGGCTCGACCCGGAATTTTGTACAATATTTGACTATGCATCTCTTTTGCACAGCCATCATCCGGAAATAAAGGCCAACGCGCTGATCGGACTTTACCGCAGGGACCCGGGGAAATACAGCTCGACCATTATGACATGGCTCCACTCGGAAACGTTGGAAGAAAGAATGGCCGGCATCATTGCCGCAGGAAATTCCGGAGACATATCCTTTGCCGATCATCTTAAAAAAATTCTGCCCTGTGAAGAAAACAGACCGGTTTTGCCCTTTATTTTTCATGGGCTGCACTCACTTGGAACGAAAGAATTGAGCGATCTGGCGCTTCCCTTTCTTTCAGATCCATCGGATGAAATTCGTGAAGCGGCACTATCGGTCATCGAAATCGAAAATGATGAAATTTTAAAAAACGTCATTTCAGAGATGGGCGATTCATCGGAAAATATTTCTCGACTAGCCCAAAAAAAGATTGAAACATCCCCTTATCATAATATTCAGTTGTTGGTTGAGTCGCTGGGCATGCCCAATGGAAAGATCAGAAAGGGCATATTCAATTTGCTCGAATCTTTAAACATAAAAGACCTGGATCTTTTCCGGTTCGCTCGAAATCAAATCAAAGAGGGCTATCAGTACCTGTCGGATGCCTTAAGTCTCGAAACCTTTCCGGAAACAGTTTCGCGTAACCTTCTCATGGATCATCTGAATCAGAAGAAAATGCTTCGAATCGAAAATGTGCTTCGTGTTATGGCGATTCAGGACACCTCCGGACAAATGAAAATCATTTACCGGGGGATTTTTTCTTCGGATTCCCGAAAACGTGCAAACGCAGTGGAAGCCCTGGAAAACAAAATGGACAAACGCTTGTTTAAAGAAATGATTCCCCTGATGGAAAGTTCTTCTCCCCATGAAGCGCTGTCCACCGGGAAAAAGCGTTTTACGCTTATCGGCATCGATTCCGGTGAAAAAGAATTTATATCCCTGCTCCTGTCGGCTAAAGACTGGGTAACGGTGGCATTAACGCTGGATCTTCTTCAAAACACGGAATATGTCCAAATTGTCAAAAATAAGATTTTGGAATTTACCACGTCCGACAATGAATACATCCGCCGGACGGCGCAGAAAATTATCGAGGAATAAAAAGCTGGCTTAGGAGGACGGCATGACGGATGAAAAAACCATTTCCGAAAAGATTATGCTTTTGAAAGGTATTGAAATATTTCAGGGCTTGTCCGTCAGCGAACTTGCCGCCATCGCGTCTGTTGTCGAAGAGGTCGATTATCCCGCCGGCAAAATCATCATTAAAGAAGGCACTTCCGGAGAAACTTTGTATCTGATGATAAATGGCGAAGTGTCGGTCATCAAGGATTTGGGTGGAATCAATGAGGTTGAGATGGATCGAATGACAACCGGCAATTATTTCGGTGAAATGGCCCTTTTTGAAGATGCGGTTCGCTCGGCAAGTATCCGAACGGAAAAACCGTCCGCCTTTATGGTCCTTCACAAGCAGGAATTCAAAGAAATCGTCCGGGAATATCCCCAGATTGCACTGGAAATCTGCAAGGTCCTTATTGGGCGCATCCGCCATCTTCACCAAAAAATAGAGTCGCGTGATTTTTGCCTGTAATATGTTTTTTGAACCTCGTAGTTTTGTAACTGTTTAGATTTTTCAAACAAATCCGTTTTTAGAAAGCTTCAGGTGTGCTTAAATTTTTACTGGAAGCTGTTTGAGCGGATTACGGCTCGTTATGAAAAAACCATTCCGGATTGGTTTGAATGCGATCACGCGGCCTTAAAATCAAAACCATTCTCAGAAGCCAAAACCAGTTTTTTCATTAAGAGCCGTTATTTGCGAGTTCTTTCAGAAAAAATTTAAGCACACCTGGAGCGATTCATTTTCAAAAGGCTAAACTCTTACGTGGTTTTTTGTGTTTTGGTGGTTGATTTTTTCCAATAAAATACACAATATTTACAAATAAGATGAAAACAGGAATATCTGACAATACAAGATGAAAAGGTCAGAAAAATGAAAATAGCCTTTATGATGGACAAATTAGAGTCCATTAATCCCGTGTGGGAAACCACCAGCCATCTGATGTACGAGTGTAACCAGCGGGGACATACCGTTTATTTCCTCGAAGACCATGATATTTATATCCGTGGGGGGGAAATTGTCGCCAGGATGCGTAATATCACCGTAGCGCCGGAACTTCCCATGAAAAAATACTGGCGATCCGCAATAAAATGCCTCAAAAAAGACGAACTCATATTTGAAACCGTGACCGAACTCGATGTTCTGTTTTTAAGAAAAAATCCCCCCCTCAATTATCAGGCCATGGAATTCCTTTCTCCCGTCAGTGACCGGGTCTTTATGATCAATTCCACCATCGGTCAAATTATCGGGAACAGCAAACTTTATGCATTGAATTTTCCGGACATAATTCCTGTAACGCACGTATCAAGGGATCCGAAAAGACTGAAAAAAATCATTGATGACTTCGGCGGTGCCATGGTGATCAAACCCTTGCAAAGATTCGGCGGTGAAGGGGTTATCAAAGTCAGTACAAAGGACCAGGAAAATCTGAATTCTTTGATCAATTATTATGTAAAGGGGTATAAAAATTATCCGGAGCGTGAACCGATTATGGTGCAGGAATTTCTGGAAATCGTAAAAAAAGAAGGGGATATCAGGATCATGCTTTTAAATGGAGAAATTCTGGGCGCCATGCGGCGAATACCCCAGAAAGGAGACTTCAGAACCAATGTTCACGTCGGTGCAGAGGTAACCAGACATAAAGTGACAGATCAGGATAAAGAAATCTGCCGGATCATCAAAGACCGATTGATCAAAGACGGTCTATATTTTGTCGGTATTGACGTGATCGGAGACAAGTTGGTCGAAATCAACTGTGTCAGCCCTGGCGGAATCCCGCGCATCAATCGCCTGGACAATGTAAAACTTGAAGCCGATGTGATTGATTTTGTGGAAAAAAAAGCCAAAGAAATGAAAGGATCGCACCATTAATTTGAATACACAAAAATATAACCGTCCGTTTTCAAACCTCCGATTCTTGTTTTTTATAAACATTTTAACCATTTTTTTAGTATCGATATCGTGCAGTAAAGAACCGAATCATCATTTCCTTAAAATCGGGCTGGCGGAAGAACCCAAAACCTTGAATATCTGGCTGGCCAGCGATGCCAACTCAAAAAAAATATTGTCCCTGATTTATCAACCGCTTTATCTGCACGATCCGGACACCCTTGCACTGATCCCCTGGCTGGCAGCCGACAAGCCGGAATTTCATGCGGAATCGACTTCATACACCGTCCGGCTCAAACCGGCAAAGTGGTCGGACGGATCGGATGTCACATCGGAAGATGTCCGCTTTACCGCAGATCTCATAAAGGAATTCAGAGTTCCCCGGTACTTTTCCGACTGGCAATTTATAAAAAAAATTGAAACACCTGACAAGCACACCGCCGTATTCTACTTGAGTCACCCGAAAGCCATATTTTTGGATAGAACCCTGACGACACTCATCGTGCAGAAAAAGGAATGGTTCCATGTAGCGGAAACGGCCAAAACGCAAAAACAACCCCTGAGATTTCTGCTCAATTACAAATTGGACCAACCCATGGGATGCGGCCCTTTTGTTTTAAAAGAATGGCAAAAGGGGACGTATCTCCATTTAAGGAAAAACGCACATTTCTTCGGCACCAACATGGATATCAATCGATATAATCTCGGCCCTTATATCGATGACATCATTTTTAAAATATACGGGACCTCCGACGTTGCCATACTGGCACTGAAAAAAGGAAGCATCGACATGTTCTGGTGGGGAATCCAGCCGGGATACCTTAAAGACCTCGAGGAAAACAGCAACATTCAAGTATTTTTCAATAAAAAAAGTGCCGTACATTTCATGGGTTTCAATGTTCGGAAATCACCATTCAGTGATCCGGATTTCAGGCGGGCGTCGGCTTTTCTGATCGATAAAGATTTTATTGTTTCCAGAATTCTCCAGGGGTACGGAAACCGGATGAACTCCATGGTTCCCTCGGGAAATAAATACTGGTACTGCCCGGATCTTCCCCAATACGGGAACGATATGACCCGTGAGGCACGCATTAAAAAAGCCTGTGAAATCCTTTGCAAAGCCGGATATACCTGGAACGTGCCGCCCCTTGCTGAAAACGGAAATGTCATGCCCGGCAAAGGAATTCGGTTACCCGACGGTCGATTGATGGAAAATTTTACCATTCTTACCCCTCCGGCCGATTACGACCCGCACCGTGCCATGAGCGGTATGATGATTCAGGGATGGTTCAGGGACCTGGGCATTCCAGCATTTTCCAAACCCATGGCCTTCGGCTCTTTACTTGAACAGGTCAAGGGGTATCACGATTTTGACGCCTTTATTCTGGGGTATGGAAGGTTGTCCCTGGATCCGGACTATTTGAGAAATTTCTTTCATTCAGACAATGATAAACATCGAGGGTGGAACATAAGCGGTTACAGAAATCCCGATTTCGACCGCATCGCAACCGAATCTTCAAACGAGATGAACCGGGAGGCCCGAAGGAAAATGATCTGGCAGATGCAGGAAATAATTATGGAAGATGTCCCATACATTCCCCTTTACAATCCCCTTCTTATTGAGGCCGTCCGAAAAGACAAATTCAGCGGGTGGGTGAATATGGTGGATGGCATCGGGAATATCTGGTCCTTTTGCCAAGTGAGGCCTATCCGGAATTAGCCTAAAAAAATATGATATCACGAAAACACGAAAAAAGGTAATATTAATGAGAGATGGCAATATTGAATATGATACGGCCCTTACGGGAAAGCATGATTTTGAAGAATTAAGTAAAAAAATTATTGGAGCAGCGATTGAAGTTCATAGGGAATTAGGACCTGGATTCTTAGAAAGTATCTATGAAGAAGCATTGAAAGTTGAATTTACGGAACATAGACTTCATTATGATGCTCAAATAGAAATACTGATAAAGTATCTTGATGTAGTAGTCGGTATTCATCGTCTTGATTTGCTTGTTGAAAAACAGATTATTGTAGAATTGAAGGCAGTAAAAGAGCTTACAGATGTCCATTTTGCACAACTGCGTTCCTACCTCAAAGCAACTGGCTTAAAAGTAGGGTTATTGTTCAACTTTGCAAAACCCACGTTAGAAATAAAGAGGATAGTTAATTAATTGTTTTAATTTCGTGTTTTCGTGCTTTCGTGATAAAAATATAAAAAAAATTGATGAATTTGTCAGTACTAATGTAAAACGATATTACGATTATGGAAACTCGAAAATTCATCTTTAAAAGGCTCATCGAGATATTCATTATCTTCTTTGTCATTTTGACGCTGCTCTTTATGCTGTTCCGCCTGAGCCCCGGCGACCCGATTACCCGGATCGTGGACCCAAACATGACCCCGGAAGACGCGGAACATCTCATTGCCCAGCTGGGACTGAACCGGCCCATATGGACCCAATATGTCTATTATCTTAAAAACTTCATGACCGGGAATCTGGGCATTTCCTTTCATTACGGTCAGCCCGTGACCTCTATTATTTGGAACCGTCTTTTCAATACAGTCATCCTGTTCACCACCGCCATCATTCTCTCCGCTTTCGCCGGTGTATTCCTGGGAAAAATTGCATCCTGGCATAAAGGGGAAAAAACCGACATCTGGTTGACCCTCGGCGCCCTGGTTTGCCACACCCTTTTTCTTCCATGGGTGGCACTGATTTTAATCTGGTTATTTGCATATAAAATCGGCGGGTTCCCTTTAAACGGCATGATTTCTGCGGAGATATGGACAGACCCTTCATCAGGCTATTGGATAAAATTTCTGGATGTGGTCCATCACATGGTTTTACCGCTTCTCACCCTCTTTTTGATTCATTTTGGCAGTTATCTTCTCATCATGCGAAGCAGTATGCTGGACACACTCAGAGAAGATTATATTTTAACGGCGAGGGCCAAAGGATTGACGGAAAAAGTCATCCGCAATCGTCATGCAGCACCCAATGCCGCACTTCCGGTTGTGACCAGCGTGGGACTCAGCCTGGCTTTTTCAATCAGCGGCGGCGCATTGACGGAAACGGTTTTCAGCTGGCCCGGAATCGGCCGAGAACTGGTTTTTTCCGTCAGCAACAATGATTACCCCCTGGCACAGGGCGCTTTTTTGTTGATTGCATTGGTTGTTTTGCTGTCAAACCTTCTGGTCGACGTCTTTTATGCATACCTGGACCCGAGGATTCGATATTGAATGAAAGAACCTGACAGAGACAAAAAATATGCAGCAAGATCCATCTTTTCGGATCGCTTTCTGGAAAACTGGACCGTCTTCAGTGAAAACCTTTTGGGGAAAATCGGCCTGACCCTCCTGGTGATCTTTGCCGTTATGGCCTCGGCCAGCTTTTTCACCCCCCTGATCGATCCCATGTACCATCCCATGACCGGTGTGGACCCTGACATCTCCTATTCCGCGGGTCCGAGCATTCGCCACTGGTTGGGAACCGATTTCATCGGACGCGATATCCTGTGCCAGCTTTTGGCCGGCGCCCGGATTGCATTTATGGTGGGAATTTCGGCAGCGTTCATGAGTATTTTTCTGGGGACGGTTATCGGCATGATCGCCGGCTATTCGGGAAAAGTGGTCGATACACTCCTCATGCGTCTGGCGGACATGATCATGGTGATGCCGACCCTTTTGGTGGTGCTGATTCTGTCTTCTTTGTTCGGGCAGCTCAATATCTGGATCATCGTGCTTTTGATCGCCCTGTTCCGGTGGCCCGGTGTCTCCCGCGTCATTCGCGCACAGACACTCTCTCTCAAACAACGGCCCTTTATCGAAGCCGCCAAGGTGGCGGGCGCTTCTCATTTTCGAATTATTTTCCGGCATATCCTGCCAAATGTCCTCCCCTTGTCACTTTTGTACATGACGTTTCGCGTCACATCGGCCATCATTATCGAGGCGGCGCTGGCGTTTCTGGGTTTCGGGGACCCCGGAACCGTGAGTTGGGGAATGATGCTCCAGTGGGTATGGAAAACCGGACATATGTTTCAGGCACCCTACTGGTTGCTCCCTCCGGGTATCTGTATTTCACTGTTGACGCTTGCATTTTACATGCTGGGTCGTGCAATGGAGGAGGTGCTGGATCCCCGGCTCAGAAAAGAAGTGGGAGGAGAATAGGATGCCCCTTTTGTCCGTTGACAACCTTAGCATCGGGTATCAAACCCGGAAAGGATTTCTTAATTCAGTGGAAGGCGTCTCCTTTTCCGTTGAACAGGGAAAATCTCTGGGATTTGTCGGTGAATCCGGCTGTGGAAAGACCACCATCGGCATGGCATTGATGCGCCTGCTTCCTGACAACGCTTCCATAAAAAACGGACGAATTCTATTCAACGGAACGGATCTGTTGAAAATTTCCGAAGAAGAGATGCGCCGAATCCGATGGAAAAAAATTGCCATGATCTTTCAGGCGGCCATGAATGCCCTGAATCCGGTCCACCGGGTCGGCGAACAGATCATGGAAGCTATTCTGACGCACGATCCCGCTATATCCAGGGCATCGGCCACAAATCAGGTTGAAAATCTCTTCCGGATGGTGGGTATTCCGAAAGATCGAATGAGAGCCTTTCCCCACAACTACAGTGGTGGCATGAAACAGCGTGCAATCATTGCCATGGCACTGGCCTGCAATCCCGCATTGCTCATTGCGGATGAACCCACCACCGCCCTGGATGTCATCGTGCAGTCCCAGATTCTGAACGCCATAAAAGAACTCCGGAAAGCGTTTGGGATCAGCCTCATATTTATATCGCACGATATTGCCGTGGTGGCGGATGTTTGTGATGACATCAACATCATGTTCGCCGGCCAGGTGATCGAATCCGGAAAACGGGAAGAGGTTTTTACTTCTCCCGTGCACCCTTACACCAAAGAGCTTCTGGGTTCCTATCTCACACTGGACGAGAAAACGGCCCCGGATCTGCCGTATTCGGGCGAAACGGTGAATCTCATTCATCCACCGTCAGGATGCCGATTTTCTGAACGCTGCCCGGTTGCAGACCCAACCTGCCGCCAAACACAACCCGAATGGGTGGAAATATCGCCGACGCACAAGGTGCTTTGTTATCGAGGTTGATGGAACCCAAATGTTCTGCATAAATACGATATGGTCATCTTTTGTTAAAATGTTTGTTTTATTACATGTCCATTGCCTTATTAAAATTCCAATTAAGATGGTCTCGTAAAAAGTAACGAAACCGTCATGCCGGACTTGATCCGGCATCCAGAACCGCTTGAAATTACTGGATTCCGGCTTTCTCCGAATGACGAA
>Ga0210105_1000092_pt1 | contig 12424 bp, 10 predicted proteins | sample RushSE_TuleC_D2_FD_185569 | JGI IMG/M metagenome (GOLD analysis project Ga0210105, IMG submission 185569) | Wetland microbial communities from San Francisco Bay, California, USA, that impact long-term carbon sequestration - RushSE_TuleC_D2 (SPAdes) | ecosystem: Environmental > Aquatic > Marine >... | reverse complement strand
TTGGTCATTGAGTACTCGCCCTGTTAAATTCCGCCTAAAGGCGGACCTTCGCAAGGCGAAGGATTTAACAGGGTAAAAATTTGAGACCTGCCCGCTCGTGCCTTGCAATGGCAGGCGGGTTTATTTGTAACTTGGTGCTTGGAATTTGTATTTTTTGACATCATACGCCAAGGCAGAGCCATTTTGCCTATTGGCAGAGATTTTTTTGGGGATCTAGAAAATAGTTGATCGTATGCTCATAAAAATGTATAAAATTAACATAGGTAACTATAAACAAATAAAAAAAAATAGCGTTCGATCGTCTTCGGCATTTTCTATTTTAGGGTTGAAAGATTTCATATGTAAAAGGAGGTTGCCATGCCTACCTACGAATTCATTTGCGAAAAATGTAAAAAACCCTTTACCCTGATTTTGAAAATTTCAGAGTATGAAAAGAAAAAGTTTCAATGTCCGAAATGCAAAAGTCGTCAAGTTAAGCAGCAAATTACGTCCTTCCAAACGATAACTTCCAGCAAGAGTTGATACCGAACCACAACGGTTCAACTCAGTCTATGCCGTAGATATGTGAACCGTTTTTGTGTTTTATCGTTTCTGACGCCCATGGCGAGTGCTTTTCGGGTGCCGACCATCACCACCAATTTTCGGCCTCTTGTTACGGCGGTGTAGATTAGGTTGCGCTGGAGAAGGATATAGTGCTGGGCGAGGACGGGGATCACCACGGCCGGATATTCGGAGCCCTGTGACTTGTGTACGGAAACGGCATACGCCAGAACCAATTCATCAAGCTCGTATAAATCATATGGAACTTCACGTCCGTCAAACATGACCGTAATCTCATTGTCATCGGGTCGTATGGCAGTAATTCTTCCGATATCGCCGTTGAACACCTCCTTGTCATAATTGTTCCGTATCTGCATGACTTTATCGTTCACTCTGAAATTGCGGTATCCCCGAGTTATTTCCTCCTGAACAGGATTGAGGATATTTTGAAGCCGGGCGTTGAGATTTTCGGCCCCCACCGTGCCTTTGTGCATGGGGGTTAAAACCTGAATGTCGTCGATCGGATCCAACCCGAAACGTTCGGGGATGCGTTCTTTTGTCAGTTCGAGTATTATACCCAGTACTTTTTCAGGGTCTTCCTGCTCAATAAAATAGAAATCGTTGTCCGGCAGATCGTTTTCAAACGTTGGAACGATTCCGTTATTGATGATATGGGCATTCACAATAATCCGGCTTTCTCTGGCCTGGCGAAAGATTTCGTTCAGCACCATAACCGGAATGGTGCCGGATGCAATAATATCGCCGAGAACATTACCCGCCCCGACAGACGGCAGCTGGTTGACATCTCCCACCAGAATAACTGTGGCAAAGGTTGGGACGGCCTTGATCAAATGATGCATCAGTACGGTGTCGATCATGGAGGCTTCATCCAGTATGAGCAGGTCGCAATGGAGCGGTTTTTCTTCATTTTTCTGGAATCCCCCCTTGGTAAAACTATATTCCAGCAGACGATGGATGGTTTTGGCCTCATGACCCGTGGTTTCGCTCATCCGTTTGGCAGCCCTTCCCGTAGGCGCGGCCAGCAAAGTTTTTATCCCAAGCCTGGAAAAGATTTTTAAAGCCGCATTGATGATGGTGGTTTTACCGGTGCCCGGTCCGCCGGTAATGACCATAATCTTGTTTTCAAGCGCGCATCGTATCGCTTTGGCCTGATTTTCAGCCAGGCGGATATCCAGTTGTCCCTGGACCCACTCGAGAGCGTTTTCTGCATTGACTGAACGGATGGATTTGGGAGCGGTTAAGAGTGTCTTCAATCGCTTGGAGATGCTCGTTTCACACAGATGGAACTTAGCCAGGTATACCCCTTTGTTGTTTTCTTTAAATTCCTCGATGCTTTCATTTAAATCTTCAAGAATGATTCTTTTATCAAGAGCCAAGGTGCCGAGGGCTTCTACCACATTATCCCTTTCAATACCTAAAATATCCCGGCTTTTCTTTATGAGGTGTTCATACGGGTAAAAGACATGGCCTTCGTCCGAAAGTTGATGGAGGACATAGAGGATACCGGCTTCAACCCTTAATGGCGAATTTGTTGGAAACCCGAGTTTCCCTGCGATACCGTCGGCAATCACAAACCCGATTCCAAAAATATCCATTGCCAGGCGATACGGATTCTCTTTTAGTACTGCAATGGACCGATTACCGTACTGTTTAAATATTTTCGTGGCATAGCCGGAACTGACCCCGTGGGATTGCAGAAACAGCATAACCCCACGAATCTCTTTTTGTTCGTCCCATGCCCTTTGAATCATGGCAATGCGTTTTTTGCCGATCCCTTCAACCAAAGCCAGTTTTTCGATTTCATCTTCGATGACATCCAGTGTTTTTTTGCCGAATTTTTTAACGATACGACCCGCGATGACCGGACCAAGCCCCTTGATGAGCCCCGAACCCAGGTACTTTTGAATCCCAAAAACCGTTGCCGGAACCGTGGTTTTGTAGTCAACCACCCTGAACTGTTCACCATATTTGGGATGATTGATCCATTCACCCCGCATGCTGAGGGCTTCACCGGGGGCCGGTGACATCAAATATCCCACAATGGTTACCAGATCCCGTTTTCCATGAATCTTAACCCTGGCAATGGTATAACCGTTTTCTTCATTGGTGTATGTTATTCTTTCAATATGGCCTGAAAGTTCTATTTCCATAATTTTATCTGATTTATACGTTTCGGTTATCCTATCCCGCCAAGGCGGGACTAATATTATGTGCAATTAACAAGCATTTCATTTTTCGCCGCATAATGGAATGGTGGAATGTTGGAATAGTGGAATATTGAGTTTTAGATTTGAACCAGCCGTTTTATAACAAAAGACAGAATACCTTTATACCCAATACTCCAATCTTCCATTATTCCAATTCTGAGCGAAGCGAGCTAACTTAAACCCAGTCAGGCAGCTTTATTTCCGAAACCAGAGCACTGCTGGGAATAAAACATTTGATGTCGATAACCGGAGAACCGTCGAGAGCATCGATTTTTTCGATGAAAATGGTGGTATCTTTTATGGACAATATTTTACAAACAGACAGCGCAATCAGATTGGGTCTCAACGGCGAATGGGTTGCAAATACGCCCCTTAACGGATTTTGTTTGTTTTTTCTGGGGTGGACCTGCATGGTTTTTCTTTTTTCAGGGGTATCATTTTCATGAAACCAGTAACAGACGGTAATGTGAGAGAAATCATCCATCCCTAAAAGCGCGTCACGATATTTTTCGTAAATTTCAATCCGGACTTCATCGCTCTGTTTTTTTATAACGCCCACCGGGTAAATATAGAAGCAGTTTTTCATAATCATCCTCCTTTGAAATTTTAATTTTCTCAAGTCACAGGTAACTTTTCAAGACATATCACCAACAGCATCAAAAAAATGTTATGTTTTAGCCTTTTGAAAATATTTCCGCTGAAACGGAATTCTTTCAAGACCGGTTGCACCATGGCCGGTGGATGTGTTATATCGATAACCATAGAAAAGATCTGACCAAAGGATGATGAAATGAAATTTTTTATTGCGGAACAAAACATCGGTGACGATGCCACTAAAGAACAGGCCGAAAAACTGATCGAGATGCTGAAAACCAAGGGCTGGGACGTAGAATACGGTCTTAAACAAAATGTAGCAACGGACGTTTCGGAATTTGGGCAGGAGGAGAGTATCCAGTCCAGATTTGCCGATGATTTTATGGACTGTCTGTCCCAAATGGAAGGATAGGGCGCCTACTCTCTTTGAGCACTCATTGAATGGGTGAATAACAGAATCGGTAATGACAGATGTTCTACCGCATAGGAAATTTAGTCATTCGATCCCCCTACAGTATCAGAAAGCCTAAAATGGGAGAAGACTGTCTGGTTCTGAAGACCTCCCGTTCTTTTCCTCCGGCTCACCCCTCAACCAAAGCAGCACTGACCATCCTGCAACAATTGGAGATTAAAAAAGACGCCCGAATTTTGGACATTGGATGTGGCTCGGGAATATTGGGGCTTGCGGCCGCCCTGAAAAACGGGGGAACCGCAATGGGATGCGACATCTGGATCGGATCCATACGGGCTTGCAGGGAAAATTCGGCCTTGAATCAGATGGAAGACCGGTTCCACTTCTATCTCGGATCGGTGGGTGCTGTTTCAGGTAAATTCAACTTGATCCTGGCCAACCTCCAGGCGCCCACGCATATAGAAATGCTCGATCACTACCGTCGCCTTTTACCCCTGAACGGAGACTTGCTGGTGGTATCCGGTTTCGACGACACCTTTGCTGCGTCAATAGAGAAAGAACTCATTCAAAGGGAATTTATTGTTGTCGAACAGGTGAAGTTGTATGCCTCGACAGCGGCGCTTACACCGGAAAGTTCTAATACCTGGGTGGGAATCGGGCTGAAGAGAGTCTCAACCGGCCCATGATATAAATCATTAAAACAGATCTTCGTGCCATGATTTCATACCTTGACAAAAATTATTTCGTGCCGATATAATCAAATCAACTTAATACGTCACTGAAAATACCAGTGACGGAGACGCCGAAGTGAAGGGGAAATGACTGCCCCCTGAACACATACCTTTTTAGTATTTCAGCTATTTTTGTTTAGTGTTTTGATGTTCGAGGAGAAGCTGCAGCAGATGGATCGGCGAACATTTCTTAAAATTGCCGGAATGGGGAGTGTCGCCATTACTGCAGGCTGCACCTCTGAGGCCGACAAAACACTTTTCTCCCTCGTTCATGCCCCTGACGATATGGTTGCCGGGAAGGCAGCCTGGTATGCCACAACCTGTAGAGAGTGTCCGGCGGGCTGCGGAATTCTCGCCAAAAACAGGGAAGGGCGGGTGATCAAAGTCGAGGGAAATCCGCTTCATCCCGTCAACAGCGGCAAACTGTGTATGCGAGGCCAGTCCGCTGTTCAAAGAATATACCATCCGGACCGGATCAAAACCCCCTTGGTAAAAGACAAAGAGGCATGGCGACCGATATCGTTTTCCGAGGCTTTGGCGCTGTTAAAAGACAAAGCCGCGGGGGCTGTAAAAAAAGGCCCCGATCGTGTACGGATGCTGACGGAAATCGAAGGTGAATGCCTTTTGAATCTGTTCACCCAATCTCTTGAAAAATGGAGATCCTCGAGTCCTCTGGTGTTTGAGCCCTTTGCCTATGAGTCCTTAAAATCTGCCAATGAAACGGTCTTCGGAATCGACGGCTTGGTTTCATACCATCTTCAAGATGCCGACATGCTGGTCTCGTTCGGTGCGGATTTTTTGGAAACCTGGCTGTCCCCGGTGGAGTATGCCCAAAAGTTCAAGGGTATGCATGCATTGAAAAACGGGGAAAAACATCTGTTTTTCCATATCAGCCCCTATCAATCCCTAACCGCCGCCAATGCGGATCAGTGGATGCCGTGTGCTCCCGGCGCCGAAACGGCCATTGTTTTGACGCTCATCAACGAGCTTCTTCAGCTCGGTCGGGGACAACATCTGCCGGAGTCGCTCCGTTCGCACTTGGTTCTTACGGTTGCTTCGTATACCGGAAAAGATGTCACCCGACATTCAGGCATATCCGGTGAGCATTTTCAAATGCTCCTGGCCCGGCTCGTGGAATCGTCAAGGCCGTTGATTTTCGGCACCGGCACCGGTTCATCGGGAGGGAACGACTTCCAGACCCATGTGGCTGTGAATCTTTTGAATCACATTCTGGACCCGAAATTGACCCTTTTCGATTTCGCAAACCGGCACCGTGTGGAGATTTCCGCTAAACGATCCGAAGTCATCCATTTTTTCAAGGCATTGAGGGAAAAGCCTGCGGACATGCTGCTGCTCAACAATACCAATCCTGTGTTTGCCTTGCCTCCCGGAAGTGGTGTCAAAGACGCCTTGAAAGAACAATCCCTTTTTGTGGTGAGTTTTACAAATGTTATGGATGAGACGGCTCAGTTTGCAGACCTTGTTTTTCCGGTGGCCCTGCCTCTTGAAACATGGGGCGAATACGAAGGCAAACTCGACGTTGGCAGCACCTTGCAGCCGACCATGGGCAAACTGACCGATGCGCCCGCCATCGGGGATGTTTTCCTTGAAGCAATTGCAGAAGATCTCACCCCCACCGACACCTTTAAAACTTATCTTTTTAAACACCTGATTCAAAAAGGCGGCGTCCGGGATCACAAAGACCGGCTTCAACTTTTCAGACAGGGCGGAATGCACCACCAGAAATCTTCCGGCCGATGGTATGGAACGATACCGGATACCGTTGCCGATGTATTTGACACCATAACGGCGTCTTTGGATTCGGAGTTGGTATTCATGGCCGCACCTTCCATCCGGTTTTATGACGGCCGCAGCGCATATATGCCCTGGTTGGGTGAAATTCCGGATCCGTTGACAAAAATTGCCTGGCACACACCGGTTCTGGTGCATCCGGAAACCATGGCCAAATACGGATTGACCCAGGGAGATGTTGTCCAAATTCGATCCCAATGGGGACAATTGGAAGCACCGGTTTACGAAAGCGAAGGGGTCGGGCCCAATGTACTGTTGATGAGCATGGGACAGGGACATACCGTTTATGGCCGTTATGCGGCAGATATGGGGCTCAATCCAAATGGTCTTCTTTCTCCTGAAATAACGAATCCGCTAAACGGCCCTGAGTTTTCAGTGCATCCGGTTTCCATTCAAAAAAACAGCTCGACCATAAAGCTGGCACACACCGACGGCAGCCGAATCCAGCACGGCCGTAAAATCGCCCTATCCGTTTCACTGGATGAACTCAAACACCCGAGACCTCATGAAAAACCCGGATTGACCATGCATGACTTTCCGTTGACGCTTCCGCTATCCGAAGGCTACGATCCAAAGCGGGATTTTTATCCGGCCCATGACCACAAGGATTATCGCTGGTCAATGATTGTCGATCTGGATAGATGTATCGGGTGCGCAGCCTGTGCCGCGGCGTGCTATGCAGAAAACAATGTCGGAATTGTGGGAATAGACGGCATCCGGGACGGACGGGAGATGGCATGGCTTCAGGTGGAGCGTTACCATCATCACCAATCCCCGGACAGGATTATTTTTCTTCCCATGCTGTGCCAGCATTGCGACAATGCGCCGTGTGAATCGGTATGCCCGGTGTTTGCCCCTCATCATTCGGTAGAAGGGATCAACAATCAGATTTACAACCGGTGCATCGGGACCCGTTTTTGCGCCCAGAACTGTCCCTATAAGGTACGACGGTTCAACTGGTTCGACTGGAAGTGGCCGCCGCCCCTCAACCTTCAACTCAATCCGGAGGTCACGGTTCGCAGCAAAGGGGTCATGGAAAAATGCTCGTTTTGCGTTCAGCGGATCAAGGTCGCTCACGGGATCGCAAAAGATGAGAAGAGAATGATAAAAGACGGGGAGGTTATCCCGGCCTGCGTGCAAACCTGCCCCGTCGACGCCCTTATATTCGGGAATCTCATGGACAAAAAGAGCCGGGTCCGGCAACTGGTAGAGGACCCGCGGGCCTATCAGGTGATGGGGTATCTGAATACCAAACCGGCAGTGATTTACTTGAAAAAAGTGGTCCAAAATATATAGAAGCGAAGATTCCCCATCATAAAGGGCGGGGAGCAGACCGGTCAAATGAATTTCATTGAAATCAGTCCATCGCCATATATCTTTCTGAAAGGCGATATGAACCTTGATGGCTCGACATGACCTGATACGATGGTTCATCGTTTGGCAATTTTGTATTTTTTGTGGCAAAAATTTAAAAACAAACACGAAAACTCGAAAGAACGAAAGCACGAAATAAAAAAACATTCTTTTTCGTGTTTTTAAAATTTCGTGTTTTCGGGCTAAATTTTTTCTTTTGTTTCAGGTAAAAACACCCCTCAAGTAAACGAAATGAGCGAATTAACATTTGAAAAAATCGACCAGACCGTCCTGGAGACACTGAAACCACCGGATCGCAGCTACTGGTTAACTGTGGGAATCCTGTTTCTGGGCGTACTGACCGGTGCCGCCTGCTGGATCTATCAGATCTTAACGGGTCTTGGTGTGGCTGGAATGAACAATCCGGTGGCCTGGGGAACCTATCTCATCAATTTTGTTTTCTGGGTAGGTATCGCACATTCGGGGACGCTGATTTCCGCCATTTTACACCTTCTCAGGGCAGGCTGGCGAAATCCCATTGCAAGGGCCGCCGAAACAATGACGGTTTTCGCGGTGTGTATTGCCGGTCTTTTTCCGTTTATTCATCTGGGCCGGGTCTGGATGGTGTTTTACATGCTGCCGGTGCCCAATCAACGGAACCTGTGGCAAAATTTTCAATCCCCTTTAATGTTCGATGTTGTGGCCATCAGCACTTATCTAACAGTCAGCTCGCTGTTCTGGTACACCGGTATGCTTCCGGATCTTGCCATCATTCGGGATCGTGCCACTGGAGTGCGTAAGAAAATCTTCAAGATCATATCACTGGGATGGACCGGTGCGCATGAACAGTGGCGGCACTACGCCCGCGGCTACCTGTTTTTTGCCGCACTGGCGACACCCCTTGTCATTTCCGTTCACAGTGTGGTGTCATGGGATTTTGCGTTGGGGATTGTACCCGGCTGGCATACCACGATTTTTGCGCCCTATTTCGTGGCCGGCGCCATCCACTCCGGGCTAGCCATGGTGCTGACGCTGATGATTCCGATTCGAAAGCTCTTTCATTATGAAAAAATTATCACCGTCAACGTTTTGGAAAACGTCGCCAAGACCATTATTTTTACAGGTCTGATCGTGGCGTTTTCATATGCCACGGAATTTTTCATGGCCTGGTACAGTCGCAATCCATTGGAAGTTGCGATCTTTAAATACCGGCCCACCGGAGATTATGCTGTTGGATTCTGGATCATGGTCATCTGCAATACGATGGTCCCGCTGCTCTTCTTTTTCAAGCGGTTCCGGACCACGATCCTCTGGCTGTTCGTGATTTCCATTTTTGTCAATATCGGTATGTGGTATGAGCGGTATGTCATTATTATCAGCAGCGTGAGCCACGATTTTATTCCTCACGCCTGGGGGCTGTATTCACCTTCTATTATTGAATTCGGGATAATGATCGGCTCTTTTTGTCTGTTCTTTTTCCTGTATCTTCTCTTTGTCAAACATCTGCCGTCGATCTCTATGACTGAAATGAAGGAAGCCGTTGGTCAAGGAGCAAGCCATGCCGACTGAATATTCTGTAATGGGTTTGTTCACGGACGAAAATCGGGCGGTATCCGCCATTGAAGCCGTCAAGGGCTCGCCTTGGCAGTTGCGTCGTGTGCACAGTCCCATTCCCAGCCATAAAATATCCGAAGCGCTGAATTTAAAAAAGAGCAAGGTCGGTTGGTTTACACTGGCCGGTGGAATCACCGGTTTTTTTTCCGGCTTTCTTCTGGCGGTTTTCACGGCCACTCAATGGAATCTCATTGTCAGCGGAAAACCGGTCGTCGCGCTGGTGCCGTTTTTTATCGTAGGTTTTGAATTTACCATTTTATTTGCTGTTTTCGGTAATGTGGCAGGTCTTATCCACCAGATGCAGCTTCCCGAATTCAAGGGGCTCGAGGAGTATGACCCCCGATGTTCAGGGCATCATTTCGGTGTTACGGTTTCCTGTAAGGCAGATGATCTTGAAGGGCTCAAACACTTTTTTCAAGACAAAGGCGGCGAGGTAAAGGTGATTTCAAATGGGTTTGTTTGAAGATATCAATGCAGCCCGCATGTTGCTGGATTTGCCTGAACGAGCGACCATGGCGGACATCAAGTCGCAATTCAGGGCCAAGATTCAACAATGGCATCCGGATCGGTGCAAGGCTGAAAGAGACACCAGCAAGGAAATGACCGTCCGGATCATTACCGCCTACAGGCTCATCAGCGCTTACTGTAAAAACTACGAATTTTCATTTTCCAAAGAAGAAGTGGGCCACTATCTTTCGGCGGAAGAATGGTGGTTTGAACGTTTCGGCCGGAGCCCGTTATGGGGCAGCGAGCAAAAAACAGAGTAAAAATGTCATCGACACATCACCAAAAAGGTCCGTTTCAAAAAAGGTCGGCGTTTCTGATCTGCCTGGCGCTGCTGGTGATCGGTTTCGGCACCTTTGTCTTCGGCCTCATGGGCGGGCATCCGGAAAGGGCCTGGCAGGCGTATCTGATCAATTTTTTGTTATGGTCGGCCATCGCCCAGGGCGGCCTGCTGTTTTCCGTGGTAATGCATACCGTAAAAGCCCGGTGGAGCGGCCCGCTATCCAACCTTGCGGAATCGTTTGTCGCTTTTTTCCCGATTTCTTTTATTCTTTTTTTGATTCTTATTTTTGGCAAAAATCACATCTTTCCGTGGATACATCAGGATCTTCACGGAAAAGAGATCTGGCTGAACGTGCCGTTTCTGTTTACCAGAGATATTGTGGGGCTGCTTGTTCTGTATGGATTGGGGTTTGCCTATCTTTTCAATTCGTTACGTCTGAAGCTGGATCGATCCGTGTCCCACGGTCTGATTCGGAAATACCTGTACAGCAGGTGGGATCGAAGCCTTTCCGATGTGGGGCGTTGCCGGGATCGAATGACCATTTTCGGGGTTCTTTACATACTCGCATTTGCACTGATCCTGTCTTTGATCGGTTACGATCTGGTGATGAGCCTCGATCCTCACTGGTATTCCACGTTGTTCGGTGCCTATACGTTTGTAAAAGCATTTTATATCGGCCTGGGCGGCCTTATTATTCTGGCCTCCGTACTGCATCTCAATCCGGCCATTGAATTCAAGCTGAAACCGTCGGACTTTCATGATATCGGCAAGCTCTTTTTTGCCTTTTGCATGGTTTGGGGGGACTTTTTCTACGTCCAACTGGTGGTGATATGGTACGGCAATATCCCAGAAGAAACCGCCTACGTTATTGAACGAACCATGACGCCGCCTTGGAATGCTCTGGCCTGGTTTGTTTTTATCATCTGTTTTATTCTCCCGTTCCTTATTCTGCTGAACAAAAAGATTAAGACCAAACCCGGGGTTATGAGTATCCTTTGTACGGTCGTGATCATGGGGATCAGCTTGGAGCATTTTCTGCTTATTGGTCCGGCCATAAATCCCCATGTCTCCGCACTTCCCCTGGGGCTTGCCGACGGGCTGATATTTTTGGGATTCTTGGGGCTGATGTCCCTTGCCGTTATCTTTTTCCTGAACATGTTTCCCGAGCTTGTCCGGGTTGTGGACCGGGAGGCGGCGTGATGGAAATCCTGATCACAACCTTCACACTAATCACCATCCTGATCCTGGCAGTGATTATCGGCACCAAAGGCAGACCCATGGTATTTATTACCGCATTGGGTAAAGGAATCATTTTGCTGACAAAGAACAAAGTGGCGCTGTTGTGGACGGGACTCGGTATTTTTTTGGTTTTATGTTTCCTCTATTTTTTTTATGCTTCGCCGGCAACCAGAATAGGCCCGGAACAACCCATCCCTTTCAGCCACCGGGTACATGCCGGCGTCAAATCGATTCAGTGTCAATTTTGCCACCCGTATGTCGGTCGGTCGATATTTCCGGGAATACCGCCGGTTGAAAAATGTCTCTACTGTCATAATTACATCATTGCCAATTTCCCATGGATACAAAAGGAACATCATTATTTTAATACGGATACACCGACACCCTGGAAAAAAGTCTTCTATGTGCCGGAATTTGTTTTTTTCAGACATCAACGGCACATCAAAAAGGACATTGAGTGTCAACAATGCCATGGGCAGATTGAGACCATGGACCGGATTCTGGCCAAAAGATTCGAGATGAAGTTCTGTGTCGATTGTCACAAACAAAAGGAGGCCAATTTAGGATGCTGGCTGGCATGCCATAATTGAGCGTTTCGGAAATCCTGAAACTTAATGAAGTAATAGGATTTTTTTTGAGGCTTGAACACTGGACTTGAATATGGAATATTGGAATGATGGAATGTTGGAATAATGGGTTTAAAGGTTTTCTATCGTTTTTGAAAAAAGACTTCTTCCGCTTTAACACCCATTTTTCAATTTTTCCAATATTCCATCATTCCAATTGGGCCGAAGCCCCTGATTTGAGGAGAAGGAATTGATCGGCGAATCACAACCATTGTCACAAAACAATTACATGACTGCCAAAGGATTTTGCCTGACTTCGGCGTTCTGGTTTGTTGTTGCCACATCCATGGGACTTCTCATTGCCACCGAACTCATGGCTCCGGATCTCACCGAAAACTTCGGCTGGCTTTCATTCGGGAGGGCTCGACCCATCCATGTGAATCTGGTGCTTTTCGGTTTTGCAACCCCGGGTCTCCTTTCCGCGGCATTCTATTATTTGCCCAGATTGCTTCGAACCGAACTTTACAGTGAAAAACTGGGCGTCATTA
>Ga0210105_1000091_pt1 | contig 12459 bp, 10 predicted proteins | sample RushSE_TuleC_D2_FD_185569 | JGI IMG/M metagenome (GOLD analysis project Ga0210105, IMG submission 185569) | Wetland microbial communities from San Francisco Bay, California, USA, that impact long-term carbon sequestration - RushSE_TuleC_D2 (SPAdes) | ecosystem: Environmental > Aquatic > Marine >... | reverse complement strand
CCAAATCCTTCATAGTAACCTCTGTCTTTCATCCGTATAACCTCCGTTGTTTCCGTTGAGTTCCGGCTCGGGTTTTAAACCAAATGTTTATGTAATCAGATCAGGATTCAGTGTCTGTGAGAAAATGAATTGATCCGTTCGACAATAGAGTTCTGAATAAACGGCATTTTTCGTCTGATCAAAGTGCAAATACCGCTTCACAATGAGGATCGGGGTCTCCGGTGCAACTTCTAACTTACTCGCCTTTTCACCGGTTAACCAACCGATTCTAAACGTCTGTCTGCCGCTATTGGGTTTCATGTAGTAGTGTTCGCCGACAATCTGCGAAAGCGATCGGCCCGACAGGTCAATTTTTTCTATACCTTTAAACAACGTTTCATGAAGATACAAATCTTCGATAAGAATCGGCACCGCTTCAACTCGACTGAGTCTGGAATAAAAATAGGCCATTTGGTTTGCAAAGGGGTTTTCGGGATCATATCTAATTTGCTTCAGCCGGAGCTTTCGAAGAATATGTGTGGTTACGGATATCCCTTTTTTACTAAAAGCCGATGTTGTGCCGGCCAATGAAAAAAGATCTACCTCTTCTTGAGGCTCACATACGAATGTTCCTGAGCCCCGTTTGCGTATCAGCATACGCCTTCTAACCAAAAGATCGGTGGCTTGTCTGGCAGTGGGTCTTCCGATACCGTATCGTTGTGCAAGCTTGTTTTCTGATGGTATCCTTGCACCTGCCGGATACTCTCCGGAACGTATTTTATCCAGGATAATATTCGCCAACTGATAATACAATGGGATTGGAGATAATGGATTGAGCATCATTCAAAATACGCATGTATTGGTTAAGTTGTCAAGACAATTTATTGTTGTCTTTCTTGAAACCTCGATGTGGTGTATTTTTATAAAAACCGGAATTCTTTAAAAAGTGTCAGAAATTTAACATTCTGTCATTTCCTTATCCATTCTTTCCCAATGCCCTATTTTCATTTTTTTATTTTCCCTGACTGGCAATCACATCAATCTTTAAAACTGCCAAAAAATATCCCATCAAAAATGAAAATACGGATACAACGATTTACATTGGCTATATTTTTCGTATAATCGAATATTTGGCATGATTTGTGCTTAAAAATTATGATTATTTCCATCATTGTTTTGTATCGGCGATGGTCTCCTAACAACCAAAGGTCTGGAAAACGCGTTTTCAATATTTAAAAAATTCAAGAAAGCAGGTTTTGACGAATTTTTTAGCAAACCTGTTCGCAAAAAAACCTTATCAGGTGCTAGCAGATATCATGGAGAATCAAGGTAGAAATGATAACGAAAAAAATACGGAGAATTCTCGGCATCAGAAACTCTCCGTAATCCGACCCCTTGAATTACCTGAAACGAAAAATTCTGCACATATCCTATTGGCCGAAGATAATCCGATTAATCAGAAACTGGCGAAGATGATGCTGATAAAAGCCGGTTATCAAGTAGAAACAGCCGATACCGGAAAGGAGGCGCTTGATAAATTCATAACTTCATCCGGAGGTTTTGATTTGGTTTTCATGGACATGCAAATGCCTGAAATGGACGGCATAGAAGCCACCTACCATATACGTAAGTGGGAAGCAAAAAGTATAGCTCCAAGCCTAATGCTGAACGGAAAAGAAGGGGAAGATCTTTCAACTTCAATTTTTGAACTTACACCTCACAGGAAACGGGTTCCCATCATTGCATTGACAGCCAATGCCATAAAGGGAGACAAAGAAAAGTGTCTTGAAGGTGGTATGGATGACTATATCACAAAACCGATTAATAGGGATATTTTGTTTGAAGTAATCGAAAAATGGGTTTCATCCGCCAAACTTAGTGGAGTCTCTCCAATCTAATGGGCAGGACTTCCAGGAAGAAAGGAGTTGTTTTGTGCTTAAAAATAAATTTGAGAGATTGGAGCTGAAAGAAGATGAATATATAGAACTGGTTCATCTTTTTGTTCTGACCAGCAGGTCAGATATCAATAAACTCCAGTCCGCCATTAATAGTAATGATACGGAAAAGGTTTCCATGATCGCCCATTCTTTAAAAGGTGCTGCGGTAAATCTTGGATTGGAAGAGTTTTTCGAACTTGCTAAAATAATAGAAGAAAAAGCGCGTGATGGACAACTGGAAAAAACCGCTGAGACAGCTTACATATTCCAGAATAAACTGGACGGCATTGCCGACATTATCAATTCCTAAGTTTTATTATATAAGGTTAAGTGAAAAGGAAATGATGATATGAAAAAAATACTGGTTGTGGATAACCATCCAATGATGCTGAAATTTATGAGCAATCTGCTTGAAAAAAAGGGGCACCAAGTTTTAACGGCACCAGACGGTCTTTCAGCACTGGATATTTTAAAAACCCATATTCCTGATGTAATTTTTGTAGACCTGATTATGCCGAATATCAGTGGAGATAAACTCTGCCGGATAATTCGAAGCAAGCCTGAACTGAGAGATGTTTTTCTTGTTATTCTCTCAGCAATTGCGGTTGAAGATGAGTTAAATCTTTCAGACTACAAGGCTGACGCATGCATTGCAAAGGGGCCTTTTAACAAAATGGCCGAACACATTTTTACAGTTTTGGAAAAAATAGACGATCTTCAATCCGAAGGACTTTTAAGGGAAATACTTGGACGAGAACAGCTATATGGACGGCAAATCACAAAGGAATTACTGGAATTAAAAAATCATTATGAAGCAACATTAAACAATATTTCCGAAGGGATTCTGGAGCTTACTCCCGAATTAAAAATTGTGTACGCAAATCCTGCTGCAATATCAATCATCGGTATTCCTGAAGAATCCCTTTTATCAAGAGACTTCACTAAGCTATTTCTTGAAAAACATCAGGATATGCTTAATTATCTTACAGATAATTTTAAGGGAAGAAAGAAGATGGTCATACATGAAGGACCATTTGAAATAAACAACAATCAGGTTATAATAAATATCATACCGATCAAGGACGATGAATACAACCCCATTCTTGTTATCCTAAAAAATGTCACCTTACAAAAACAAATGGAAGCACAGCTCCAGCACGCTCAGAGAATGGAGGCAATCGGTACCTTGGCAGCCGGGGTTGCCCATGAGATAAATAATCCAATAAGCGGAATTATCGGTTATGCTGAAATACTCAGAGATTGTTACCATCAGCAAAGCCCGGATATTGATATCCCAAAAAGAATTATTAAAGAAGCGGATCGCATTGCAGATATTGTAAAAAATTTATTATCTTTTGCCCGGGATCGTCAGGAAGAAAAAAGCCCTGCACACATTGAAGATATTCTCTCAAGCAGTCTTGGTCTTATAGAAAAACGGTTATTAAAAGACGGCATACAACTGTCTGTAGATATTTCAAACCCTCTTCCTGAGATCAATGTACGCAGTCATGAAATTCAACAGGTTTTTTTAAATATCCTCAACAATGCACATTACGGTTTAAACCAGAATTCTCTTAAATTCGGTGGTAAAAATTTCCTTAGAATTAAAAGTGAAATGGCTGATGTGGAAGGTCGAAATTATATTCGAACCACCTTTTACGACAGTGGCCCAGGAATACCTCTAAACATTTTGAATAAAATCTGCGATCCATTCTTCTCAACCAAACCACCGGGAAAAGGAACCGGACTGGGGCTTTCCATCAGCCATGGCATTATCAATAATCATGAGGGAAGGCTTTTGTTTGAAACTGTGGAAGGAGAATATACAAAAGTTATTGTCGATCTGCCGGTAAATACTGACGGTTGAGCGGTTCAGGGTTCAACATTCCGGGTTGAAACATTCCAGGTTATCTCTTTAGCGAATGGATGCACGATCAATATCTATAATTTTGCCCTTGATATAATCCTTGGTCTTATATCTCGTTATCGTTTTTAGTTTCCGGGTAATATTCCCCATTCGATCAACCTGATCTTTAATGGTCTTTATATTTCGGTAAAACGGATTATCCTCCTGGATATCCATCAGGATAAGTTCAGAATTTCCGGAAATAGCCTGCATTGGCTGGCTTAATTCATGGCATATCGTACCGGTCATTTCAAAAATCACCTGAAGTTTTTCTTTTTCCAACAGAGCTTCCTGCAATTCGACAACACGACGTCCGACATCGATCCTTGCACGAAGTTCATTTTTATCAAACGGTTTTGCGATATAGTCGTCAGCACCCGCCCTGAGACCTTCGACGATATCATTTTTATTATCACGTGCGGTCAAAAGGATAATATACATCGGCTCGACGACATCGATTTGGCGCATCCTGCGGCAAATTTCAACACCATTTATCCCCGGCATCATCCAGTCCAATACCATAAGCCTTGGCGCATCTTTTTCCTGGAGTTTTTCCCATGCCTCATTCCCGTCAGAAGCAGAGGTTACTTCATAACTCCACTTGACGAGAACGGCTTCCAAAATACGCCGGGATATATCGTTGTCTTCTGCGATCAGTATCTTCATAATTTACTCGTGTTATGCTCAACGTTAAAACTTATTGATATTTTTTTCTTAAAAATATCTAACAGTGTTTCATATTTTGCAGTTCAATGACATCATTCGGTCCGAAAGTTTTCAAGATGCGTGCCATCCATTTTAAAATGGCGATAAAATTGTATGAATTTTTGAAATAAGATGAATTAAAATCTGAATCAATTGGTGTCGGTGATGACAAATGTTATAATTTATTTTGTAATACCAATAGGTTTAAGCCAATTTATGTCTTTTTGCCTTGCCTGTTTTTGGTCCTTTGCACCATCTTTGCCTTAAAGATTTTTGTATTTAGTCCGAAGTAATTTGATGAAGAACCCGACTGGATTTGTCTTGATTCGTCAGTTCCTTAACGTCATCGGATGATTTTTTGACAATTGGATGCAAAACTTGAACGGGCACAGGCGAGCGCATTTTCCGTAGCATGTCGAAGGTCCCGATCTTTCGGGGTCGAAGATCAGCAGAAATCGAGATTCAACGGGGCTGCGGGGTTAGCTCGCCCAGTTAAATCCTTCGAAGAAAGGCCGCAAAGCGGCATTTAACCATGGCGAGCGAATCCAAAATCGGGAAAATACCATGCCGGGAGATTCCCTGCGGTTGATTTTAGCGTAGCGGAAATCCCGTTTTAGCGGGGCTAAAGGGTATTCTTCAATTATTGACATATTGGCCATATTTGGATAATCATAGATATTTAAAAATTTTCTGTATCTAACGAAAGACTGTATTTTCTATATTTTTGGGTATTCGGTGCCGGAAACCTTACTTATGAAGCCGTTGACCGCTCATAATTTTTTTCAATCCAGAATCAATAGATGGTTTAGAAAACCTACTGTAAATTACAGTGAAACCATCGGGACGATTTTAAGGAAAAGAGGTATAATTACCGAAGAACAACTCCAAAATGCCCTCAAAGTTCAAAATGATAAACTCTATACGTTGGGCAAGGTCGTTCGCTTGGGACAGATTATCGTTGAACTGGGTTATGCACTGGAAAAAGATCTGGTTAAAGCAGTCAACGATGAATATCAGATATCAATCAATACATTGACTGATGACCTCAGAGGTATCGTCAAAAAAAAACGTGAAAGCTTTGTTGAAGCACTTCCCCCACCACGTATCCCCATCTGGTTACAGTTTTTTGCTGCAACCATGGTTATTATTAGCACCACCATTTTTGTGATGGGCTTTTTCATTCTGAGCCAGCAAAGAGAAAGACTATATAATCAAACGCTAAAGATCGGAAAAGTCAGTCTGAATTATTTTAGCGGCAATGCCGCCATTCCGCTTCTTGAAGACAATGTTTTACAACTTAATACATTAATAAAAGACGCCACTCATGCCGAGGGGCTCCTTTATGCGATTATTGTTGATCACAACCAGATAATAAAAGCCCATACGGACATTAACAAAATCGGCAACCCCTTTGAAAAGTTTGAGGATATCACCGATGTGAGGAAAGACGCAGACGTTGTGTATTTTAATTACTTTTCAAAATCAGGCACGCACGTTCTAAATTTATCCCTCCCTATTCGGTTTCAAGAAAAAGAATTGGGTGAAGTTCATGTGGGGTTTTCCATCGACTTTATTGAAAGATTAATACATAAAGCACAACTGACAATTATTGTGATAACCTTATTCATTATCATTTTTGGATGTTGTATTGCAGTTTTTCTTGGATTTCATTTTTCTCGCCCGATTTCCAATCTTGTTCAGGCAACCCAGGAAATCGGCTCAGGAAATTATCGACATAAAATCATACTCGATAGAAATGATGAATTGGGGAATTTGGCTACGGCATTCAATCGCATGGGTGATGAGCTATGGGAAAATTCCCTCATGCAGAAATCCTTTGGCAAGTATATCGGTTCAGAGGTCTTGGAAATGATCATGGCAAACCCTGAAAGTCTCTGGCTAAAGGGCCATAGGAGTGAAGCCACTATCGTTTTTACCGATATCAGAGGATTTTCTTTATATTCTGAAGTAAAGGAGCCTGAAGAAATCGTTGAAAAGCTGAATCAATATTTTGAAATTGCAACACGGACGATTCGGTATCATGGCGGATATGTGGATAAGTTTATCGGTGATGCGGTTCTCGGAGTCTTTGGCGTCCCTGTTTATAAGGAAAATCACGTGATTAGAGCTGTAATGGCTGCCCTTGATATGCAAAAAGCATTTTTTGAAAAAGGTAAAAATGGAAATGACCTCCTTCAGTCCGTGGGAATCGGAATCAATTCGGGTGTTGTCGTATCAGGCAATATCGGATCGCAGGACAGAATGGAATATACCGTTATCGGTAACAGCGTTAACCTGGCTGCACATCTTTACCGGCTGGCCAGTCCCGGTGAAATAATCATCAGCAAGAGTGTTTATACCAATATTAAAGCGTTGATTGAAGTAGAACCGCTTCCTCCGCAATACATAAAGGGCAAATCAGAACCTGTTGAAACCTTTAAGCTTCTGGGCATACAGGAGAAGCATCATGTCTAAACAGGCAAACCTCATTTTAATAAAACTCCTTCTGTTAAATTTATTCCTGTTTTCAGCCTGCTCAACAAGCGGACCGATTTTCGGAAAACATCCTCAAACTCGCGTTTTTGAAGATTTTGTTCTTTTAAAAACAGTACGTGGGGACACATTTTCTTCCCTTGCCTCCACCTACCTGAAAGATCCGGACAAGGGTTGGCTGATTGCCGATTTTAACGGTATCACAACGCTAACTCCAGGTCAGGAACTGATTATTCCGTTATCACCTTTAAATAAAGGCGGACTAAAAGCCGATGGTTACCAAACGGTCCCGATATTGGTTTATTACAATTTCTCAGAAAACAAGTCGGATAAAATGTCAGTGTCAAAAGACGACTTTGGAATCCAAATGAACTACCTGAAAGTAAACGGCTATCATGTCATTTCGCTGGATCAATTATTAGATTTTATCGATTACAAGGAACAACTCCCCGAAAAATCGATTGTCATTACATTTGACGACGCATGGGGCTCTATCTACGATATCGCACTTCCCATATTGATAAAATATGGTTTTACTGCAACGTTTTTTATTTACACGGATTTTATCGGCGGCGGGAAGGCCTTAACCTGGGACCAAATCAAAAGACTTTCAAAACAAGGGTTTGACATCCAATGCCAAACAAAGACACACCGGAATCTTGCTGCCCTCAAGAAGAATGAATCGTTTAAAGAATATTTTACTTCTGTTGAAACGGAGATAATTTATCCCAAAAAGCTCATAGAAAGGACTTTGAATAAGGATTGTAAATATTTGGCATACCCTTACGGAGAAACCAATAATTTGATCATTGCCATTTTAAAAAAGCATGGTTACCGTGCCGCATTTACCATAGGCCGGAAGCCGACTTCATTTTTTGTTGATAAATATAGAATCAACCGGTCTGTAATTTACGGCAATTATGACATTGAACAGTTTAAAAGGGAACTGTCCGTCTTTCAGAAGAACGAATTGAAATGAAAAAATTGATAACCATTTTTTTGCCGTTTATTATATTGTCTTTTTTTCAAGGATTCACCGATCCTGTTGATTCATTCGGAGATTCCGGTGATAAATTTTCGAAAAAGATTTCAGAAAAAACACTTGGAGACGAATCGATTTTTCAGCCTTCTTATTATTTGAGTAAGTCAAAGATGTTTGAAAGGATAGATGAATTACAACTCGCCCTTTTTTATATGAAAATTGCCGGTGCATTAAGCCCTGACAACCCGGAAATATCCGAAAAAATGTCCGATTTGAAATCGAAAATTGATATTAAATCCGGTGACTCTTTTGAAAAAGGGAGGAAATTTTACAATCAGAACAGATTCGAAGAGGCCCGAATACAGTTTCTGACCGCATTACGATACAAGCCCGACCATGATTCAGCTATTGATTATCTGAAAAACAATTTAATTCCCAAAGAATATATTCTTTACAGCCCAAAAAAGGACGACTCTTTAAAAAGCATCTCTGAGAAATTTTATAAAGATCCCGGATTGGATTTTCTAATCACATACTTTAATGACCTTGGAACGGACGCCGAACCAGTACCAGGGCAACCGCTTAAGCTTCCCGTACTGGAACCGGATTTTAATCAAACCGCCATCGATATTCGTCAAAAAATAATTGCGGCAAAGGACTTTTTAGAAAAAAAGCGATACCAAGAGGTTGTCGATCTAACGGATAAGATTCTGAAAAATGATCGTTCAAACAAAGTTGCCATTGATTTAAGAAATGAGGCTTTCTATCAAGCTGGCACAAGATTAAGCCACCAGGAGAAGCATTTTGAAGCATTAAACATGTTCAACAAGATCACGCCTGGATATAAAAACATTGATAAAGCCATTCAAGATGCCATTCACAAGGAGTTTTTAAAAGCCGAACTTCTTCTTAAAGAAAATAAATATGAAGCGTCAATACAACTGGCAGAAAAAATTTTGAGTCATGATCCATCAAATAGAGCAACTAAAGACCTTATCAATACCGCCCATTGCCAACATGGAAGGAGTTTGTTAATCCGAAAGAAATATGCTGAGGCGTTAAAAATACTTGACGAAACAGATCCGGTCAATGACTGTGCTGATAAAATTCGATCTGCCGTTCAAAAAGCGATAACGAGTCAAGCTGAATCTCATTACCTTCGTGGCGTCAAATATTTTCTGAATGAAGAACTGCAAAATGCCATAAAGGAATGGGAAAAAACACTGGAGCTGAATCCATCGCATGACAAAGCAAAAAAGAACATCAAAAACGCCAAGAGCCTTTTGGAAAAACTAAAAAAAGTTAATTAAATTTATTGGGAACAAGGCTTTATAATGGGGCATAGATTCCAGATCATAAGACCTGTTCCCTTTTTTATTTCAATATTTAAAGATATCATTTTTGGCAGATTTTTCGAATGAACAAAGACAAAAAAGCGGTCTGGGGATGGGCGATGTATGATTGGGCGAATTCTGCCTTTGCCACCACGGTTATGGCAGGGTTTTTCCCGATCTTCTTTAAACAGTTTTGGAGTTCCGGTGCCGATGTCAATATGAGTACCGCCCGACTCGGATTCGGCAATGCCATCGCCGGAATATTTGTCGCCTTGCTGGCTCCGGTATTGGGTGCAATAGCTGACAGCGGCTCCGTGAGAAAAAAATTTCTCATCTTTTTTGCCTATCTCGGCGTCTTAATGACCGCATCTTTATTTTTAATTCAAAAAGGAGATTGGGGTTGGGCTATTTTCATCTATGTCATGGGGATTATCGGCTTTTCCGGCGCCAATATATTTTACGATTCGCTTCTCCCGGGAGTGGCAAGTGAAAGTGAAATAGACTATGTATCCGGTTTGGGATATTCGATGGGATATCTTGGCGGCGGACTTCTGTTTTTGGTAAACGTTTTGATGACGTTAATGCCCGAAAAATTCGGATTTTTCGATGCGGAAACGGCCGTCAGATATGCTTTTCTTTCGGTGGCCTTATGGTGGGGATTCTTTACCATTTTTACGATGTTGTGGGTGCCTGAAATTAAATCAACTGCGGTCCCACCCAACGGCAATAATTTCATTACAGCAGGCTTTAGACAGTTCACTGAAACATTCAAAAAAATCAGGCAGTTGAAAACGGTGTTCCTCTTTTTAGCCGCCTATTGGTTTTACATCGACGGCGTAGACACCATTATACGGATGGCCGTCGATTACGGAATGTCCATTGGGTTTGATTCAAACGATTTAATCATGGCGCTTTTAATCACACAATTTGTCGGATTTCCGAGTGCGCTGATATTCGGAAAACTCGGACAAATGTGGAGCGCACGAAAATCGATTTATATTGCCATCGTCATCTATATCGTCGTTACCTTATGGGGGGCAATGATGACCCATAAGCATGAGTTTTATGTTTTGGCCATTACCATCGGCCTTGTACAGGGCGGAATTCAAGCACTGAGCCGATCTTATTATTCGCGATTGATTCCAAAAAACCGAACTGCCGAATTCTATGGTTTCTATAACATGCTGGGCAAGTTCGCTGCAATTCTGGGACCGCTGTTGATCGGCTTTTGCGGACTGTTTGCAAAGCGGATTTTAATGCCCCCTTATCCAACACCGGAACAGATGACTTATGTCACTCGTTTGGCTGCCCGCTGGGGAATTGCGTCGATCATACTTCTCTTTGTCATCGGGGGGATCCTCTTGTTTTTTGTCGATGAAGAAAAAGGCAGAATGGAAGCGGCTTACCTGGAATCTTGAACAGATTGTTATGGGTTGGATTTCAACAGCGAACGGCATATGCCCTGTAGTTCTACCGCATTGTTCGAGAAAAGCCATTCTACGCCCCTGTTAAGCTCACGGAATAAACAGTTTTTAGAACGAATGTATCCTGTTCCAACACATTGATTCTGTAAACGATGTTTTTTCAACACGGTATTGGTTATAAAAAAATAATGCCCGGCGATTCCCCCGTACTTTTTTATCCGGGCCAGATCACTCAACGGTTTAACATTGAGCCTGGCGCTTGGAACAAACGTTGATGAAGGTACAAAATTGACCAGCAGGAACATCTCCGGATTCAGAGAAATGAAATGAAAATCGACTTGAGGCGTCAACTGTTGAAAAAGTTCCTTTAACACACCGTGTTGATATGCCGGATTTGGATATACTTCTTCCTTAATTTCAACCATGAAATGCATTTTTCTGCCATACTTTTGAATGACTTCGGAAAGCGTAGGGATCAAATCAAAATGGGTTTTTAACTCGGCCAGTGTTAGCTTATTGATTTCCGAATCATATTTAAAAACTCTCCGAAGATCTCTGTCGTGAAAGACAACCGGATGCAAATCTCTGGTCCATCGAATATCAAACTCTATTCCCCATACGCCCGCTTCATTGACCCGATCAAATGCGTGAATGGTGTTCTCAAACACCGTTTTATTATCATGCTCTCCCCGGTGCGAAATAATTTTACACTGTTTCAGTCGCTCCCTGTCGGGAAAAGGTTGCGGTATTTTTTCATAAAAAAGATCCGCGACCTGCTGGAACAGTTTTTCAATCCAAAGGTTAATATTCATCACCAACCTTTTAATATTGTTTTTAATACAATGTTCCGTTTCAAAACCCGAGACAAGCTCATCCGCGGATCAAAAATTCAAAAGGTGGATCAATCGAACCTTTTTTTTGAGAACTCCATCAATGATGTATTGCATCTATCTTATTATACACTATAAAGTATATGCGTGTGAAGGGCGGTGGGAGTCTTTCTTTCAAATCTTCAAATAATGCGGAATGATCCGCAACGAAATCGTGCACTGCTTGAATGCATTCATGTCATTATAAAACAACATTGTGCGTGTTCATCAAGAAAGGATTGAAATATGATTTCCATAGAGAAAATTCAGCATGCAGCCAAAATGCTTAAGGGAAAGATCATTCGAACCCCTCTGATCCATTCCCCTTCTTTTAGTCAAATGTTTGGCGGGGAAATTTATCTGAAACTGGAAAATCTTCAAAAAACAGGATCGTTCAAAATTAGAGGCGCGACTTACTTCATATTGAGCAATAAAGACAGAATCGGCCCCGGCGGCGTAGTAGCGGCGTCTGCGGGAAATCATGCACAGGGGGTGGCTCTGGCTGCCAGGCAGGCAGGCATTCCGGCAACCATCGTGATGCCTGAATGGGCCTCCATCAGCAAACAAGAAGCGACTCGCGGGTACGGCGGCGAAATGGTCATTGAAGGGAAAAGCCTGGGGGAATGTCTTAACAAAGCCAAAGAAATCGCATTGGAAGGAAAAACCTTTATTCACCCGTTTAATGATCCGGATATCATTACGGGCCAGGGAACCATCGGTCTTGAAATCCTGGAAGATCTCAAAAATGCCGACATGATTCTCGTGCCTATCGGCGGTGGCGGCATTATTTCGGGTATCGCGTCAACCCTAAAATCTCTTAAACCGGAAAT